>ERZ773200.3128-NODE-3128-length-11164-cov-8.047259_pt1 | contig 11164 bp, 9 predicted proteins | sample MGYA00581008_ERZ773200 | MGnify/ENA primary metagenome ERZ773200 (study PRJEB29015, sample SAMEA2737770) | human gut metagenome | biome: human gut; feature: human-associated habitat; material: faeces | place: China | collected 2012 ... | reverse complement strand
CGTCAACGCTTTGAGGGGCGTATCGGTTATCAAATACTCATCTTTCGACATTATCCTATTCCTCCATGGTATCTTGTATCGTGGTATACCATTCACGTACCTTCTCAAATTTATCATCCTGATTATACCACAAAAAAACCGCCCATGCCAAATCCGGCAGGGGCGGTGTGTATTGCAATCAGTTTTTCAATGCCTGCATCGGGGCGGGGATGCGGCCGCCGCGGTGGATCATGACCGCGGGGCTGAACCGGCTGATGGGCATGATGGGCGCGTGGCCCAGCAGGCCGCCGAAGTCCAGCACGTCGCCGGCCTTGTGGCCGATGGCGGGGATGACGCGCACGGCGGTGGTCTTGCTGTTCACCATGCCAATGGCGGCCTCATCCGCGATCAGGCCGCTGATGACCTCGGCGCTCGTGTCGCCCGGAATGACGACCATGTCGATGCCGACGGAGCAGACCGCGGTCATGGCCTCGAGCTTTTCCAGCGTCAGGCTGCCGCAGTTAGCGGCGTTGATCATGCCGTCATCCTCCGACACGGGGATGAACGCGCCGGACAGGCCGCCGACGTGGTTGGACGCCATGACGCCGCCTTTCTTGACCGCGTCGTTCAGCAGGGCCAGGCAGGCCGTCGTGCCGCAGCAGCCGCAGCTCTCAAGGCCCATCTCCTCCAGAATGTTCGCAACACTGTCGCCAATCGCGGGCGTCGGGGCCAGCGACAGGTCAATGATGCCCGCGGGCACGCCGAGGCGCTCACTGGCGAGGTTCGCTACCAGCTGGCCCAGGCGGGTGATCTTGAATGCCGTGCGCTTGACCAGCTCGGCCACCTCGTCCATCGGGGCGTCCTTCGGCAGCTTGGCCAGCGCGGCGCGCACCGCACCGGGGCCGGAGACGCCGACGTGGATCTCACAGTCCGGCTCGCCCGCGCCGTGGAACGCGCCCGCCATGAACGGGTTGTCCTCGGGCGCGTTGCAGAACACGACGAGCTTTGCGTCGCCCATGCACATATTGTCCTTCGTCAGCTCGGCGGTCTCGCGCACGACCTCGCCCATCAGCTTGACGGCGTCCATGTTGATGCCCGATTTCGTCGAGCCGATATTGACGCTGGAGCAGACAATATCGGTCTCGGCCAGTGCGCGGGGGATGGCGGCGATCAGCCGCTTATCGCCCGCGGAAAAGCCCTTGTGTACCAGCGCACCGAAGCCGCCGATAAAGTTGACCCCCACGGCCTTGGCCGCGCGGTCCAGCGTTTTGGCGTACTGCACGGGGTCGGCGTCGGGCGCGGCGCCCAGCAGCATCGCAATGGGCGTGACGCTGATGCGCTTGTTGACGATGGGGATGCCGTATTCGGCGCTGATGCCGTCCACGACGGAGACCAAATTGCCCGCCAGACGGGTGATCTTGTTGTAGATTTTCTCGCACGCCTTGTCCGCATCCGGGTCGATGCAGTCCAGCAGGCTGATGCCCATTGTGACGGTGCGCACGTCGAGGTTCTCGGCGGTCAGCATCTCAATGGTCTCCATAATGTCGCGGCTGTTGATGATTCTCATGTGGCAGCCCCCTTAAATGGTGTGCATGGCATCAAAGACTTCCTGCCGGGTCACGGTGACCTGCATCTTCATCTCTTTGCCCAATGCCGCAAAGCGGTCCCGAACCTCGGCGGCCTCGGCGTTCGCCTTGCTCAGATCGACCAGCATGATCATGCAGAACATATTCTGCATGATGGACTGGGAAACGTCCTCAATGTTGATGTTCAGCTCGGCGCACACCGCGCTGACCTTGGCAACGACACCCACCGTGTCCTGCCCGATGACCGTGATGACTGCTTTCATAAAATGACCCCCTCAAAATGTCCGATGATAAACGGAATACTGCCATTATAACAAAATTCCGCAAAAGAGTAAAGAATATAACGAGAAGTGATACTTTTTAACGAGCAACTGCCTGCGGGGCGTCGGGGACGCCGCCCCCTACAACAGCTCCGTAGGGGCGGATTCCATATCCGCCCGCGGAACCTGACGGCGGCGGTCACGTCCGCGGCTTTTAGGCGAACAGCCAACAAGCTGCCGCTTTGTAGGGGCCGCACATGTGCGGCCCGCAACTGTACGGCGGACGAACGCTTGCCTTTCACGCGCGGGCCGGGCATGCCCGGCCCCTACAGGGCATCGTGAACATCAAAACTCCGCCGAATGCTCCTCCGCCCGCACATCATCCCGCTGCAATTCCGCCAGCAGCTCATCCTCGCCGCCGTGGAGAAGCAGCTTCTCGCTGTACTGCTCAAACCGCTCACAGTCGTTTTCGGCCAGAAACGGCGCGGAGTCGGGGCCGAGTGCCAGCTCGTTGACGAAGACGACCATCTCCTGCCCGTCCTCGAACGCCTGCTCCATAAAGTCAAAGGCAAATTCCAGCGCGTTGCTGGCGGCGGAGACCGCTTCCTCGCGGCGCTGCACCTGGGTGTTGAACGCGCCGCGCACCGTGTCAAACGCCTCGTCGGCGTCCAGACCGTTGTCAAGGCTGCGGCTCCACGCGGTCAGCAGCGCCAGCGTGCGGGTGCGGGCCGCGGCCTCGTCGGGCAGCAGCGCCCCGGCGGTCTTGTCGGCCTCCAGCTTGGCGCGGTAGGCGTCGCACCGCTCGGCAAACAGGTCGGCAGGGTCGGCGTCGGGCTGCTGGGACAGCGTCCGCTTGAAGCTGCGCAGCTGCTGGTAGCAGGCATCCGTCACCGCACCCGTGGCGCGGGCGTCGGCAAAGCGGGTGTTCAGGCCCGCCAGCAGCAGGCTGACCAGACTGATGCGCTCGTCAAAGCTCGCGTCCATCGCCCGTGCAATGACGGCGTCATAGGGCTTGCCCTGCAAAATATCCTCGACGCCGTAATCCTCGTGGTACTTGCGGTAGAGCACCCAGTAGGCCGCAAAATCCCGCGCGACCTCGGGGTGGCGCAGGTACTGCCCGATGACCCCCTCGTCCACGGGCAGCGCCAGCCTGTCCGCAGCCTGTAAATAGGCGGACAGATCCTCCCACCCGCGGGCGGTCACGAACTGCACGCCGTCCACATCGTTTTCGATTTTGTAAAAATGCTGCGGGCGCAGCTCCAAGTAGGCCGTCACGGCGGGGTGCAGCCGGTGGGCGCGGGCGTAGTCCTGCCAGACGCTCAGCTTCGGCTCAATGTCGATGCGCCGCACGCGGTCCAGCGTGACAAGGTCAAACTCTCGCACGCTCTTGTTGTACTCCGGCGGATTGCCCGCGGCCACAATGACCCAGCCGCCCGGCACAGCCTGGTTGCCGAAGGTCTTGCACTGCAAAAATTGCAGCATCGTGGGGGCCAGCGTCTCGCTGACGCAGTTGATCTCGTCGATGAACAGGATGCCGTTTTTCTTGCCGGTGCGCTCCATGGCGGCGTAAACGCTGGCGATGATCTCGCTCATCGTGTACTCGGTCACGCTGCGGGTGCGCCCGCCGTAGTTCCGCTCCCGGATGAACGGCAGGCCGACGGCGCTCTGGCGGGTGTGGTGGGTGATGGTGTAGGCCACCAGCGCAATGTCGCACTCCTGCGCAATCTGCTCCATGATCTGGGTCTTGCCGACGCCAGGCGGGCCCATCAGCAGAATGGGGCGCTGCCGCACGGCGGGGATCAGCGGGCGGCCAATGTCGTCCGTGGCAAGGTACGCCTGCACGGCGCGCTTGATTTCCTCTTTGGCACGTTGAATATCCATGGTTCATCGTCCTTTCGGGTCAAATTCTTCGGGCTGCAAGACCAGGCGCATGGCCCAGGGCGGCACGTCGGGCGGCGGGGTGCCGTCCTCCAAAAACAGGAACGCCGTCTCAAACGGCGGGCGTTTGGCGGGGTAGATGCCCTTGCCGTCGGTAAAATACAGCACGCCCTGCAGGTCCCGCAGCACACCGTCCTGCCGCAGCTGCGCAATGCGGGCAAACGCGGGGCGGAAGTCCGTTCCGCCGCCGCCCACCAGCGTGAACTGCGCCGTGTAGCGGTCCAGTGCGTCCAGATCGTTCAGCCAGACCTCATCCCGCACAGCGTTGTCCGCCTGCATGACCAAAATGCGGCACTGCCGGAAAAAGCTGTCCTGACTTTTTAATAAGGTGAACGTCTCTTTTAAGAATGCCTTGACCAGCTCGCCCGCCGTGGATTCGCTGGTGTCTACCACAATGACGAAGTCGCGTATTTTCTTCACCTCGCGGCTTTCCAGCGGCTCTATCAGCGGCAGGTTGCCGTAGGTGCGCAGGCCGTAGCTGTAAAAGCCGAGGTCGAATTCCTCGGGGTCGAGGTGCGGCTCCTCATGCCAGACGGCGAACCGGCGCAGGAAATCCCGGTAGGTGCGGCGGCTGCGCCCGGCCTGCACCTGCGCCTGCAGGGCTTGCGCGGCAGTGTCCTGCCCGGCGCGCCGGCCGCTTTCCTCCATGCTCAGCTCCGTCTGGCGGCCCAGGTTCTCCCACTGTTTGCCGCGCATCTGGGCGGCGGGGCTGTCCGGGTCAGCGGGCCAGAGGCGGTGGCTGTCGGTGTAAAATTCCCGCTGCCATTTGTTTAAGGTCTCCGCGTCGGTCTGTGCTAAGACGCGGTAGATGGGGCCTGCCGCTAAAAATTTGCACTTTTCGCGCAGCTGTGTGTAGCATTGCTGCCGCACCCAGCCGACGGGGCGCTTCGCGGCGGGGGTGTTCAGGGTGTCCAGCGTGGCCTCCACGGCGATGTCACAGGCCAGCCCCCACAGGTCGGGGTCGCGCCTGTCCCGCAGCCAGAGATGCCGGAAGATGCAGTGGAACAGGCTGTGCAGGTAGGCCCGGGGCAGGTACCGCCGATTCCTGCGGTAGGTGTCCAGCAACCATGCGGTGGGGTAGTAGAGTGCCCCGCCGTCGGTGGCAAAGCTGCCGCCGCTTTCCCGCGGGGCCGCGGGCAGTGCACCGAGCGCTGCCGTTAAGTAGCGCTGGTCAAGGTACAGCTCCCCCCGCAGCTGCTCCATGACCCGGCGGGCCATCGTCTGCTCCCATTCCGATTGGGTTTGGATGTGTTTGGTTATAGTGGACACCTTCTTCCGTGACTGTATGCAGGGGCCGAGCATGCCCGGCCCGCGGGCTTACGTGGTTGCCCGGCAACGGGCTGAACCCTTCCGGCCTGCTTCGCGGCCACCTCCCCTGATGGGGAGGCTTTCCTCGCGGGCTTTGCCCGCGCATGCCCGGCCTGAGGGGCTTTGACAGGCCTTGCGCTGCCACCCGCTTATGGTCTACAAATCGTCAAAATCATACGTTTTTTTCGCTCGCTTGGCCCTGCCTAACAGCACCGCCGCCCCGGCGCTCCACCCGACGCGGGCGCAATAGACCGCGGCATCTGCTGTCGGCAGGCTCAGCCCCACCAGCAGCCGCAGAGCGGCCTCGTCCCGGTCATCAATGGCACGCCGGAACGCTGCCTCCGGGTGGGCGGTCAGGTAAAGCTCGTAGTCCGCGCGGGCGTCGTCACCCAGTCCAAACGACTGCACAAGCCGCCCGAGTGCTAACCGGCAGAGCTTGTCCTCACTCTCGCCGACGCAGGCCTGCGCAAACGACGCATCAAACGCGGCGTAATCCACCGCGCCGCCGGGCGTGAAGCACTGCCGCATCCGGTAGCCCTCGCCCTCAATGCTGTGGTTGAAGATATGCGCGGGCGTGTTCTCGTCCAGAAACTCCGAATACTCGGGGTAAAACAGCTGCGCACCGTCCAATTCCACCGTAATGTCCGCGCTGACGGCCCCCAGCAGCTTTTTTAAGCCCGTCGGGGCATCGGCGGCAGCCCGCAGGCGGAAGGTCTGCAATTGGCGGCAGTTCGTAAATAAATCGCTGCCAAACCCCTCGACCCCGGGCCCCAGCGTGACCCGGCGCAGCCTGCGGCAGTTGTAAAACGCCGCGCTGTCCAGCACCCGCACGGTGTCGGGCAGGGTGACCTCCTCCACAAAATTGCCGGTGATCTCATGCGTGTCGTCCCCGGTGCGCCGGGCCCCGGGCCTGACCGGCCTGTCCGCAAAGCAGTACGGCCCCAGCTCAGCAACGGGCAGCCCCTCAATTGTTCCCGGCACAGCGGGGCAGGGGGTATCGCCCAGCAGCCGCAGCAGCCGCGCACCGCCGGGACAGGGCTCCCAATAAAGACCCACAAAAATCACCTCTTTACATCAGGGTCATTATAGCATAAAATGTGGTTGCGAGAAACAGAAAAGTGAGAGAATTCTATGAAAAGCGTCAAACAAACGGATATTCTGACGGGCAGCATCCCCAAACAGCTGCTCCTGTTCTTTCTGCCCATCTGGTTCGGCACGCTGTTCCAGCAGCTGTACAACACGGCGGACACCCTGATCGTCGGTAACTTTGTGGGCACAAACGCGCTGGCCGCGGTGGGCGCAACAGGGCCCTTCGTCAACCTGCTGGTGGGCCTGTTCGTCGGGCTTTGCAGCGGCGCGGGCGTCGTCATTGCCCAGAGCTGGGGCGCACATGACCCCGATGCCGTGGACAGGCAGGTACACACGGCGCTGGTGCTGAGCGCTGCCGTTGGCGCACTGCTGACCGTGCTGGGCCTTGTGACCGCCGCGCCGATGATGCGTCTGCTGGGCACGCCGGACGAGATTTTGCCCGATGCAGCGCTGTATCTGCGCATCTACTTTCTGGGCATGATCCCGCAGATGCTCTACAACATGGGCACCAATATCCTGCGTGCCATCGGCGATTCCAAGCGTCCGCTGTACTTTCTAATCGCGGCGTCGCTCGTCAACATTGTGCTGGACGTCGTGTTCATTGCGGTGTTCGGCTGGGGCGTCATGGGCGCGGCGCTGGCGACGGTGCTCAGTCAGGTGGCCAGCGCGGTGCTGACGCTGCGCTGCATCGTCGGCTCTCAGGGGATGCCGTGGCACATCCGCGCCGAAAAGCTGCGGCTGCACGGCGACGTTTTCGCGGCCATCTGCACCATCGGCGTGCCCGCCGCCGCCCAAAGCGCCATGTACAACATCAGCAATATGTTCATCCAGAGCAGCATGAACAGCTTCGGCACCAGCACGATTGCGGCGTGGGGCGTCTACGGCAAGATCGACTTTGTGTTCTGGATGACGATCAACTCGCTGGGCATCGCCATCACAACGTTTGCGGGGCAGAACTTCGGCGCACGGCAGTATGACCGCGTGCGCCGCGGCGTGCGGGTCTGTCTGGCAATGGCCGCGTGTACGACGCTGGTCATCAGCTTTACATTTTACAATCTGGCGGAGGTGCTGTTCCGCCTGTTCAGCCAGGACGACGCGGTGGTCGCCGTCGGTGTCGGCATGATGCACGTTCTGACGCCGGTCTACATCACCTACGTATGTATTGAGGTGCTGGCCGGTGCGCTGCGCGGCTGCGGCGATGTCCGCGTGCCGACGCTGATCACCGTGTTCTTTGTCTGCGGTCTGCGGATGCTCTGGCTGTTCATCGCCGTGCCCATCCGCCACGAGGTCGCCACGGTGGAGATGAGCTATCCCATCACCTGGTCCCTCGCGTCCGCGCTGTTTATTCTGTACTACGTCAAGGGCGGTTGGATGCAGCGGTGCGCGGAGAAGTGGGAGAAGAAGCGGGCAGGGTGATGCCGCGTAAATTGCCGCCGCACCTGTAGGGGCCGGGCGTGCCCGGCCCGCAGGCTTGCGTTGCCGCCCCTTTAAGGATGGCTTTGTAGGGAGGGGTCTTGCCCCCTCCGCGGGGCGGCCTGAGGGCAGGCCGCCCTACATCCCCCTTACAAACAATACGTAGGGCGGGGTGACCTCACCCTGCCGCGGGGCGTCGGGGACGCCGCCCCCTACAGCAAAAACCCCCATCGGAGCAACATCCGATGGGGGTCATTTTTTGCAAATTACAGCTTAAAGCTGTCCTTCAGCGTGACGATTCGATTGTACACGCCCTCATGCTTGCTGTCCGGGGTAAAATACCCGTTGCGCACGAACTGGAAGCGGTCACCGGGCTTGGCGTCCTTCAGGCTCTCCTCGAGCTTCGCGCCCTGCAGCACCTTGACGCTGTCGGGATTCAGGTAATCCTTGAAATCCGCGTCGTCGGGGATGCTGTTCATGTTGGCCTCGGTGAACAGCTTATCATACAGCTCGACCTCGGCGTCCAGGCAGTGGGCGCAGCTGACCCAGTGGATCGTGCCGCGCACCTTGCGGCCATCGGCGGGGTTGCCGTTGCGGGTCTCGAGGTCGGCCTCGGCGTGGATGGCCACGACCTTGCCGTTCTCGTCCTTGTCCACGCCGGTGCAGCGCACCAGATACGCGCCCATCAGGCGGACCTCGCTGCCAAGCGTCAGGCGCTTGAATTTCGGCGGCGGCACCTCAAAGAAGTCGCTGTTCTCGATCCACAGCTCCTTCGTGAAGGCGACCTTGCGGGTCGTCGTGTCGTTGGCGTCGCGGTTCGGGTTGTTGGGCAGGTCAAAATACTCGCACTGGTCGGCGGGATAGTTGTCGATGATCAGCTTGACAGGCTCCAGCACGGCCACGCGGCGCTGGGCGTTCAGCTCCAGCTCGGCGCGCAGCACGGCCTCCAGCTGGCGCATATCCACAAGGTTGTCAGCCTTGGAGATGCCGGCCTCTTTCACGAAGGTGAAGATGCTCGTCGGCGTGTAGCCGCGGCGGCGCAGGCCGGACAGGGTCGGCATACGGGGGTCATCCCAGCCGTCCACGATGTTCTTCTCGACCAGCTCGCGCAGGTAACGCTTGCTCATGACGGTGTTCGTCACGTTCAGGCGGGCAAACTCGCGCTGCTTCGGGAATTCTTTGCCGAACAGGTTCGTGATGACCCACTCATACAGCGGGCGGTGGTTCTCAAACTCAAGGCTGCACAGGCTGAAGGTGATGCCCTCAATGGCGTCCTGAATGGGGTGCGCAAAGTCGTACATCGGGTAGATGCACCACTTGTCGCCCTGGCGGTGATGCTCGACATGCTTGATGCGGTAGATGGTCGGGTCGCGCATGTTCATGTTCGGGCTGGCCAGGTCGATCTTGGCGCGCAGCGTTTTTTCGCCGTCGGCAAACTCACCCGCGCGCATACGGCGGAACAGGTCGAGGTTCTCCTCCGGCGTGCGGTCACGGTAGGGGCTCGGGCGGCTGGGCTTGCCGGCGTCGTTGCCGCGGTACTCCTGCATTTCCTCGCGGGTCAGGTCATCCACGTAGGCCTTGCCCTCCTTGATGAGCTGCTCGGCGTACTCATAGCAGCGCTCAAAATAGTCGCTGCCGTAGAAAATGCCGCCGTTCGGCTCGGCACCCAGCCATTTCAGGTCCTGCAGGATGCTCTGCACGTACTCGTCACCCTCGCGGGCGGGGTTCGTGTCGTCAAAGCGCAGGTTGAACAGGCCGCCGTAGTGTTTGGCGATCGTGTAGTTGATGAAGATCGCCTTGGCGGAGCCGATATGCAGGTAGCCGTTCGGCTCCGGCGGGAAACGGGTATGCACGACATCGACCTTGCCCTCGGCGAGGTCGGCATCGATAATATCCGTCAGAAAGTTGGAAAATTTTTCGTCTGCCATGATTACACCCCAAAATTAGTAAGCGTCACATTGTTGTAGGGGCCGATGCCTGCATCGACCCGCTGCAAGGCTATAGGTACGCTAGCTTTGATTATCTTACTATTATACATAGGTTTATAACATTTAGCAAGAGGTAAAAACTTGCCTGCACCTACTGTTATTTATAAAAGGTTTGTGCTATAATCAATACTGATTTACAATGCCTAAGATTTGCCGTTCTTACAAATCCTAACAAATCCTAACGAAAGGGGGCTGTGCCATGCCGACCCCGAATGACCGCGGGCCCCACCGCCCGCGCACAAATATACAGTACCATGTGGAGAATGGCTGGGTGGTGCCCGACCAGCCGCAGCCGCCGCCGCGCCGCACCTCCACGCAGGAGCAGCGCCGCGCCGCCGCCCGCCGCGCACGGGCAAAGCGCCGCAGACTCCGTCAGCTGGCGCTGATCGGTACGGCGTGCGGCGTTCTGGTCGTGTCGGGCGTCATCACGGCGCTGCTGCCCGCTAAGGGTGCGGACGCGCCGCTCACCTCCGATGCCCCCGCCAACACGCGCCTTGTGGCCCCCGTGCCCTACGCGGGCAGCAACGGCAGCGCAGGCACGGCACAGGCCCTGAACTGGGGCACCGTCGGCCCGCAGCGCCAGAGCGCCGACACGGGCTACACCTACACGGCGCTGCCCGCCGCCCCCGCCGCGCTGCCGGAATTTGGCCGCGTGGACACAAGCTGGTTTGCGGATGCCGCCTTCCTCGGCGATTCGCTGACCGCGGGCTTCTGCGTGAACGAATACAACATTGATGTGGGTGGTGCGCTGGTCTGCGGCTATGAGGGCATCAGCCCGAACACCGTCGTCAACCGCGCCACCGTCACCAGCCCGGACCGCGGCGAGGAGGTGCCGCTGGACGTTCTGGCCGCGGCCCAGCCCGCGAAGCTGTACATCCTGATTGGCACGAACGCCCTGGTCCAGCCCGGCAACGACGACAGCTTTTTGGCGTACTACGGCAAAATGCTGGACGATCTGCGCACCGCCCTGCCGAACACGGCATTCTATGTGCAGTCGGTCCTGCCCGCCACGCAGGAGAAGGCCGCCGACAGTCTGCCGGGTCTGGCCCCGGACCGTCTGGCGGTCATCAACGCGGCCATTCAGCAGCTTTGTGCCGAGCGTGGGTGCTATTATCTTGACCTCAGCGCCGAGTTTGCCGACGACGCCGGGTATCTCTCGACGGAGTTCTCCCAGCCCGACGGCGTGCATCTGACGGTCTCCGGCTACAGCAGGTGGGTCAGCTATCTCTGCACCCATGTGCCCTACAGCAAGGACAACCCCTATCAGGCCGGGAGCACCTACTATTTAAGCGAGGATATGAAGGGACTGCTGAGTGATCTGCCGTAAGATGAACGGCAGCCTCCCGGAAGGCCGCTTTCTTTTGGCAGCAAAAGAAAGCTCGCAAAGAAAACTGCCGCTGTTTCGACGCAGCGGACCCGCGACTTAGGGGCTGCACGCCCCTAAGAACCCCAAAGCGGAGGTCGCAGAGTGCGCGGGCTACGCGAACGCAGTATTACTGTTCGCGCTTAACGCCCGCGCCCTCTGCTCCGATTTGAAATTCGGGTGTTCCCCCGAACCCCCGATGCCGGAAACAGCAGTCCGTAGGGGCCGGGCATGCCCGGC
>ERZ773200.3117-NODE-3117-length-11197-cov-3.179860_pt1 | contig 11197 bp, 9 predicted proteins | sample MGYA00581008_ERZ773200 | MGnify/ENA primary metagenome ERZ773200 (study PRJEB29015, sample SAMEA2737770) | human gut metagenome | biome: human gut; feature: human-associated habitat; material: faeces | place: China | collected 2012 ... | reverse complement strand
TTGGCCAGTCAATCCGGATCGTCGGATCATTCCACATAATTCCGGCTTCGGAAGACGGATCATAAAAGTCTGTACATTTATACAAAAACTCTGCTGTGTCCGATAAAACATAAAAACCATGTGCAAATCCTTCCGGTACATACATCATATTTTTTTCCTCGGCAGAAAGAGTAGCGCCATACCACTGACCATATGTTTTTGAATCTTTGCGGATATCAACAACAACATCATAGACTTTACCGCTGATCACACGGACAAGCTTGCCCTGTGTATGTTCTTTCTGGTAGTGCATACCACGCAGAACGCCCTTTGTTGATTTTGACTGATTATCCTGTACAAAGACCATATCCAGTCCCAGTTCTTTGAATTCATTATAGTTATATGTTTCCATAAAATAGCCACGATTATCCCCAAAGACTGTTGGCTGGATCAAATATAACCCCTCGATCTGTCCACATTGTTCAATTTGAAATTTTCCCATTTCCTGCCTCCAAATTTAGAATCGGAGAAATCGTTTCCAAAAGAAATGTTCAAACATTTTTTTAGAAATAATTTCTAAAACGACTCTTTTTTCTATATTGTATGAGCGAAGACATACTATTTATACTATAGCATTATTAGCGAGACTTAGCAAATAATTTTTTGTGCCTTTTTGACTTGGCAGATGCTTCTTTTCGTGACTTTGCTGCGGGGATCGGATTTTCACAACTCGATGCGGTTTCGGCAAGATCTTCCCGTACCTCTGACAGGATTTTGTTTAACAGGGTAATCTGTTGTTCCTGCAGATCCTGCCGCTGTCGCGAAAGGTAATGGATCTCTTTTAACAGTCGTGTACTGACTTCTTCACAGATTTCTTCTTTTGTATCACCGATACAGTCTGTCAATGCAGAAGAGATCATTTGATGCAAAATATTCTCAAATTGCTGTAATTTATCAGAGGAATCCACAGTTTTTGGCATATCATTGGAATACGAAGCATCTAATGAGGTGGCATGAGGATGAAGCGGCATCACCTGTGCGCTATGTTCCATGGAATGCGACATGCTTTCTTCTAAGACACGATTATTTAACTCCTCGCGGAGCCGGTATAATTTCTGCGTATCATAAGTACATACTGTTTTAATGTCCGGCAAAAGAAGTTTGATCGCTTTCAGTTGAAAGCCTTTTTCTTTTAATTCTTTGATATTTTGTAAAAGAGCAAGGTCAGAGTTGACATAAAAACGATGCCCTTTGGCATTGCGGTGAATCTGTAGATCCAATTCATCTTCCCAGTAACGTAGAACGTGCGGTTCAACCGATAGTTGTCTGGCTGTATCCGAAATAGTATGAAATTTTTCCATGATGGTAATGTCCTCCTAGAGATATTCTTTGATAATTTCTTCGATCAGTTGCATTTTTTCTTTTGTTGCGGCAGTAGCAGTGTTTTCCTGCTCGATCTGCTGAATGTCTTTTGCGAGTTTTTCTTCCTGCACCAGAGAATCGATCAATTCCCGCATTTCTTTGCTAAAGGTACTTTTCGGCTTTTCTTCCCGTTCTTTTTGATTCATTTTTTCTAATTGCACCATATGATCCAGGCGATCCTGTCCTTCTAAGCTTGATGTAATATCAAAGTATGCATTTTGGTACGCTTTTTGTAATTCCGGGTGAAGATATTGATTTTCAAGCTTGGACTGGATTGTATTTTCAAGATAATCTAACAGTTGCAGTTTAAGACATCTTTTTTTGTGACGGATCCTAAAAAGCATTTCACTTAATCCGATCAAAGACAGTAAAAAGAGTGGGATAAGAATCTGTAAGAGAAGCTGTCTCATCGGCTGTCTGCCGGCTATTCCCTGGATCAGAGCCAGCAGGGAAGTACTGATCAGGAGTGCTGTGGCAAAAAGATCGGTATTTTCTAATGTATAAAGAGACAGCTTAAATACATGGTACCGTTCTAAATGCCGGCTTACAAAACAATCCGGGTCATTGATGGATATTCGGATCTTATAACTTGCCTCGTATTTTGTAAGCATAGCACGAAGCCATTTGTTTTTCGTTGTCTGAAGCTGTCGTGAGTCGTGTAACAGCTTATGGTATATTATTGCACAAATGCATTTTAACAGGATGGAAGCTGCAGTGCATATTACCATCCCCAGCAGTAAACGTCGATCTTCGCATAAATCTTTCAAAATAGTTATAACCTCCTTTGATTTATTAATGTACTCTCGAAAATTTTTACTCAGAAGATTCCGGGAATGCATTATTACAGTGGCTGTTTCTATGATACCTCGTCTGGCAGCAGACAAAAGGAGTGTTCGTATGTCAAATTTTCGCTTTCTTCGACAATTGTGCCGGAACAGAGCGGGATTTTCACATTGCAGAAGTGATATAAAAGGGGAATGTTAAGCTTTTATTATGGTAAATATACTGGAATAAAAAGAAGCGTTTTGTTATGATACACAAAAGGAATGGTAGAAGAAATTTTGTAATAGATACAAAAAGAAAATGTTACAAAGAAACACAAAAGAAGCAATAACGGAAGGGAAAGGTGAAAACATGATCTATCAGGAAATTGTTTCGGTGTTAAAACGATATGACTATCGGGATATCCGGTTAAATATACCGGGCGTTTATATGGCTTTAAGGCAGGAAGGACAGAACGGATATGTCGTTGTGACAGTAGATGAAACAGTTGGAAATACATTGAGCCGGGAACAGTTTTTGCATATTGCAGAGCAGATCCGGGATTTTTTAAGAAAGAAGGACTGCTTTTACAGCCGTTTCCTCTATCTGTTAGTCAGTGAAGAGGAAGAAAGTGTACATCGTCTGTTTCAGGGGCAGGACTGTTTTTGGAGGATCATTCCGTCAAGGCGTTGTCTTATGGTTTTTGAAACCTCTGACCAAAGTTTTCTGGAACTTCGCAAACCATTAGAACAGATCTTTCCGGGAATTTCTAACTCGAATGATCGGTATGGACAGCAGCAAGGCAATGAAAACCGGCAGAACGGAAGCCGACAATGGCAGGGAAATGAAAACCGGCAGAACGAAAACCGACAATGGCAAAGTAATGAAAATTGGCAGAACGGAAGCCGGCAATGGCAGAACAATGGAAATTGGCAACAGCAAAATAACGGAAGCTGGCAGAATACACAAAGATATCGCTCGAATTTTAATTGGAATGCATTGAAAACGCAAAAACTTCCATGGTGCAACATTATAATCATTGTATTAAACGTTCTTGTTTTTTTGTATACGGATCTTTTTGCGTATAGTCAAAATGAAGCGATTGTCAATGCCGGTGCTTTAAGCTGGTATGCCGTGTTAGAGCAGGGGCAATGGTACCGCCTTTTGACTTGTATGTTTTTGCATAGCAATCTGGAACATATTTTTAATAATATGCTGATCCTTGGCTATGTCGGTTCCTGTCTGGAAGAGAAGATAGGAAGCATCCGTTACGGTATCCTGTATCTGGCATCAGGAATCCTTGCAGGCTGTGCGTCGATGGGGTATAATATGCTGCAGAATGATAACGTGGTATCCATAGGTGCTTCCGGTGCGATCTTTGGTGTGATCGGGGCTATGCTTTTTGTTGTTCTGGCAAGACGAAATGAGGAAGACCGCTATACGGTCAGACAGATCGCTGTTATGGCAGCACTTAGCTTATATGGTGGTCTGACCAGCCAGGGTGTTGATAATGCAGCTCATTTTGGCGGTTTTATTGCCGGATTTATTTTGGCATGGATACTTACGATGCTACAAAAAAGGCGAGGTGTGTCATGAAAGTAAATATCTATTATGGTGGACGAGGTCTGATCGACGATCCGGCAATCTATGTTATGGATAAGGTCAGCAAAGTATTAGATGAATTAAATGTGAAAGTACAAAGATATAATCTGTATGAAGATAAAAGAGGAATTTCGATGCTTCCCAAAACATTAAAAGAAGCCGATGCGATTGTTCTGGCAGCCTCGGTAGAATGGATGGGGATTGGTGGTCTTTTGTGGCAGTTTCTGGATGCCTGCTGGTTATATGGTGACAAAGAAAAGATCAAATCACTTTATATGATGCCGGTTGTTCTCTCCACCACATATGGAGAAAAAGAGGCACAATTTACAATGGTAAAAGCATGGGAAATGCTTGGTGGTATTCCCTGTAATGGCATTTGTGCATATGTCAACGACACGGCAACCTTTGAAACAAGTACCGAATATTCGTATCTGATCGAAAAAAGTATTGAAAACTTCTATCGTGTTTTTTCAAAGAAAATGAGCTCTTTACCATCCAGCAGTATGGCAGTCAGGGAAAATGTCATGCAGCCAAAAGCGATTCGTCTGACACCACAGGAAAGCGAGCAGCTATCTGAATTTGTATCGGATGAATCGTATGTGCGCCAGCAAAAAGAAGATATCCAGGAACTTTCACAGATGTTTAAAGCGATGCTTGGTGACGATGCCGGGCAAAAAGAGGAAGAGCCCTATATACAGGAATTTAAAGAGGCATTTCAGCCAATCCCGAATGTTGCCCTGTCTTTCCAATGGGAATTGACCGATATTCAAAAGAAGCTTGTATTTGAAATTGATAATGGTGTGTTAAACTGCTATTATGGAGAGAAAGAGGATGCAGATGTAGAGATCCGTTCTACAAAGCAGATCCTTGAAAAAGTAATCCATGGTGAAGCACCGCTTCAGACAGCATTTATGGGTGGAGAACTGACAGCAAAAGGAAACTTTCGTGTACTTCATACATTTGACTCACTGTTTCGTTTTCGATAAAGTTGTTGGTAAGCTGTAAGGTTTGGCAGTCTGAAAACATTCGTTTTCATCTGAGATAAAAATAAAGAGACATCCGTTTGTGATGCAGAAAGGAAGAGAAGAAAGTATGGAAAAAACAGTAAAGGACGATTGTATTTTTTGTAAAATAGCCAATGGTGAGATTTCGTCGAATACGATTTATGAGGATGAACATTTTCGTGTGATCATGGATATCAATCCGGCATCAAAAGGACATTGTATCATTTTGCCGAAGACACATGCAGCCAATCTGTATGAACTCCCGGATGACTGGTGTAAGGAGGTAATGCCGGTTGCGAAAAAATGTGCTGCGGTGTTAAAGGAGGTTCTTGAATGTGAAGGCGTTAATGTGTTACAAAACAATGGTGCACTTGCAGGACAGACGGTATTTCATCTGCATGTTCATCTGATCCCGCGTTATCAGGATGATACCGTAGAGATCCAATGGAAACCGACACAGAGAACGGATACCGAAGAGCTTGCAAAAAAGATCCGTGAAGCATTTGCAGACTAAGAAGATAAAAAAACATCAAAATGAATGGAGGAACAAGTAAATGTTAAGTTTAATTCCCGTATTGGGAGCATTAGATCCTGTAGCATTACTCAGGGCATTGCCGGGTAGTGTTTCACAGGGATTGATCTGGGGTATTATGTCGATCGGTGTATATATTACTTTTAAGATTCTGGATTTTGCCGATCTGACTGTGGATGGAACCTTGGCAACAGGTGGTGCGGTAACAGCTATGATGATCCTGAATGGATATTCACCGGTCGTATCATTAGTTGTTGCATTTATAGCAGGCATGGCAGCAGGATTTATTACCGGTGTTTTACATACTGTATTTGGAATCCCTGATATATTAGCAGGTATTCTGACGCAGATCGCATTGTATTCCGTTAATCTGAATATCACCGGGGGAAAAGCAAATCAGGCGATAAGTGTAGACCAGTTTCCGTTGATCGTAACATTGCGTGAAATTTCACATACGATTCTGGTTACGGCAATCATTACGATTGCTGTGATCGCTGTTTTATATTGGTTCTTTGGAACAGAGATGGGATTTACGATCCGTGCAACCGGATGCAATCCTAATATGTCAAGAGCGCAGGGTATCAATACTTCTGTCGCAAAAGTTATCGCACTTGTCTTTTCAAATGGTCTGGTAGGATTTGCAGGCGGAATCTTAGCACAGTATCAGGGTAACTGTGATGTGAATATGGGACGAGGTTCGATCGTTATCGGTCTTGCATCTGTTATCATTGGTGAAGTGCTTGGAGAAGCATTATTTGGAAAGAAGTTAAACTTCTGCGGAAGACTTCTTTTTGTAGCGATCGGAAGTATTATTTACTATATCGTTATCAGTTTTGTATGCTGGCTTGGTCTGCCATCGATCGATATGAAACTGTTCTCAGCGATCGTAGTAGCTGTTTTCCTTGCTGTGCCATACATGCGCGGTAAGATGAAAAACTCATATCGAAAAGCAGCGAAGGGAGGCAGTAAGGCATGTTAGAATTAGTCAATATCCATAAAACTTTTAATCTTGGAACGATCAATGAAAAGAAAGCACTGGATGGTGTAAATCTACGATTAGATGAAGGTGATTTCGTAACAGTGATCGGTGGCAATGGTGCCGGTAAATCAACCGTTCTGAATGCGATCGCAGGTGTCTGGCCAATCGACACCGGAAATATCATTATTGACGGACAGGACGTAACAGGTCTTCCGGAGCATAAAAGAGCAGCTTTCTTAGGACGTGTTTTTCAAGATCCAATGAATGGTACGACAGCAACAATGGAGATTGAAGAAAATCTTGCATTGGCTGCCAGACGTGGAAAAAGACGTGGATTAAGCTGGGGTATCACAAAGAAAGAAAAAGAAGAATACAAAGAGTTATTAAAGATGTTAGATCTCGGACTTGAAGATCGCATGACATCTAAAGTCGGTCTTTTGTCAGGTGGCCAAAGACAGGCATTGACTCTTTTGATGGCAACCTTAAAGAAACCAAAGCTTCTTTTGCTCGATGAGCATACAGCTGCTCTTGATCCCAAGACAGCAGCCAAAGTGCTTGCATTATCCGATAAGATGATTGAAGAAAACAATCTGACAGCAATGATGGTTACACATAATATGCGTGATGCGATCGTGCATGGCAATCGTCTGATCATGATGAATGAAGGAAAAGTCATCTTAGATATCAAGGGAGAAGAAAAGAAGAAACTGACCGTAGAAGATCTTCTTCATAAGTTTGAAGAGATCAGTGGGGAAGAGTTTGCAAATGATAAGGCACTGCTCAGTAAATAAACTGCGTAGATAGTATATTTTGTGCGACGATAAAAAAGCTCTGCTACATGGATTAGATGTGGCAGAGCTTTTTTGTTTAGATAGAAGTAAAAAAGTATTACGCTGCTTTTACTTTTTTGGGGAGCTTTTTGAAAATCAATTCAACTCATCTAAAGTCAGTTCGTAGGCCGGCAGAAATTCTTTTACAAAGATATCGGCTTCTTCACAGTGCAATTCTGTGATCGCTTTTGCAATAGTCTGTTTTGCACTTTTAAACTCGGCATTACCTGCTTTTTCCTCTTCAATACATTTGATATAAGCAGAAAGCTTGTCGGCAGCTTTTACGATAAGTTTTTCATATGCATCAAGGCTGCTTTCTGTAAAATAGCTTTCGTAAGAGGTTCGAAGATCGTCCGGCAGCATATTAAGAAGCCGGAAAGCAGCAGTTTTTTCAATCTGTTTATAGGCATCCTGAATCGTTGGGTTTTCGTATTTGATCGGTGTAGGCATGTCTCCGGTGATGATCTCGGTACAGTCATGGTAAACACCGAGCATGGCGATCCGGTCGGCATTCAGGTCTTTGCTTAGACGGGTGTTGCCAATGAAAGCCAAAGCATGGGAAAGAATGGCTACTTCCAAAGAATGCTCGCTGATATTTTCTTCCTCTGCATTGCGCATCAATGCCCAGCGTTTGATGTATTTCATACGTGCTAACATAGCATAAAATGTATTTTTCTTTTGCATTATTCTTTATCCTTTTCTAACATCTTTTTGATATAGGCTCCGGTATAGGACTTCTTGCATTTTGCAACCTGCTCAGGTGTTCCTGTTGCAACAACCGTACCACCACGGCTTCCGCCTTCCGGTCCGATATCAATGATATAATCCGCTGTTTTGATTACATCAAGATTATGCTCTATCACGACTACGGTATTGCCGCTTTCTGACAGACGGTGCAAAATCTCGATCAGCTTGTGGACATCGGCAAAATGTAAGCCGGTTGTTGGTTCGTCTAAGATATAGAACGTTTTTCCGGTAGCCCGTTTACTTAGTTCTGTAGCAAGTTTGATACGCTGTGCTTCCCCGCCGGAAAGAGTAGTGGATGGCTGGCCTAACTTGATATAAGAAAGCCCGACATCGTTTAAGGTTTCAATCTTACGCCGGATCTTTGGCAATGCATCAAAGAAATGAACCGCTTCGTCAACAGTCATATCCAGTACATCTGCAATCGTCTTTCCTTTGTATTTGACATCCAGTGTATCACGATTGTAGCGTTTACCACCACAGACTTCGCAAGGAATATAAATATCAGGCAGGAAATTCATTTCGATCTTGTTGATACCGTCACCACCACAGGCTTCACATCGTCCGCCTTTGGCATTGAAGCTGAAACGTCCTTTTTTATAGCCGCGTGCTTTCGCATCCGGTGTGCTTGCAAAAAGATCACGGATCAGATCAAAAACACCGGTATAGGTTGCGGGATTTGAGCGTGGTGTCCGTCCGATCGGAGACTGATCGATCGCAATGACTTTATCAAGCTGTTCTAATCCTTGGATTTCTTTATGTTTTCCGGGGATACAGCGTGCACGGTTCAGGTTCTTTGCAAGACTCTTATATAAGATTTCATTGACTAAAGAGCTTTTACCCGAGCCGGATACACCGGTAACACAGGTCATGACACCAAGTGGAAATTCGACGTTGATATTTTTTAAATTGTTTTCCTGTGCACCGATCACTTTGATCGAACCGTTCGGTTTCCTTCGTTTCTTCGGGATCGGAATCTTGATTCTGCCGCTCAGGTATGCGCCTGTGATCGAGTTTTCATTTTGCATGATCTCTTTGGCTGTACCGGTTGCAACGATCTCACCGCCATGTACACCGGCTCCCGGACCGACATCAACAATATAGTCGGCAGCAAGCATCGTATCTTCATCGTGCTCTACAACGATCAGGGTATTTCCAAGATCTTTTAGATGGATCAGAGTTCTTAATAATTTATCATTATCTCTCTGGTGTAAACCGATACTTGGCTCATCCAGGATATAAGCAACACCGACTAAGCCCGAGCCGATCTGCGTCGCAAGACGGATTCTCTGGGCTTCACCACCTGAAAGTGTACCGGCATTACGGGATAATGTCAGATAATCAAGACCGACATCCATTAAGAAACCAAGACGTGCATGGATCTCTTTTAGGACAAGTTCTCCGATTGCAAGCTGACGTGGTGTTAATTGTAAATGATCCATAAAATCTGTCAGATCACCGATCGACATATCGGTCAGCGCACTGATATTCTTATCACCGATCGTAACGGCAAGAGGACCGGGTTTCAAACGCTTTCCTTTGCACGTAGTACATGGAATGATCTCCATGAAAGTTTCATATTCTTTTTTTACAGTATCGGATGCTGTTTCGCGATAACGCCGCTCGACATTCTTGATCACACCTTCAAACGGGATATCATAAATGCCTGTACCGCGCTGGCCGGTATATTTAACACGGACGGTCTTTCCTTTGGTACCATGCATGATCAGATCTCTTGCTTCTTCGGAAAGATCCTGATATGGCGTGTTGATATCGAAACCATAATCTCTGGCGATCGCATCAAGGATCGTGCGTCCGTAGCTTGTCTCGGAAGTTGCCGACTGCCAGCCGGGTACGGCAAGTGCGCCTTCGGGGATGCTCAGAGTCGGATCAGGCACGATCAAGGATTCTGAAAATTCCATACTGTAACCGATACCATGACAAGTTTCACAAGCACCGAAAGGATTGTTAAAAGAGAAGTTTCTCGGTTCGAGCTCATCAATGCTGATATTACAATCCGGGCAGGAAAAGCTTTGGCTGAAATGAATCTGTCCTTTGTTTGGAATATCGACAGTCATTAATCCGTCAGAAAGCTTTAATACACTTTCAATCGAATCAGACAGTCTTTTTTGAATGCCGTCACGGACAACCAGACGATCGACCATGATATCAATATTATGCTTTTTATTCTTTTCGAGCTGGATCTCTTCGGAAAGGTCATAAAGATGTCCGTCGATAACAACACGGATATAACCGCTTTTACGTGCGGATTCGAGAATCTTGACATGTTCTCCCTTGCGTCCGCGCACGACAGGGGCTAAAAGCTGTAGTCGTGTTCCTTCTTCATAGGTCATGATTTCATCAACCATCTGGTCAACGGACTGTTTTTTGATCTCTTTTCCACACTTTGGACAATGAGGAATGCCGGCTCTTGCAAAAAGAAGACGGAAATAATCATAGATTTCCGTAACGGTTCCGACTGTAGAACGTGGGTTGCGGTTTGTGGATTTCTGATCGATCGAAATAGCCGGCGAAAGCCCTTCAATGCTTTCTACATTTGGTTTTTCCATACGCCCGAGGAACATGCGAGCGTAAGAAGAGAGTGATTCCATATATCTGCGCTGCCCTTCCGCATAGATCGTATCAAAAGCAAGTGAAGATTTTCCGGAACCGGAAAGACCGGTAAATACCACAAATTCTTCTCTTGGAATATCAAGAGATACATTTTTTAAATTATGTTCCTGTGCTCCGCGGATGCGGATATATTTTTTGGCTTCCTGATGTTTTGCCATTGTATTCTCCGTTTCCAACGATATGATCAGAAAATCTCTTTATGATTCCTACAGGCAGATTCTTTTGATCCATATCGTTTTATTATTATTGTTTGCAAATTGTAAAGAAAGATGCTTAAGAGTTTTCTTTACAACTGATTTATAGTAAAAATCAAAACAGGATATGCTAAAGATAGTAGCACGAAATAAAAAAGAAAGCAAGTACATATGTTCGGAAAAATGATGAGTGGCGGACTTTTTTTTAATGTTTTCCGGCAGGAACATTATGTGGCAGTAAAAAAATATTTTTGATGGAGAATATGCACAATAAAGTGCACATAAAAAAGCAGAAAAAAAGGAATTTAGACGAAAAAAATTCTTGAAGAGGATGTCTGGTTGAAGTATAATAGCATAAGGAGACTTATTTCGTACAAGGGGGTAAAGAATTATGTTAAAGTCAGGAGCAAAGGTTATTGCTGTTTGTTCAGCAGGAATTAATTCGGACTATAATGATTCTTTATGGGGTGCCTTTCATTCGTTAGCAAATCTTTTTGATTTTAAAATATTATTTT
>ERZ773200.3116-NODE-3116-length-11201-cov-4.758209_pt1 | contig 11201 bp, 8 predicted proteins | sample MGYA00581008_ERZ773200 | MGnify/ENA primary metagenome ERZ773200 (study PRJEB29015, sample SAMEA2737770) | human gut metagenome | biome: human gut; feature: human-associated habitat; material: faeces | place: China | collected 2012 ... | reverse complement strand
TGCCACCGGACTCATTTTACAGTCCCTCCTTCAGTTAATCGGAACAAATTCCTAATGAACATTGTAACATATATGTAGTGGAATACGCAACTATGCATTTTACGGTTTTCGTCATAGGCGCGGGCTCTTGTACAATTTTGAGATTTTAACATTTTTTTGGGAAGGTAATAAGCGAAACTTTTCGGAATCCCAAAATAATGCTATCATGTAACTATCTGGAGCCAAGGCAATTTTCATAAAATCGCGAATCATGCTTGCATGAATGAGCGTATTTTTGAAAATTTCTTTGGCGAGGAGCCAAACATTTGCAAAAGGAAAGTCTCGAAGATACGATTTTGCAAATGTATGCTCCGGATAGTTACTTTTTTAGTTTTCAAGGTTTATGGGTGGGATGGTTATGATAAAAGTTTTGATCGTAGATGATGAATATATCATGCGTCAGGGATTGAAGTATATGATCGACTGGGAGCAGGAAGGTTTTGAAATTGTCGGAGAGGCAACCAATGGCGCTGAAGCTCTGCAGTTCATTGAGACATTGACTCCACAGATCATTATCTGTGATATTGTGATGCCGCAGCTGGATGGAGTGGATTTTTCCGAAGCGGTACATCGTATGTATCCGAGAATCCAGACGATTATCTTAAGCGGATATGATAAATATGAGTATGTGCGGCATACGCTGATCAACGGCGTGGTGGATTATATTTTGAAGCCGACACTGAATCCGGAGGAACTGCGCAGGGTCTTGCAGAAAGCGGTGGACCGGATCCCCGGGGCCAGAATGGGCAGTACTTCCGGGGAGGTACATTACGAACACCTGGTGGAACGTTATCTGCTGGGACATGACAACGAGTGGAATCGGGAACTGAATGCAAGATGTTTTCCGGCTTCTTATCTCAGAATCTTCGCGGTAACCAGTGGCAGGGAAACGGATAATGACCGGAACATCAGTGAGGTGCTGTATCAGAAGCTACAGAGAGAAGTGGTGGGAAAACCGCTTTCCTCCCTGCATAAAATGTGGCTGTCTCTGAAAGAGGGAATGTTCTGCATTCTATGGAACTATGAATTATCCGAGGAAAAAGGAATGCTGGAAGCGTTAGAAAAGACAGTAGCGCAGATGCAATTATTGTGCCCCGGAGTTTTTGGTGTCTTAAGCAGGCGGCTAAATCGTCCGGAGAATCTGCGACAGGTATATCAGCAGGATATTTTGAAAAATGCGGAGAAAGCTTTTTATTATCAGGGCAGCAGTTTCCTGATCAGTACCGGAAAGGAAGAGGAAGAGACTCCTCAGATTGAAAAGTTTGATTTTTTCAAATACAATCATATGCTGAATAATAAACAGTACAGGGAGGCACTTACTCTTCTTGGGGAATATAACCGTAGAGCAGTGGAAGGGCAGATGGATGTTTATCGCCTGAAAAATCAGATCAAGAATATGATCTATCATTTTCTGGACTTTTTGCAACTGGGGGATGAGATTCAGGAAGAATACCGTAAAAAATACTTCAAATTCATCAATCGGTCTCTTTATGCACAGGACTATCTGGAATGTGTAGACAGTATTTTAAAAGAAATGGAGAAACTGTCCGGGCAGAGCGGTCAGCAGACAGATGAGCGTATTGACAGAATGTTGGCCTACATAGAGAAAAACTATAAGGAAGATTTGAAACTGGAAGATCTGGCTGGTGAATTTAACTTCAATTATCATTATCTGTCGGCATATTTCAGCCAGCAGATGCAGGAAGGATTCAGTGATTATCTGAACCGTGTCCGGATCAACAAGGCATGTAAACTGCTGCAGGAGAGCACGCTTCCGATCTCACAGATCAGCAGTGAAGTAGGCTATGCGGAGCACAGCTATTTTTGTCGGGTATTCAAGAAAGTCACAGGAGAGACACCGTCGGTATGGAGACGAAATGCATAAGAGAAGATAAGAAAAAAGAGTGGTGGAACAGTTTCTCCGTAAGAATTCTGGGAATGGTATTGTTGGGAATTCTTCTGATTGCCATTGTGGTGAGCTGTATGGTATTGGGAATGTCCAAGAATGTATTTACCGATACTTATGGCAGATCCCAGGAAAAGGTATTTCTTCAGGTGGAGGAAGAGTGGAATTCTTTTCACGAAAATCTGCAGAATATTACCGATGCCATTGATTCCAGCTGGGCTTTTCGGTTGTATCTGACGGAAGGAGATCAGTTTGACAATGTCCGGACCTTCCAGAACATTTATCAGGTGGAAAAAGATCTGGAGCAGAGTAAGGCATCGGATCTGGAACGCCTGAATATTCTGGTCATGGGGATTGGCGGGAAACATTATCTGTCCAGAACAGAGACGATTACCGCAACAGATCAGGAAATTTGGAACAGCAGACCGGTATTGCTGGCAATCCGTGAGCCGGAAGTGCTGCATTATACTTATTCCCACGGCGCCTATACCGCTACCGGGCGGGATACGGATGTGATCATTGTATCCAGAGCATTGTATTATCATGAAAGCAAGGAAATCTACGGGGTGGTGTTGATCACGCTGACCATGGATGAACTCAAACGCTATTACGACTATTTCATCACAGACAATACCACTATGTATCTTGTGGATGAAGAGAACCGGATTATCTGTTCCAGTGACGTTTCCGCTGTGGGAACCATGGCGGGCAGTGCATGGTACAGAAAAGCGGAAGAAAATGGGCAGGATCTGTTCCGTATGCGGGAGAACGGTGTATCGCTTACTGTCATGCAGAAGGATCTGCAATATCTGGGGTGCAGATTGTATGGTGTGACAGATAATGATATGGCACTGGGGCGTCTGTACAATATGCCTCTTTTGATCCTGTTGTGTGCCGCAGTGGGAGCGGTCATTCTGTTATTGTGCCTTGCCTACACCAGACAGACGTTGCGGCCATTGTCCGAGCTGGTACAGCGTATGGGGCAGATACGCAAGGGTGATTTTGAACAATATATGCCTGTGGAAGGAACCACGGAAGTACAGGAACTGGCAGCTACCTATAACTATATGCTGGATGACCTGCAAAATTATATCAATGAACTGATGGCAACACAGAAGGCTCGCAGAAAATCGGAAATCAAGGCCTTGCAGATGCAGATTAATCCCCATTACATTTATAATACGCTGGCAAGTATCAAATGGCTCGTATACCAGAATGACAGAGACCGTACCGTGCAGACCATCGATGCTTTTATCAGCCTGCTGCGCAATACCATCAGCAATACGGATGAGTTTATCACTATTGAACAGGAAATACAAAATCTGGAAAATTATATACTGATCAATCATACCCGATACGGGGATGCGGTACAGGTGGAATTCTATGTGTCTCAGAATTGCAGAGATTGTTTACTGCCGAAGATGATTTTACAGCCGTTCGTGGAAAATGCCTTTTTCCATGCATTCCCGTCGGGCCGCAGCGGTACGATAGAGATCTATATGAAGCAGAAGGAAGAGGAGCTGGAGATCCGGGTGGTGGATGACGGCGTCGGTATGGAGCAGAATCGGGCAGAGGAAGCGGTAAAGCAGGACAGAAATAAAGAACATTTCTCCGGAATCGGTATCCATAATGTACAGGAACGACTGGAACTGCTGTATGGAAAACAATACGGTGTGTCTGTAAACAGCAGTCCGGAAGAAGGAACGGAAGTCACCATACGTCTGCCGGCAAACCGGCGACAGACAGAAGGGAGTCGGAAAGAAAGTGATAAATAGAGATCATAATAGAAAAATCCGGCGTCTCGGAGGTATGGGATGTAGGTTGTTAGCCAGTATTTTGCTGATGACAACTTTTCTGGGTGGCTGTGGAAATCGGGCTGTTACAGAAAATCCACAACGGGAAGAAATCGTGATCTGGACCTGGGATGAGACGTTTAATGTCAAAGCTGCCAAAACAGCGGCCGGGATGTATGAGGAAGAACATCCGGACGTACAGATCCAGGTGATCACCAAAGAACGGGAAGAGATTCAGGCGGATGTCAAAAACCTTCTGTCTGCAGAACTGTATGAAGATCTGCCGGATATTATTATGCTGGAGGATTACGATGTGCAGGAGATGCTGGCGCAGTTCGATGACGAATTCGTGGATCTGACAGACCGGATGAACTATGACAAGTTTGTGGATTATAAGAGGAAACTGTGTTCCCGGAATGGCAGAATGTACGGGATTCCCTTTGACAGCGGTACGGCGGCGCTTTTTTACCGCGTGGATCTGCTTGCAGCGGCAGGATATACGGAAGAAGACATGCAGAACCTGACCTGGGACAGATATATCGAAATCGGAGAGGATGTCTACCGGAAGACGGGGATTCCCATGCTGACACTGGACCCTACGGATTTTCCTCTGGTGAGGGTAATCATGCAGAGCTGTGGGAGGTGGTATGTCGGAGAAGACGGTGCAACGGTCACGATTGAGAATAACCGGGCTTTGTATCAGGCGATGGAGATTTATAAGCAGCTGTTGGAGAGCAATGTGGGGACCAGTGTGAACGGCTGGAATGAATTCATCTCCGCTTTTCAACAGGGAAAAGTGGCATCGGTGATCAGCGGAGGCTGGATCATCTCAAATATTAAGGCAAGACCCGAGCAGGAGGGACTGTGGCGGATCGCACCGATTCCGGTGCTGACAGGAAATCAAAATGCCGTGGCGGCATCCAACGTGGGAGGCAGTGGCTGGTATGTATTAAAAAATTCAGTACATTCGGAAGCCGCAACGGATTTTATCATAGCTATGTTTGGGGAGAATGATACACTGTTGGACCAGTTGATCACAGAGATCGGAATTGTTCCGGCGGTAAAGAATCCGACAGTATTGACCAACTATGGGAGAGAGGATCCGTATTTTGGCGGACAACAGGTGACAAAGCTTCTGACGGAACTGGAGACCAGAATTCCGGTAGTCAATTACGGAAGTAAAACTTATGAAATCGAAGATATTCTGGAAGCGGAATTTCAAAATGTGTTGGTAGATGATGATCTGCAGACCTGCTTGCACAGGGTGCAGGAAAAGGCAGAAGCAGTTGCCCGGGAGTGATCCGGGTAGCTGCTTTTTTTCAATTAATGAAAGCATCTTAAAAAAGTAACAGTTTTCAAAAAAAATGCAAGTTCTTTCACCAGTATCCCAATTAAATGAAAATTGATGCCAACATAGTGTTATTGGTAAAGATACTGTAAATGGTAAACTTTTATTGTAAACGAAAAGCAACCGGAAAACGGTTGAAACGATTATTTGGGAGGTTACCATGAAGAAAAAAGTATTATCGATCCTGATGACTGCCATGATGGCTCTGTCTCTTGCAGCATGTGGAAATGCAGATAACAGTGCAGCTCCTGCAGCAGGAACCGACAGTCAGACCCAGGCATCAACAGAGAGTGCAAAAACAGAAGCAGAGGCACCGGCAGCGGAAGGAGAACAGACCTTGAAGGTATGGTGTTGGGATTCTTTCAATGTAGATGCAATGAAGACCGCAGGTGCCATGTATGAAGCGGAACATCCGGGAGTATCCATTGTAGTGGAAGAGACTTTATCCAAGGATATTCAGACGATTGTACAGACCTGTGCCATGAGTGGCCAGCTGGATTCCCTGCCGGATGTATTCCTGATGGATGATCAGGTATTCACCAAGTATTTGCAGAATTATCCGGAGGTCTTTGCAGATCTGACCGATTCCGGAATTGCTTTTTCTGATTTTGCAGCATCTAAAGTAGCCAATTCCGTCAGCGGTGGCAAGAATTTCGGTGTGCCTTATGACAGTAATACCGTTATTGCATGCTATCGTACCGATTATCTGGAGCAGGCAGGCTACACCGTAGCGGATCTGACCGACATCACCTGGGATCAGTTTATTGAGATCGGTAAAGTAGTAAAAGAAAAGACCGGCATGCCGATGCTGACCAACGTACAGGGTGAGCCCGATCTGTTAAACATGATCTTACAGTCTGCGGGAATCTCTGTATTCGATGAGGATGGTAAGATTGATCTGGTAGACAATGAAGGTCTGAAGGAGGCTATGGAGGTCTACATGACCCTGGTAAAAGAGGGCATTCTGCAGGAGCAGGTAGACTGGTCAGGATATCAGGGATCCATCAATAACGGTACCGTAGTAGGTACGATTAACGGTTCCTGGATCTGTGCAACCATCATGTCCACCGACCAGGCGGAGCAGGAAGGCAACTGGGCAGTGACCAACATGCCGAAGCTGAACGATTATGCCGGTGCTACCAATTATTCCGCACAGGGCGGTTCTACCTGGGCAGTATGCTCCGCATCCAAGAACTACGATCTGGCAGTAGATTTCTTCAAGACCACTTGGGCAGACAGCACAGACTTTTATGACAGCATTCTGACCGACCTGGGTGCTATCGCAACTTATCTGCCCGCTGCAGACAGCGAAGCTTATAATGAGAAGTCCGCATATTTCAGCGATGACACTATTTATTCCAAGATCGTATCCTACGGCGGCAAGATTCCTACTGTTAACAAGGGCATCTACTGGACAGAGGAAAAAGAAGCACTGGGTATTGCACTGTCCAAGGTTATTAACGGTAAATCCGATCTGGATGCAGCAATCGCCGAGGCACAGTCTACCGTAGAATTCAATACCGGTGAATAAGGACGACTAAAAATAGAAAGGATTGTTCAGCTATGAGAACTTCCGGGAGAACATCAAAACGACTTACCATCAATCAAAAATATAGTCTGACCGGCTGGGGCTTTTTAGCCCCGGCTGCAATCCTGATCTGTGTGATGAATTTCTATCCTATGGTTCAGGCACTGATCTTATCCTTCCAGACAGGTATCGGTAATAACCTGAAATTCGGAGGTCTAAGCAACTATGCCAGACTTTTGAAGGATCCGGTATTTACCACAGCATTGGTGAATAACTTTGTGTATCTGATCATTCAGGTGCCCATCATGCTGGTGCTGGCATTGATCCTGGCATCTGTACTGAATATGAAGGATCTGAAGGGAAAAGGTATTTTCCGTACGGCAATTTTCCTTCCCTGCTGTACTTCCCTGGTATCCTATGCCATTATTTTCAAAACACTGTTCTCTTATGACGGTTATGTAAATACGGTGTTGATAAACCTGGGACTGATCAGTGAGAGAGTCAACTGGCTTAGCCAGGAGAGCAGCGCCAAGGTGATCATTATTCTGGCACTGATCTGGAGATGGACCGGCTATAACATGGTATTTTATCTGGCAGGGTTGCAGAATATTGATGATTCTCTTTATGAGGCAGCGAAGATCGACGGTGCCAATGCCATACAGTCTTTTTTCAAGATCACAGTTCCCATGTTGAAGCCTACGATCCTGTTGACTACCATTATGTCTACCAACGGTACCTTACAGCTGTTCGATGAATCTGTGAATCTGACCGGTGGCGGACCTGCCAATTCAACACTTACTATGTCACATTACATATACAAGGCATCCTTTGAGTATAATCCACAGTTTGGTTATGCGGCAGCCATGTCTTATGTAATATTTATCCTGGTGGCGATTTTAGCCTTTGTCCAGATGAAAGTGGGGGATAAGAGATGAAACGAGTAAAAAAAATAGCAGCTTATCTGTTTTTAACAGTGGCATCCGTAATCTCTGTGTTCCCTCTGTACTGGATGATCTCGGCAGCCACCAATAACAGTACGGATGTACTGGGAGGAAGACTTCTCCCGGGACTCCATCTGATCGAGAATTACAAGGAGCTGATCCTGCAGCAGAATGTCGGGCGTTCCTTTGGCAATTCTATGTTTTATTCCTGCACACTGAGCCTGTTGTCTCTGTTGGTCTGCTCTATTGCCGGTTACGGTTTTGAAGTGTACCATGACAAATGGAAAGACACAGTCATGTCTATCCTCCTGTTAGCTATGATGGTACCTTTTGCAGCCACATTAATCCCCCTGTTTAAATTATTTACCGGACTGGGACTGCAGAGCACCTGGATCGCCTATATTCTGCCGACAATCTCCACGCCGTTTCTGATCATGCTGTTCAGACAGAGCACCAGAACTTTCCCGCGGGAGATCATAGAGGCAGCCAGAATTGACGGGCTCAGTGAAATCAAAATTTTTGCAAAGCTGTATTTCCCTACCATGAAATCCACCTATGCGGCAGCCATGACGGTAACCTTCATGAATGCCTGGAATAATTATCTGTGGCCCAAGGTTATCATGATGTCTGCGGATTCTCAGACCATGCCTATGATGGTGGCGAACCTGTCAGCCGGTTACAGTATTGACTACGGTGTGCTGATGTTAGGTGTGTTGATCTGCTCGCTGCCTACCGGAATTCTGTTCCTGATCTTACAGAGAAGCTTTACCAATGGTATTCTGGGGGCTGTGAAGGGGTAAACATTAAATAAGTGATCAAATTTAAGTATGCAAGAGACTGAAGATAAAGAAGGAGTTTATCTTCAGTCTTTTTCTGTTCACCGTGATATGCTATACTATGCTCGGAGGGTATTTATGGACGAAGCATTTGAGATCATAAAAACAGGAATAGATTTTTTCTGCAGCCATCTGGTATTTTTTAATATGCTGTTTGCCATCGTGATCGTGTTTTTTCAGAGACGGGATCCAAAGAGTGTGTGGGCATGGCTGCTTTTGTTGTATTTTATACCGGTACTGGGGTTCGTGTTCTATCTGCTGCTGGGGCAGGATATGCATAAGCGGAAAATGTTCCGGATCAAAGAGGTGGAGGATCACATCAGCAAAGATATAAGACAGCAGGAGTACCGGCTGAGATCCCGGGATGTCCAGGAGTTGGATGAGAATATCCGGGGGTATGAGGATCTGGTCATGTATAATCTGGAGGCCGGAGAAGCCATGCTGACGAAGGACAACGATGTGGATATCTTCATCGACGGCAATGAGAAGTTCCGGGCGCTGATGGAAGATCTGCGGAATGCGGAGCATTTTATCCATATCCAATACTACATTATTAAAAACGACGTATTATTCAATCAGATCAAGGATATTCTGATCGAGAAGGCGGCACAGGGTGTGGAGGTCCGGGTTCTGTTCGATGCCATGGGCTGTCGTTCCGTGCGGCACAGCTACTGGAAATGGCTGAATGAAAAGGGTGTGCAGACCGCGGAATTTTTCCCGGCGATCCTGCGGAGGCTTCAGCTTCGTATCAATTACCGCAACCACAGGAAAATTGTGGTCGTTGACAATAAAGTGGCTTACGTGGGCGGATTTAATGTCGGGAAGGAATATATTGATCTGGATGAAAAGTTCGGACACTGGAGAGATACCCATCTGCGGATTTGCGGCAGTGCGGTACTGGGGCTCCAGGTGCGATTTATTTTAGACTGGAATTATGCGGCAGGAGAGAACCTGTTTTTGCGCCCGGAACTGTTCCGGGGGATCGAAGCCGGTACGAGGGATTTCTGTGATCTGCAGATTATCAGCAGTGGTCCGGATAAGACGACTCAGCAGATCCATGATAATTACCTGCGTCTGATCAACAAGGCACAGAAAAGCATTTATATCCAGACTCCGTATTTTATCCCGGATGAGGCGATCCTGAATGCCCTGATGATCGCGGTGAAGTCCGGGATCGAAGTGAACATTATGATCCCATGTATGCCGGATCACCCGTTTGTCTATTGGGCCACCTATTCTTATCTTGGCGATATGGTCATGGCCGGGGCCAACTGTTATACCTATAACAACGGTTTTCTACACAGCAAGGGCATGATCGTGGATGACAGAGTACTGTGTTACGGAACAGCGAACATGGACATCCGCAGCTTTGCGTTGAATTTTGAGGTAAATGCTGTGATATATGATGAAAAAAAGGCGTGGGAAATGGTGGAAATATTTCACAGGGATCTGGAAGTCTGCCGTCAGATCACCCGGGATTATTACACGGGAAGGAACCTGAAGATCCGCATAAAAGAGCAGGTCTGCCGGTTATTGTCACCCTTGTTATAGCCCGGTGGATGTGTTATAATGGGCGGTGCTATGATGCATTTCGCATGGTAGGCACAAAATGAAAGGTATAGGAAGTATTAGAATGAAGAAAAAGATATTAGGATTTCTGGCAGCGGTTTTAAGCATGTGTATGCTGGCAGGCTGCGGAGCAAAGGATACAGGAGACGGCACGGATGCAGCGACCGGCGCCGGAGCAGAAAGTACTGCATTGAAGGATATGGATGTGGACAAGTATGTGACACTGGGCGAGTACAAGGGGCTGGAAGTATCCGTAGACACCGTGGAAGTAGATGAGGATGAGTGGGACAGTCTGGTCAATAATGTATATTATGAAAATATTACCGCAGAGAACGGCGGGATTATGGATCGTGCCGTGGAGACCGGAGACACCGTAAACATTGATTACGAAGGCAAAAAGGATGATGTGGCATTTGACGGCGGTACCGCACAGGGATACGATCTGACCATCGGTTCCGGAAGCTTTATTGCCGGATTCGAGGATGGACTGATCGGCGTGATGCCCGGAGAGACAGTGGATCTGAATCTTACATTCCCGGAGAATTACGGAAAATCCGATCTGGCAGGACAGGCTGTGGTATTTACGGTAACGGTAAATTATATTCAGCCCGCACAGGATGGGGAATTCAGTGATGAAGTCATCAGTAACTTCGGTATCGATGGTGTGACGAACGAGGAAGAACTCCGTCAGTACGCTTATGATTATCTGAATGAGAATGCACAGCAGAATTATGAAACCAATGTACAGCAGGCAGTGATGGATGCGTTTATGGCAAATAACACCTTTACTTCCGTGCCGGAGGCTCTGGTACAGAAATATTCTGATGCAGCGGAGAGCAGCATTACCTCCATGGCATCTGCTTACGGTGTGGACGGAGATACGTTCACACAGTATTATTACGGACAGGATCTGGCATCTTTCCTGGCTGCCTATTCTGAGGAGGCAGCAAAGCAGGATATTGCCTTGCAGGCAGTGGCGAACAAAGAGAATCTGAACATCAGTGACGAAGAACTGGATCAGATGCTTCAGGACCGCACAACAGCAGCCGGTTATGACACCATCGAGGAGTATATCGGCGAGACCTCCAAGGAAGACTACAGAGAGTATTTCCTCTATGATAAAGTGACAGATTATCTGGTAGAGAACGCAAAGATCACCAACAATTAAATTTTAAAAATAGTATGTGACCGGCGAATAGGATGCGGGCCGGTTCAGATAGAGCACGTCGCAGCGTGCGGAT
>ERZ773200.3106-NODE-3106-length-11238-cov-2.914692_pt1 | contig 11238 bp, 9 predicted proteins | sample MGYA00581008_ERZ773200 | MGnify/ENA primary metagenome ERZ773200 (study PRJEB29015, sample SAMEA2737770) | human gut metagenome | biome: human gut; feature: human-associated habitat; material: faeces | place: China | collected 2012 ... | reverse complement strand
CGTAAACAAAGCGGAATGGCAGACGTTTAATAATAAATGCCGGAAGTTCTGTACACTTTCTTCCCCACTGTTTCTCTGTATAACCCTTGATCAGCTTCTCATAGATATCTCTTCCGCCAAGAAAAAGTGCCTGTTCCTCCAGATTCTGTGGATCTGTGATTCCTGTCTCTTTGCGCTGTTTTTCAATAATCTCTTTTGCTTCCTGCGGTGTACGGATATTCCACATCTTACTGAATGTATTCATATTAAATGGCAGGTTATAAAGTTCATCTTTATAAACTGCTACCGGTGAATTGATGTAATTATTAAATTCCGCGAACTGATTCATGTAATCCCATATCTTTTTATCAGACGTATGGAAAATATGTGCACCATATTTATGTACATGGATTCCTTCTATGTCCTCACAGTAAATATTTCCTGCAATATGATCTCTTCGGTCAATCACAAGACATTTCTTCCCTTTTTTCTTTAATTCATGTGCCATGACAGCTCCATAAAGACCTGCTCCGACAATCAGATAATCGTATTCTTTCATTTACTCCTTCTTTCCGCAGAACGATTGTCTGGATCCGGTAAAATTCAGAGATAACCTTTCTGCCCTCTTTTTTTTCATGTTACGGTGCGTTTATGATAACACATTTTCTAATAAATTTGAATCTCTATCAAAAATACGGTATACTTAACAGCAAAAGGAGGATGAATTATGCTTATAAAAAATGGTTTTCTAATTGATCCTGCATCTGATACAGAACGTCTTGTCGACCTTCGCATCACAGACGGTCTGATCCAGACACTCGCAGATGCCGGAACTCTGACACCTGAAAATGGAGAGGATGAGCTTGATGCTGCAGGACTTATGATTTCTCCAGGACTTGTTGACACACACATTCATTTCCGTGATCCGGGATTTACTTATAAAGAAGATCTCCATACCGGATCTCTTGCAGCTGCTGCCGGTGGATTTACTTCCGTGATCTGTATGGCAAATACTTCACCGGTCATCGATTCTGTTCCGGTTCTCAAAGAACTGATGGAACGGGAGGCTTTGGAAGACATCCATATTTTCCAGGCTGCTGCTGTCTCCTGCGGACTCAAAGGTGAGGAAATGACTTCTATGAAAGAACTTGCCGCTGCCGGTGCCTGTGGATTCACAGATGACGGAATTCCTCTTAAGAATGCTGCCTTTCTCTATAAGGCAATGGAAGAGGCGAAGGCACTTGACCTTCCGATCAGTCTTCATGAATAACATCCTGCATTTATTGAAACAAACGGAATCAACCACGGACCTGTATCTGATGCGCTGGGCATCTACGGATCTCCTTCGATTGCTGAAGAATCTCTTGTTGCCAGAGATTGTCTGCTGGCGCTTCGTTCCGGTGCACAGGTCGTGATCCAGCATATCAGCTCCGGACAGTCCGTTGAACTGGTACGCACCTTTAAAGCTATGGGAGCAAATCTACATGCAGAGGCAACTCCGCATCATTTCACTTTGACAGATGAAGCTGTGTTAAAATACGGCTCTCTTGCCAAGATGAACCCGCCGCTTCGTACAGAAAAGGATCGTCTTGCTATCATTGAAGGTCTCAAAGACGGTACGATCGATCTGATTGCTACAGACCATGCGCCACACAGTACGGAAGAGAAATCCCGTCCTATCACCCAAACACCAAGCGGTATTATTGGTCTTGAGACTTCCCTTGCTCTCGGAATTACTTCCCTTGTACGTCCGGGACACCTGACATTAAGCCAGCTGATCGAGAAGATGACGATCAATCCTGCCAACCTGTATCACCTTCCGTGCGGTTCTGTCACAGAAGGGAAAGCAGCTGATCTTGTACTGTTTGATCCGAATGAGAAATGGATTCCTGAGACTTATGCCTCTAAGTCTTCCAATTCTCCATTTACCGGATGGGAATTGTATGGAAAAGTAAAATATACAATCTGTGATGGAAAGATTGTATACAAGGACTAATACGTAACTGTTACATTATTTTTATAATCTAAGAGGTTCCCTGCAGAATCTTTCATTTCCGCAGGGAACCTCTTCTTTGCTCATTAATCCTCGATCGCTGTTACTGTATAATCTTTGTCTTCGACTGTCTTTTTCAGCACTTCATTACTGATTTCGGAATTCAGTGTTACAACTGCTGTTCCGGCCTCATGGCTGACTTCTGCTGTATCAACCTGCTCAAGTGCCTCGAGAGCTTTCTTCACAGCCGCCTCACAGTGTCCACACATCATTCCTTCGATTTTCATTGTCTTTGTCATTTTTGTCTCCTCCTTGTTTTCTGACTCATTTTTGTCTGTTAAGACAATATCTGAAACAGTATTTTCTGCTGTTTCTACCTTTTTCATCTTTCTTTTTCTGTCTTTGCTGGCATCGTACATTTTAAACAGATTCAGTCTCAATGCATTTGTCACTACACAGAAACTGGACAGGCTCATTGCCGCCGCTCCGAACATCGGATTTAATTTCCAACCAAAGACCGGGATCCAGATTCCTGCTGCCAGTGGAATTCCTATCGCATTATAGAAAAATGCCCAGAACAAATTCTCATGAATGTTGCGCAATGTTGCACGGCTCATACGGATTGCCGCCGGCACGTCACTTAACCGGCTCTTCATCAGCACAACATCCGCTGCATCGATTGCAATATCTGTCCCAGCTCCGATGGCAATTCCCATATCTGCCCTGGTCAGTGCCGGTGCGTCATTGATACCGTCACCTACCATCGCAACCTTTCCTTTTTCTTTCAGCTTGCGGATCACCTGTTCTTTACCTTCCGGAAGAACACCTGCGATCACTTCATCCACACCTGCCTGCTCACCAATTGCCTTCGCTGTGCGCTCATTATCTCCGGTCAGCATAACAACATGGATTCCCATATTCTGAAGTTCTTTCACTGCCTGTGGACTATCTTCCTTGATCACATCCGCAACTGCGATCATACCAAGGAACTGCTCGTTTTTTCCAAAAAACAGCGGTGTCTTTCCCTGCTGAGCCAACTGTTCTGCCTGTTCTTTTATGCTGGCAGAAATCTTCATTTTGTCAGAAATGAATTTGAAATTTCCTCCGTACAGCCAGTCCTCTCCAAGTTTTCCTGACAGACCATTTCCCGGAACCGCCTGAAACTGTGTGATTTCAATTTTCTGCTCTGCTTTTCCATTTTCTTTTGCCTTTGCAAGAATCGCCCGGGCAAGCGGATGCTCACTTTTCTTCTCCAATGCATTTGCAAAAAATAATAATTCATGTTCTGTCATTCCGTCCGCAGGGAGCAAATCCGTCACCTTCGGTTCTCCACTTGTGATCGTTCCTGTCTTATCCAGTGCGACAATCTCCGTCTTTCCTGTCTCTTCCAGCGAAACAGCTGTCTTAAACAGGATTCCATTCTTCGCGCCCATTCCATTTCCAACCATAATTGCAACCGGAGTGGCCAGACCTAATGCACACGGGCAGCTGATCACCAGAACAGATATTCCCCTTGCAAGTGCAAATCCAACAGACTCTCCGACAAGCAGCCATACGATCATTGTGACAACTGCAATAGAAATAACTGCCGGAACAAATACTCCTGAAACTTTATCTGCCACTTTGGCAATTGGCGCTTTTGTTGCTGCCGCATCACTTACCATCTGAATAATCTGCGACAGAGTGGTATCTTCTCCTACTCTGGTTGCCTCGCAGCGAAGAAAACCGGTCTGATTCAGCGTTGCAGCAGAAACCATTTCTCCTTCTTTTTTATCTACCGGGATACTTTCTCCGGTCAGTGCCGCCTCATTGACTGCACTGCTTCCTTCTAAAATCACGCCATCCACGGGGATATTTTCCCCCGGTTTGACAAGGAAAATCTCTCCCTTTTGAACCTCTTTTACCGGCACGGAAATCTCCTTACCATCCCGAACAACAACCGCCGTCTGGGGTGCTAACTTCATCAAGTCTTTTATCGCATCCGTTGTCTTTCCTCTAGAACGCGCCTCCAGCATTTTCCCAACTGTAATCAATGTGAGAATCATTGCTGCCGACTCGAAGTAAAACTCATGCATATATGCTACAACTTTTGCTTCATCCATCAACCGCTGCGCCTCCGCCATCGCAAATAACGCATACACACTATAGCCAAAAGCTGCACTGGCACCGAGCGCAACTAACGTGTCCATATTTGGCGAACGCCGCCACAAACTTTTATATCCACTGACAAAAAATCGCTGGTTAATGACCATAATCGCAATCGTCAATAACATCTGCGCAAGTCCCATCGCTACATGGTTCACACCAAGGACACCCGGCAGGGGCCATCCCCACATCATATGTCCCATGGATAAATACATCAAAAATACAAGCAAAATCAAAGAAGCAATCAATCGTTTCTTTAACTTTTTTGTCTCTGTATCTTTTAATGTATCTTCTGTCTCCATTTCCCCGTTCTTTTCCTGTTCCATCACATGGGCACCATATCCGGCATCAACGACTGCCTGAATAATAACGGAATCCGGCACATCACCTTCTACTCCCATGGAATTTGTCAAAAGATTTACACTGCATGAACTTACGCCCTCAACACGGCTTACCGCTTTTTCCACACGGGCACTGCATGCTGCACATGCCATGCCTGTCACTGCATACTGCTTCATGTATATTCCGCCTTTCCTGTTTTTTATATTCATCTCATCGAAGCACTCTACTTCTTACCGCATCAGTTTTTGCAGAGTCGCAATCAATTCATCTACGGTTTCTTCTTTTCCTGCCCGGATATCATCCGTCACACAGGTCTTAATGTGGTTTGCTAACAAAACCCGGTTAAAACTATTCAATGCCGCATTGACCGCTGCCACCTGGACTAAAATATCCGTACAGTAAACACCGCGTTCAACCATTCCTTTAATTCCGCGGATTTGTCCTTCCATACGGTTTAAACGATGGATTAAGTCTTTATACTCTTTATCTGATCGTTCTTTGTGCCGTTCTTCACAGCACGGACACGTTTTCTTTTCTTCCATGCAATCACTCCTATCGATAATTTTCGATTCGATTATATACCCCCACCGGGTATATTGCAAGTGAAATTTTTCTCATTAAGTAAAAAAAGTTTAATTTGCAAGAGACTATAACACAAAGTGTTACCCGTCTCAAAACAAATTAAACTTCTTTATATTTGGAACTATCTCAGTGCGATAGTTCTTTCATCCTGCACTTACAAAAATGCTCTATAATCTCTTCAGATATTCCCCAGTTCTTGTATCAATCTGGATTTTATCACCCTGATTTACAAAAATCGGAACTGCAACCTGTGCACCTGTCTCAACGGTAGCCGGTTTTGTAACGTTTGTTGCTGTATCACCTTTTACACCAGGCTCTGTCTCAGTTACTTCCAACTCAGCAAACATCGGCGGCTCGATTGCGAAAATGTTGCCTTTGTAAGATACCATCTTAACATTATCATTCTCTTTTACGAATTTCATGGAATCGCCAACTGCTTCCTCTGTCAATGCAATCTGCTCATATGTTTCATTATCCATGAAGTTGTACATCTCACCATCATTGTACAAATACTGCATTTCCTTTTTATCAATATGTGCCTGTGGATACTTCTCTGTCGGACGGAATGTCTTCTCCACAACACCGCCATCTACTACGTTTTTCAATTTGGTACGAACAAATGCAGCACCCTTACCCGGTTTTACATGCTGGAACTCAATAACCTGATATACGGTTCCATCAATCTCAATTGTCAAACCGTTTCTGAAATCTCCTGCTGATACCATAGTTTCCTCTCTTTCCGTCGCACAAAACGACAATAAATTCATATCTATTCATAATTTTAGTATATTTAGAAGCATTTTTCAAGTATTTCTTTTGCAATCTCGGTAATGATTTTCCCATCCGTGCTTACCGTCACGGTAGCGGCGCGCTCATAATACACTCTCCGCTTCTCCATCATCTGTCGTATGTAGTCCACATTCATGTTATCTTTCAACAGTGGGCGATTCGTGTTATAACGAACCCGCTCAAAAATTGTCTCCGGCTTTGCCGTGAGTAAAACAACCGTTCCGATTGCCTGTAACTTTCTCACATTCAGTTCCCGCAGTGCCATACCACCACCACAGGAAATAATCGCCGGTTTTATCATACCTAACTCATCAATCATGGATGTTTCCAAATCACGGAAATAAGTTTCTCCTTCTTTTGCAAAAATATCCGAAATTGCACGACCTTCTTTTTCCTCAATCCACTGGTCAGTGTCGATTTCTATGCGCGAAGCAAGCCGTGATAATTCATGTGAAATGGTTGATTTCCCAACGCCCATAAAACCAATCAAAATGATGTGGCGGTTTCCTTTGTAAATTTTGTCAAACACCTCACACATCGTTTCATAATAGACCTGTCCGGGTGCGGAAGCCTCACTTACACAGCCAAATGAAACAAACGAGCCATACAATCCGCCATACAATCTCGAAACTTTTCCAAGCTCCCCCATCGACATCGTAATCAATGGAAAATCCGGAAATTCCTCTTTCATGGCAGCGGTTGCATTTAACAGCGTATCCACATCTTCTCTTGTCTTTGGCATACAAGCTAACTTTCCGGCGTAGCACCCACACTCTTTTGCCTTACAGAGTCTTTCCTTAATTTCATCCGCAGACGGAGTTTCGGAAAAATCATGATAAGAACCAATTACTTTGGTCTTACTGTTTGAATATTTTTGACAGAGTGCCTTTACCTTTTCTTCATCCCGCGCAGCCTCAACATCCACATAATCTGCCGTCTGCTGTTCAAGAATTTTTCGAATTGTTTCAAAATAATCAAAGCGGGAGCCATTTTTCTCACCGCCTTCTGCCACCGTGCGAATGGTGACTAACAGCTCCTTTTCATTAAGCACACGCTTTAACTCCGTTATGACATCAAGAATTTCTCGCTCATAACCGGCAAAAAAATCAATGCGCCACTCCACCATTTCCACCGGCAGTTTTGCAATCTGTTTTGCCTCGCGAATAATTCCATCACGAAGCGGAGCAACAATTGGTACACAAATTTTAGGCCTCATCCACTTCATCCTTTCTGTGCGGTCAACTCAAGCAGTTTTTTTGTCGAATGGGTAATATTTTCACATCCGTCTTCTGTAATAATCACAACGTCCTCAATCCGAACGCCGCCAATTCCCTCAATATAAATTCCAGGCTCCACCGTAACTACCATACCGGGCTTAATCACGGTTTCTTCTCTCGGTGAAAAATTTGGGCTTTCATGAATTTCAAGTCCAACCGAATGTCCCAGTGCATGTCCAAAATATTTACCATAGCCGGCATCTGTTATCACATCTCTTGCCATCGCATCAATCTGGCTTCCCTTCATTCCCGGACGGATTCCTAAAAGTGCCGTCTCCTGTGCTTTTAGCACCGTATCATAAATTTCACGCTGCTTCTCACTTGCACTGCCAATGACAACCGTTCTTGTCATATCCGAACAGTACCCCTGATACAAACAGCCAAAATCCATCGTTAAGAAATCTCCGTTTTCCAGCTTTTTATCCGTTGGAATTGCATGTGGCATCGCCGAATGTTCTCCCGATGCGGCAATCGTATCAAAACTAAAACCTTCCGCACCTTCTTCTTTCATGTAAAATTCCAGCCATGCAGCAACCTGTTTTTCTGTCATGCCCTCATGAATTTTTGCAATTGTCTTAGTAAAAGCGCGGTCACCGATTGCCTCTGCCTGCCGTATCCTTTCCTGCTCTTTCTCTGTCTTTATCTGACGGAATTGATTCATTTTATTTTCTAATGAAATCATGTCAGGAGACTTTCCCTCATTTTTCTGAAGCTGTTTTTCCAATTTGTGATAAAGGGATACTGTCATCACCTCATCTTCGATGCCAAGCCTTTTCACACTCTCTTCTTCCTTTAAATGAGCCAAGAGATTTAAAAAATATCCATCGCTTGTCCATGTCTCAATTTCATAACCCGGACACTCATTTTTTGCTGCGATCACATATCTGGAATCCGTGACAACCACTTTTTGCCGGCGGGAAAAATACACATACCCCTCCCCCGTAAAGCCGGCCACAAACCGCATATTCGCCGGTGAGGTAAGAAGAATTGCATCTACCTCGGTGGATTGAAATATTTTTTCTTCCATTTCTTTTCGCATCGTTTCTGCCTCTTTTCTTCGCGTTTTTTTGCGCGATATTCATGCAAAACAATTTTCTCCAGTTTGCGCTTTAATACAATCTGGATTTCTTCCTTTTCGTTAATCGGCTTTACCAAAAAATTTTTGAGTCCGATTCGTTTAGCACCAAAAATATCCGTAAATAACTGATCGCCTACAAAAATCGTGTTTTCCGGTCTTGTATTCATCAGTTCCATCGCATAAAAATAACCTTTCTTTGCCGGCTTATGCGCGTTAAAAACCGTGTGAACACCAATTTTCTCATTAAACGAATGAACACGTTTCTTTTTATTATTGGAAATCAGACAGCACTCATATCCAATTTTTTTCAGACGGGAAAACAATCGTTTTGCCTGCTCCGTTGCCTCTTTTCCATGTTCAACAAGCGTATTGTCAATATCAAAGAGAATTCCCCGGTAACCTTCTTTATATAACTTTTCATAATCAATGGCATACGTTGACGACACCGTTGTATCCGGAAAAAAACGTTCAAACATAAGCGGGTATCCTTCCTTCCATCAAATTATTTTACAAGTGACTGCAAATGAATGATAAACTGTTCTGCCACACGGCCGGAATATCCACCATTTCTTATGCTCCATGCATTCGCCTGCATCAAAAGTTCTTCCTCTGACAAAGTAATCTCCGGATGCGCTTTGGCAAGACCAAGAATAATCGCATCGAAATCTTTTTTGCTTGGTTTGCTGAAATTGATGCTGACACCAAAACGAGCAACCAGAGAAAGTTTTTCCTGCATCGTATCCGAGCGGTGCAGTTCATCATTTGACATATCCGAGCGGTCGCTCCATGTCTCACGAATCAGGTGACGACGGTTTGATGTCGCATAAATCAGAACATTATCCGGACGTACTTCCATGCCGCCCTCAATGACCGCCTTCAAATATTTGTACTCAATCTCAAATTCCTCAAATGACAAATCATCCATGTATATAATGAATTTGTAATTGCGGTTTTTAATCGTCTCAATAATTGCGGACAAATCCTGAAACTGATGCTTGTAAACTTCAATTAACCGGAGTCCCTTTTCGTAATATTGATTCAAGATTGCCTTGATACATGTCGATTTTCCGGTTCCACTGTCGCCAAAAAGAAGACAGTTATTCGCACGGCGACCCTCGACAAATGCCTCCGTATTTTCCACAAGCTGCTTTTTCTGAAGTTCATAGCCAATCAACTCATCTAACGTCACATCCGAAGTGTGAGTAATTGGTGACAACACCATTTCATCCCCCGTGTGAACAACACGAAATGCCTTATTTAATCCAAACTTTCCAACACCGTACCGTTTATAAAAGGCGGTCACAATGTCAAAGAAATCCTCACCGTTTTTCGCTTCACACAGCTGTGACGCCAAATCACGGACTTTTTCACTGACACTTTTATTATAAGTATTTTCTGCCTTTGCCATGGAATGATAATGAGTCAATGTCTCAAAACATGCAACTCCTAATTTCTTTTCCATCTCAGAAAAATCATAATGGAACAAACGATAAAAATGCTCCATATCCTGTTTGACAATTTCATTCACCGTACCATCTTTGGAAGCTCCGACCGTCTCACAGAGAATACTAAATGGATTTTCTGTTGTTGCCAGAAGATAAGCAATGTAACACTGCCATAAATTGTTATCAAATCCATACGTCGTTGACAAATCAAGAAGCCTGTACACCTCATCGTAAATCGCACGAACCAGCTCTTCTCTGCTGTAGGAATCATCGTGCTCCATCTTTTCTACTAAACTGCCAAGTTTCATCAAAATACTGTCTTTTCCAAGCTGGCCATACATTACAAGCCCTGCTGTTTCTCGATACATCTACATCGCCTCCAAATCAATACACTGTATATTGTCCATATTTTTAGCCATAACAGACAACTCATTCGTAAATCCTTCTTTTGAAAAAAGGTAATAATAATCGGCTTCTTTGCCCGTCTGCTCAATGTCATGCAAAAGTTCTTCAAATTCTTTTGTCGTCATCGGCTCATTGCTCCATTTGCAGGTTCCCACAAGAAGTTTTCCCTCTTTTATATTCGCAATCAGAGGAACAAAACCGGACTTTCCGTAAAGACTACCAAACCTTTCAAACTGCGCCGGCAGATGATGATACTGATTCATCAATTCCATAAATTCACGGCACACCTTCTGATAAGCTTTTCCTGCCAATTCATCCAAGCCGTTTTTAATATGAGCCTCATAAAATTCATCCGAACTCTGCATACTAAAATCCGAAAAATTCGGATAAATTAACTGATACCAAAACTGCAAAAAGGAATCCGTAATACCATACAGCCCCTTCTGCACAGAATCCCGCTTTTCCGGCTCATAGGAAAAGATTTTTTCCGCCACATCAATCTGTATCAGATTTTTAATATAAACCGAAATTTTTGCTCTGGAAAATCCTGTTCTTGTAAACAAATAATTTAACTTTGGCTCATTTTCCGCAAGCACCGATAAGATGGTGCTGTAAAAAGGAAGTTCACGCAGGGAAGTTTTCAAAAAACGCTGTGCCTCCGTATGAAGCACTCCCTTTTTGTCCACAATCAGCCGTACAATATTTTGTTTTACACTTTCTTTTGGATTCCAGTGTTCCAAATACCCCGGCACACCGCCTAAAATTCCATAAATCAAAATACAGTCTTTGGTTGTGCTTTCCGGAAAACGGTCTACCATCTCAACGAAAGTAAACTCTTTTAACTTGATTGGCAGACTCATATATTTTGCCAATTCTCCCATATCCGAAACCATATCGTTTTCCACCCATCCAATGGCAGAACTCACGAAAAGAACCATCACCTGTCCTTTCGGAAACTCGTCAAATTTCGTAAGAAAATCTGCAAAAAAAGTCTTGTACCCTTTCTGCATTAAATCAAATTCATCCACGACAAATACAATCCGTTCTTTTTCCGCCTTTTCCTTTACCGAAAAAAGTACTTTTTCAAAATAACGATTCTGTTCTTTTTCAGACAACTCTCTCGCCTGATAATAGACATATGTTTTGTCCTGCACAAATTTTTTTACAAGCGTTGTTTTTCCAATCTGCTCCCTTCCATAGAGA
>ERZ773200.3104-NODE-3104-length-11243-cov-3.907848_pt1 | contig 11243 bp, 8 predicted proteins | sample MGYA00581008_ERZ773200 | MGnify/ENA primary metagenome ERZ773200 (study PRJEB29015, sample SAMEA2737770) | human gut metagenome | biome: human gut; feature: human-associated habitat; material: faeces | place: China | collected 2012 ... | reverse complement strand
GAAACGGTTTGTCAGACCATAAAATTAATTAAATATCAATGATACAGTATACTAGTTTACTGGTAAAATATCCCTGCTCCTTAAAATATTCAGACAGAGTTGGGAAATCGTAAGGAAGCTCATTGTTTAAATTATTGTGAAATAACATATGATTTAATGTGTCCAAACCAGTTTCATATGAGGCTAAACTTGGGAAAGTCCACTCAGCAGTGCTGTACGCTTGAGAGCATATTATACCCTTGGAAAAGAAACGGTAAGTATTTGGCATGCGTTCTTTTAAATGTGAACCTTGAATAATTTCTTGAGTGAGTCCGTCGACAAAGAGACTTAAAACTAATTTTTTACGTTTGGAACTGTGTCCAAGTGCAATTGGTTCTCCATAATAGGCTTTATTGGAAGAATTAATGTGAACACGATTAGGTATTCGATAATAATTAAAATGCTGTGGTATCCTTTGCAGTATCGTATATGTAATATCACCATTTTGAATTTTATGAATGGTGTTTGGAGTCTCGACAGCTATTGGAAGAAGGTATTCTTTGGCATTACCATTGATATATGAGGACACCCCATATTCATGAAATTTTAAAAATTCCCCCTGGTTATATACGAGACTCATGTTGTGGATTTGCTTGGTAACATAATGGGTTGGATTGCGATAGATGCCAATATACCTTGCTTCAGTATCGGATACGTAATACTTGTTACCGATTACATAGTTATTTGGATCACGGGGGGCAGAGTCATTTTTCCCCCAAATTGTTTCCCGGCGTTCAAAAAATGCTGCTATATCAAGCAAACCCTTTAAATCCTTTTTTTCAGTATATTCATCAATAAGTATTTTAAGTTGAGAACTCAAAATGCTTATTTGAGTATTTGCATCAGTTCGGATATCATTCCAGTCTGCGTTGAAATAATCAAATAAAAAAGCACAGATCTCATAATTTTTTAATGCAGGTAAAGTCATATTCTGAGCCTGATAAATACTTGCTTGGTAATAATAGCATTCATAACTGGTTGGAAATTTACGGAGACAGTCTGTTATAATATTTTGAGCCTGTTCATATTGCTTAATTGTAAGAAAATAAATACATTGATAAAAATAAAAATCTCGGTCATATGGATAAATGAGATGTAAATCCTGTAAGAGTGTTTCTACTAAATTCATATTAGAGTGCTGCAAAGCAGATTCAATGAGGTCTTTATCTGGTTGTTTCATTGTACAATAGCCTCCTATCTGTTATAATTGTATCATAAAGTAAAATTACAGAAAAGGCTTATTTGCATATAGGAGACGATATGTTAAAGTTAAAACAGGATAAATTATTGGATGAAGAAGCACTTACAGTAATTTGTGAAGCACTTCATGTTAACAACCAAGATATTACAGATATAGATATTATGAAAAAGGGAATGACGAATCGGTCATTTACATTTCGATGTAAAGGCAAACGTTATATGATACGAATTTCAGGAGTTGGTACAGAAAAACTGATTGATCGGTGTCAGGAAAAAGAGGTATATGAAGCAATCCGTGATATGGATATTTGTGATCCGGTCATTTATATAGATTCTGAAAAAGGATATAAAATATCGGAGTTTTTGGAAAATTCGCGGGTATGTGATCCGATGAATGGTTTGGATGTAAAAAGAAGCATGGAATGCCTGAAAAGATTTCATGACAAAAAGTTAGCTGTCGGCCATACGTTTGATCTTTTTGGTCAGATTGAAAAGTATGAGTTGCTTCGGGGAAATTCAAAATCTGTCTATGCAGACTATGAAAAAACAAAGAGGGATGTTTACTGGTTAAAATCATTTATTGATCGCAATATAGAAGAAAAGGTACTGACACATATTGATGCAGTTCCAGATAATTTCTTGTTTGTAAAAGATGAGTACGGAAAAGAACAGATTAAGTTGATTGATTGGGAATATGCAGGAATGCAGGATCCACATGTGGATATCGCTATGTTTGGTATTTATTCATTATATGACAGAGAACATATGGAACAATTGATTGATGCTTATTTTCCAGAGGGCTGTTCGAAAAGAATCAGAACAAAGATTTATTGTTATATTGCAGTGGGTGGTCTTTTGTGGAGTAATTGGTGTGAATATAAAGAAAAATTGGGAAATAGTTTTATGGAGTATGCAACCCATCAGTATCAGTATGCAAAAGAGTATTCTTATATTGCACTGTTGAAATTGCAGGAAATGGAGAGAACATTACATGCATAAAGTAGAACGTGCCATAATCCTGGCAGCCGGAATAGGAAAAAGAATGAACCCCGTTACATTAGGAACGCCCAAACCTTTGGTAAAGGTAAATGGAGTTAGAATGATTGATACGATAATAAAGGCACTGTATCAGAATGATATTACAGAGATTTATATTGTAGTAGGATATTTAAAAGAGCAATTTTGTGAGATACGGAAGGAGTATCAGGGGATAACATTGATTGAGAATCCATATTATGCAACATGCAATAACATTTCATCATTGTATGTTGCGCGGAAATATCTTGAAAATGCAATTATTCTAGATGGAGATCAGATCATATGTAATGAGAGAATTTTGATATCGGAGTTTTGCCGGTCGGGGTATAATAGTGTATGGACATTTGAAGAGACGGATGAGTGGCTTCAGACAGTGAAAGATGGAATTGTGACAGCTTGTAGCAGAGTTGGGGGGGGATGTGGATGGCAACTGTATAGCATTTCGCGTTGGACAGCTGAGGATGGAAGAAAACTAAAAAAACATCTGGAACTCGAGTTTGAACAAAAGCACAACACACAAATATATTGGGATGATATTGTTATGTTCTGTCATTCACAGGAGTATCAGCTTGGTATTTTTGAAATGCAGCCAGATGATGTGATAGAGATAGATAGTTTAGAAGAGCTGATAAGCATAGATAATAACTATGTGAAATATAGGGAAAAGGGACTAGCATGAAAAAAAAAGAACGTGAACAAATTGATTGGTTAATTACAATCGTGCCATTTTTATTAATCATTAGTTTATTCGTATTATTTATCATATTGCCAGAGCAATCTAATTATATTCTTGGTCGGATACGATTTTTCTTAGGAGATACTTTTGGAAGTTATTATATTATGATAGGGATAGTTTTTTTTTGTGTTTCCATCTATCTTGCGGGCTCAAAATATGGAAATATTATTTTGGGAACACAGGGAGAAAAACCTAAAAATTCTTTTTTTTCATGGGGAGCAATGATGTTTACCTGCGGATTGGCAGCAGACATTTTATTTTATTCTTTTTCAGAATGGATGATGTATGCATCAGATCCACATATCATAGAACTAGGAAACATTCAGAAATGGGCTGGTATATATCCACTGTTTCATTGGAGTTTTATTCCATGGAGTTTTTATTTGGTGCTTGCAGTGGCATTTGGTTTTATGTTACATGTTCGAAATAGAGAACGTCAAAAATATTCAGAAGCATGCAGACCAATATTAGGAAAACAAACCGATGGCATTGGTGGAAGAATGATAGATCTATTGGCAGTATTTGCATTGATTGCTGGTACAGCAACAACATTTGGTATTGCCACACCGCTTATATCAGAAATTTTAACGGATGTTTTTCAGATACAGTTAGAGCGTACAGCCTTGAACTTGATCATTCTGATTATCACATGTTTAATTTATACATATTCTTTACTTCATGGATTTCATGGAATCAGTTTCCTTGCAAAAATCTGCATTTACATGTTTTTCGGAATCTTATTGTATGTATTATTATTTGGTGGAAAAACCCGATATATTATTGAAAGTGGGATATCTTCTTTGGGTATCATGATGCAGAATTTCATAAGTTTAGCTACTGATACAGACCCGTTAAGGACATCTTATTTTCCTCAGAATTGGACAATTTATTATTGGGCTTATTGGATGGTATGGTGTGTAGCTTCCCCGTTTTTTATTGGAAGAATTTCAAAGGGCAGGAGCATACGGCAGGTAATTCTGGGTGGATATATGTTTGGTGCGGGGTCTACTATGGTAAGCTTTATCGTTTTAGGAAATTATTCAATGGAAATGCAGATGTCTGGGACGGTAGATTATGTGGGTGAATATAATCGGACAGGAGATTTATATCATATAATCGTAAGCATTATTAAAACACTTCCGGGTGCAACAATAGTACTGTTGGCAGTGGTATTTACGATGATTGCATTTTATGCGACATCATTTGATTCAATTGCATTGATAGCTTCTTGTTATAGCTATCGTAAATTGGATGGGCAGAAGCAGCCACATAAAGTTGTGCAGCTGATATGGTGTATTTTATTGATTCTGTTTCCGATTGCTTTGTTATTCACAAATAGTTCTATGAGTAACCTGCAATCGGTAAGCATTATTGCAGCATTTCCAATTGGTATGGTAATGATTTTGATTGTAATAAGTTTCTTTAAAGACGTTGAGAAGTATAAAAAAGATCTTGACAATAGTCAAAAGCAAACAAAATAAATTGAAAATGAAATATTTGATTAGCTGGAAGAGGAAGAAAAATAATGGTGACAAGATGTGTTATGAAAAATGACAAGAAGGAAAAGATATGGGATTTATTTGACCAAAAAGAAAATGCAAATGATATACAAACAATGATTTTAGAATATGAAAATGAATTTTCTGATGACATGGATATCTTTCTGATGAAAATGTGCCTTTTTATCTATGAGAATAAAATACAGGCAGCAATTGAAATCGGAAAACAGGCATTAAGAAAGAACCCATATTTATTAGAAATCCATCTTAAACTGGCAGAAGCATATAAGGATCAATCAAAGTATATTGAAGCGTATAAGCATTATTGTATATCCAAATTATTAGCGTCATTTGCAGGAGAAGAGAAAATATGCAGAGATTGCGAATTATTAGCAAAAGGTTCGTTAGAACAGTTGGAAGAACTAATCACTTATTTACCTGATGAACAGAAGATATATTTGTCTCAAAAAATGATACCAGCATTTCTTGGTTATGAAAAAAATCAATTTGGATATAATGAGCGGCGTTTTAGGACGTTTGAGCATATTGGTGGCGATTATTATTATGAGAGTGAAGAAGTAAAAAAATATGTTGGAATGTATCATAGACCTAGGCATGTAATAAATGAACTGGATGCAGTGCACTGGAAAATAGAATTTCAGGAAGTTGTAGAGGCAAATTACTTGAAACTCCCTGATACAGAGAAAAAATGGATTGTTCCAGTAGCGGTGGAAAAAAATACTACCCATTGGTTTGAAACAGATAATGGGAAAATGCCAGTTATTCAGCGAGACATTAAAAGCTTTTATTATTATAGAGTCGGAGGCGGCAGGGAAATAATATCTTCGGATATATGTTATTGGGGAAATCCAATACCGATTAAAAGTGATAAAAATAAGAAAAGATTGGTGTTAAGTATATTTGTTGATGGTCTGGCACAGGTATTGCTGACAGCAGATAAATTTGCATACCTAATGCCTAATACTGCAAAATTTTTCAAAAATGGAATGGTTTGTAAACAGGCTTACAGTTCTGGGGAATGGACATATCCGAGTATAGCTGGAGTTATGTCAGGACTTGCAACAACCCAACATATGATGTTTCATAATGAAATTGATTGGAAACTTCCAAATTCAGTTAAAACACTGATGGAATATTTTCATGAGTCGGGATACTATACATCTGCTTTTTCAGGCGATTGGAGAATAATCCCATCATATGGGTACGCAAGGGGATGTGACCGATTTATTTATCAATTGCAACACACAGGGTTTTCAGTCGAAAAAATGATTGGCGGTGTTATCAATGAAATAGATGCATTAAAAGAGATTAATCAGTTTGTGTGGGTATCGTTAGGGGATTTACATGATGTTGCTGATGAAATGGAATTACCAACCAGCGTGCAGACGCATTTGAAAATAGAAGATCGCGTATGCGAAAAAGGAAGCGAGACATCTGTAAAACAAAAATATGATATGGCTAAAAAAATTCAATATGAACAGATGTTACAATATATGGATCGTTATTTGGGAATGTTATTTTCATATTTGGAGAATACATATGAAGAAAATGAACTTATAGTGGCATTGTTTTCAGACCATGGACAAGGATTTTTGATACCGGAGGATGGGCAGTTTTTAGGACCGGAAAGAACAAATATAGCATTTATGTTTCGAAATGGACAACTTAAAGGCGAAACAGAGGAAGTTATGTCATCTTTGGATTATACGGCAATTTTATGTAAGATGGCGGGAATAGCATATTGTGAACAGGGGGTTGAGGGACGAACTCCAAGAATATTTGGTGGAAGTGGAAGAAGATGGGCGTTAACAGAGAGTTTGCATCCAAAAGATTATTATAGAGCGGCACTGGTAAGCGAAAACTATCGATTTTATTTTTGCAACCCGATTCCGGTTGGATATGATGGAAGATTTGAGATTGGAGATTATTCAATTTGTCTTACAGATAAAGAAGGAAGAAATGTTTATGCTGAAGATGTTGAAAAGGAATGCTTAGATATTATTATGAGGCAGATAGCAAATCTGTGTATTTATTAAATGGCGCGTTGAGATTTGATGTATAATGGGAGAGAGAACTATGAAACGAAATATATTGTTAAATCCGGGACCGGCTACGACAACCGATACAGTAAAACAGGCACAGGTAGTGCCGGATATCTGCCCGAGGGAACAGGAATTTGTTGAAATTATGAAGCAGATACGAAAAGATCTAGTTAAAATTGTGCATGGAGATGAGCAGGATGATACATCTGTATTGTTTTGTGGTTCGGGTACGATTTCTATGGATGTCTGTTTAAATTCATTATTGCCGGAAGAGAAGAAAATTCTGATCATTAATAATGGAGCATATAGTTCCAGAGCGGTAGAGATATGTGAATATTATGGAATGCCGTTCATTAATCTGGAGTTCCCAATAGATGAAAGACCATCATTAGAGCTGATAGAACAGGTACTAAAAGAAAATAACGATATAGCACTTGTATATACAACACATAATGAAACAGGAACAGGTATCTTAAATCCGGTGCGGGAAATCGGAGCACTTGTACATCGGTATGGAGCGGTTTTTGTGGTAGATACTACATCGACATATGCGATGAGGCCGATTGATATTAAGAAGGATAATATTGACTTCTGTATGGCATCTGCGCAAAAAGGATTAATGGCGATGACAGGTGTATCATTTGTGATTGGTAATAAAAGCATAATAGAGAGGTCAAAAGATTATCCCAAACGTTCCTATTATTGCAATTTGTATTTACAATATGACTATTTCGAAAAACATGGAGAAATGCACTTTACGCCGCCAGTACAGACAGTTTATGCAATGCGTCAGGCAATAGCAGAGTATTTTGCGGAAGGAGAGCAGGAAAAGTGGAAGCGCCATACCAGAGTATATGATGCATTGTACAGTGGCCTTGAACGACTGGGCTTTCAGAATGTGATAAAGAAGGAATGGCAGGCGGGACTGGTGGCTGCAGTGAAATATCCTGATGATCCAAACTGGAGTTTTTCTGCCATCCATGATTTCTGCTATGAGAGAGGTTTTACCATTTATCCGGGTAAAATTAATAATACGGAGACATTTCGCTTATGTGCGTTAGGTGCTATTGACGAAACTGATATTGAAGACTTCTTTGAAATATTTGAAGAAGGATTAAAGCAGATGGGAGTTTCTTTGCCAGTGTATTACCAGAAATGAGGAACGGATATTTAAAATATGTTGAAAGAAAAAGATGAGATAGCTATTTTAATGGCTGCAGGATTAGGTACAAGAATGCGCCCGCTGACAGAGCAGATTCCTAAGCCACTTGTTCCTGTTATGGGAACACCTCTGATAGAAACGGTTATTTGCGCTTTAGAACGGCGGGGAATAAAAAGAATATATGTTGTTGTTGGTTATTTAAAAGAACAATTTTCTTATTTGTTAGAAAAATATGATAACTTAGAGATTGTTGAAAATAAAGAATATTTGAAAAAAACAATATTTCGTCATTGTATGCAGTGAGAGACATTCTTGGAAGTTCAGATTGTTTTATTTGTGAAGCTGATTTGTATGTGCCCGATGATACTATTTTTTTGAGACAATATTCAACTTCGTGTTATTTTGGAAAAATGATAGAGGGCTATTCTTCGGACTGGGTATTCGATGTGCAAAATGGTAATATTACAAGAGTAGGAAAAGGCGGTACAGACACATATAACATGGCAGGTATTTCTTATTGGAAAAGGTCAGATGCGTTAATCATAAAAAAAGCAATTGAAGCATCATATAAGAAACCAGGACATGAGAAATTATTTTGGGATGAGATTGTTGATCAGGAATTAAAACGTTTAAAGGTTCAGGTAGAGGAAATATCACCGGAAAGTGTAATAGAAGTTGATACACTGGAGGAATTGAGCCAGCTGGATTCGAGGTATAAGACATGTTAGTAACAGATTTTGTTGAGCAAATAAAAAAAATAGGAATAAAAACATTAGCCGGGGTGCCTGATTCTGCATTAAAGTCTTTTTGTGATTATATCAATGGGACAGGGAAAAATGAATTTGAACATTATGTGCCGGTAAATGAAGGGGCAGCTGTTGGCATTGCGATTGGGAGTTATTTGGCAACTGGAGTACCAGCCTGCGTTTATATGCAGAATAGTGGGCTGGGAAATATAGTAAATCCAATTACATCGCTTGCTAATAAAGATGTATATGGCATACCAATGTTATTATTAGTGGGATGGCGCGGTGAGCCAGGAACGAAAGATGAACCTCAGCATAAATATATGGGGAAAATAACGGAAGACTTACTGCGTGTGTTGGAAATCGAATATATAGTGTTGGAAAAGGAACTTTCTATGCAGGAAATAATGCGTAGTTTTGAAAGAGCAGCACAAGTGTTAAAAGAAGGAAAACAATTCGCATTTGTTTTGAAAAGAGACTTTCTACAGAATAATAACAGTAGTGATTATAAAAACAATAATAGTTTAGTAAGAGAAGATGCAATAGCGGCAATAATAAAAATGTTGGATGAAAGTGATGTCGTCATTTCTACAACAGGAAAGATTTCAAGAGAAGTATATGAGCAGAGTGATAGAATAAAAGGGAGTCATGCACAGGATTTCCTGACGGTAGGGGGAATGGGACATGCATCTATGATCGCACTTGGAATGGCTCACAAATTAGAGAAAAAAAGGGTGTATTGTCTGGATGGAGATGGAGCAGTGCTTATGCATATGGGAAGTATGGCATATATAGCAAAACAGAAACCGCAAAATTTGATCCATATTTGTCTGAATAATGACGCACATGAATCGGTAGGGGGAATGCCGACTGGTTGTGTGGGATTAAGCTATGCAGATATTGCCGGGACCGTTGGGTATGAAAGGGTGTATTGCGTGGATAAGCAGCAGGATTTAACAAAGGTGTTGAGTGACATAAAAAAGAAAAGGAATCTTACATTCATTGAGATAAAGGTGGCAATGCAATCGAGGGCAGATCTGGGGAGACCAAAGGAAACTGCAGAAGAAAATAAAAATAATTTTATGAAATATCATGGGGTTGGCTTATGAAAAAAGTATATGCTTGTTTTTGCACGGACGTAATACATGAAGGACACCTGAATATTATTCGGGAAGCAAAAAATATGGAAAATTGATTGCAGGTGTATTGAGTGATACTGCAATGATTCGATATAACCGCTTTCCGACGGTATCATTTGAAGAACGAAAAAAAATGTTAGAACAGATACCGGAAGTGGATGAGGTGGTTGTTCAGGACGAGGTAATGTATGGTTCGATTTTAGAAAGAATAAAACCGGATTATGTTATACATGGAGATAATTGGCTAAATGATCCAATGGAAGTGATCCGTGATAATGTCATTGAAAATCTGAAAAAATGGGGAGGTCAGTTAATAGAAATCCCATATACATATAATGAGCAGGTAAGGAATATTGAAGCTGTTATGCGAGAAAGGACTGCTATGCCGGAATATCGTAGAAAACGGTTACGGCAATTATTACAGTTATGTCCAATAGTAAAGACACTGGAAGTGCATAGTGGTCTGACCGGATTGATAGCGGAAAAGACAGTTGTGGCCAATAACGGTGAGATTGATCAATTTGATGCAATGTGGTTATCAAGTCTGTGTGATTCGACAGCGAAAGGAAAACCTGATATTGAACTGGTAGACATGTCTTCCAGACTTCGTACGGTGGATGACGTGTTGGAGGTTACAACGAAGCCAATCATATTAGATGGGGATACTGGTGGTATGATTGAGCATTTTGTATACAACGTAAGAACATTAGAACGTGTAGGGGTCTCAGCAGTTATTATCGAGGATAAGACGGGACTCAAGAAAAACTCTTTGTTTGGAACAGAGGTAGAGCAGACACAGGATAGTATAGAAAACTTTACTGCAAAAATCAGAGCGGGGAAACGTGCGCAGCGTACAAAAGATTTTATGATTATTGCACGGATTGAGAGCCTTATTTTAGAAAAGGGATTAGAGGATGCACTTGTGAGAGCATTTGCATATGTGGACGCAGGGGCAGACGGCATTATGATTCACAGTAGAAAAAAACTCCTGATGAAATATTTGCGTTTTGTGACAGATTTCGTGAAAAAGATAAAATTACTCCTCTGGTCGTTGTGCCGACCTCTTATAATGAGACATATGAAAGTGAACTACAACAGCATGGAATTAATATTGTAATATATGCGAATCAGCTTACAAGAAGTGCCTTTCCAGCGATGCAGCAGACTGCAACAGATATTTTAAGATATCATAGAGCAAAGGAAGTGGATGACAGACTGATGTCAATTAAAGATATTATTACATTGGTTGATGAAGTTTAAGGTAAATTTCTTGAGAGGGTTCATATTCAAATCAGATTGAAGATGCATTTCAAGCTGGAAGAGGATATCAATATTCAGTTGATCATCAGTAGAAAATTGAGGACTTACAATTGAGATAACAAATCATCATGAGTAACCGGGAGCGGCTCACAGCCGCTCACAATACCCCCCGAACTTCTCCTCCGTCATCCCCTCCTCAATCATCCGATACAGCTCCAGCTGCTTCGGAATCAGAGCACTGTACACAGACTGAGAATAATCCGGCACCTCTGTGAACACCGTTTTTTCTAATTCTTTGTAGAAAGAATAGGAGGGTTTAAAATCCCGGAGTTTTGCAAAATACAGTGTCTCATACAGATAG
>ERZ773200.3098-NODE-3098-length-11257-cov-3.559811_pt1 | contig 11257 bp, 8 predicted proteins | sample MGYA00581008_ERZ773200 | MGnify/ENA primary metagenome ERZ773200 (study PRJEB29015, sample SAMEA2737770) | human gut metagenome | biome: human gut; feature: human-associated habitat; material: faeces | place: China | collected 2012 ... | reverse complement strand
TTTGAACGAAGGACTCAATCGTCGCAGCTTTTTGAAGGGCGCGGCTCTCATGGGTGGAGCCGCCGCTTTTGCCGGCATGGCTGGCTGCGCGCCCCAAACGTCCGCCTCTCAGGAACTGAGCTCCACGAGCGACGATTTCTGGGACAAAGAGACCGATGTCGTCATCGTCGGTGCCGGTGGTGGCGGCCTTGCCTCCGCAGTCGAAGCATCGGCAGCAGGCAAGGAGGTCATCGTTTGTGGGGTGATAAGCGGTGTTGGTATGTAGAACTCTGCGATTTGCGCTGGCATGATCCAGGGGGCATGCAGTTCTGTTCAAAAGGATGCTGGAGTTGAAGACACTGTTGACGGGTTTGACAAATATCTTGCTGCGCTTGGCGAAGGTTTTGAGAACCCCGAGCTGCGTCGCTTGTATGCGGAGAAGTCTGGCGAGACTATCGATTGGCTAATTGAGCAAGGTGCGCCGCTGACGGCCGAGGGGCTTTCAGCGTCAGGGACAATGGTTGAGTACTATACGGACGTGACGCCGGCGGTTCCGCGAATGCATTGGGTCGACGGGCAGACGGGGGCGGCAATCACCGAGCCACTTTATAAGAAAGCTGTAGATCAGGGCGTGGTTTTTGAATTTGAAACTCAGGTCTTGAAAATTCTGACGAATGAATCTGATGAAGTAATTGGTGTCCGTGTTAGAAACGGCAACAAGGAATGCAGTATTAAAGCGCGACTCGGGGTTATTCTTAATACATCGGGATACACGAGAAACCCGGAGATGATTCGCGGTTACATGTCTCTTCAGATTCCCGGTATGAGCAACGAATACCCGATCATTGGCTCTTACGGCTCTCCGTGGCAAAAAGGTGATGGAATCCTGATGGCATCGGCGGTTGGGGCTAAGTTAACCAATATGTGGCAGTGCTACAACGTCGCGCCGGGTATCGCTATCAAGTCTGAGGACAATAAAGCTGGGCTGATCTCGAATCCTGGTATTTACGTTTCTACAGATGGCAAGCGACATGTAAATGAAGCTCGCAACAACAGGCCGGGAGGTCGTCCCACAGAAAATACTATGGGTGAAATATGGAAGCAGCCCGGTGGGTTCATCTGGGCCATTTGGGACGCTGCTGGGATTGAAAAAGCCGGCTCCTTTTTGAGTGAAGGTTTGAAAGATGAAATCGCTTCGGGTGACATCATTGAAGCCGATTCTCTGGAGGCGCTGGCCGCGGTGATAGAGGTTGATCCTGAGACTCTGAAACAGACTGTTGAGGAGTATAACGCAAATATCATTGCCGGAACTGATCCTCTCGGTCGAGTTGAAGGAGAACCGCTGACTGAGGCACCGTTCTATGCCGCCCATTCTGTTGGTGTCACTCCAGATACAGCGGGCGGTGTGTGCGTAAATACCAACACGCAGGTCATTAGCGTCTTCGAAGATCAGATCATCCCGCGCCTGTATGCGGTGGGCAACATGGTCGGTGGCTTTAAGGGCAAGGTGAACGCTGGCTGCGGCCAGGCGCTCGGCTGGACCTACACTTCGGGCCGCATCGCCGGTCAGCACGTGGTGACGCTGGAGCCACTCGCGTAACTATTTCGTTGTCGTCTGCCGGGCTTCCCCTCCCTTCCGGCAGTGCGACCCAAGAAGGCGAGGGTGGCCCCAGTCGGTGGTCTCCCTCGCCTACGGTGCTTAAAAATCGTAGCGTCCATACTGTTTGGAATGTTAAGCTTTAACGAGCTGGTGTTGATGGAAGGCCTGTCATCATGCGGGCCTTTCATCGCACCGGATGGTTGCTAAAGAGTCATTCATCTCGGGATGGACTCTCGAAACCTCGTGGCACGAGGAGGGGCTATGGATATTCAGCAGATCAAGTACTTTTCTCGGGTTTATGAGATGCGCAGTTTCACGCAGGCGGCTGATTCACTGTTCATTTCTCGGCAGGCATTGCGCAAGTCGGTGGCGCGGTTGGCACAGGAGATGGGGGAGCCGCTGTTCGAGAACCGGGGTAACGTGCTCTTCCCCACGTCGGCGGCCGATCTGCTGTTCAGCGCCTCGCGTCCGGTGTTGAGTGCGTTCGCGCAAATGGAGGCCGAGTTGAACCTCGGCAAGCTAAAGAGCCAAGGGATCGTGCGTTTTGGGCAATCGGTGGAGGCAAGCGACGTTATGACCTCGGGCGAGATGAGACAGGTCATCGACTTTTCCTCGACAAGCGAGCTCGTGACTAAGGGAATGCGCTTCACCGAAGCAAACTGCGTGGAGCTGCGCCAACAAATCCTTGAGGGCGATCTTGATTATGCGAGTCTTATCGCCACCGTGGTGAACGAGTCCCTCTTTGATTACGACACGGCCATTGGGGGACGCATCCACATCGCCGTCCGTACTGATGATCCCCTTGCTGAGAAAAGCTTCATACGCCTCGAGGATTTGGAAGGACGTCCCTTCACCTCTCAAGGAGCTGGATTCGATGTGCACGATCGCCTGGTGGAGGCGACCGAAGAGCGCGGTGTCAAGCTTAACATTGTGTGCACGCGTTCGGGTTTGCACAATCGGCTCGAAATGGTGCAAACCGGGGTGACGCTCACCTATGCCTACCGCGATCTGAGGTTTCCCCGCGTTGCACCAGACGTGGTGTGCATTCCCCTTGAAGAGTCTCCCATGAAATGGTTCTACTGCACCATTGCGAAGAAGGGGCTCGGCGATCCCTATTTGCTGCGGTTTTTCAGCGGCAAAGAAGATTTCGTCCTCTGGAAGGACTGACAGCGGTTCGTTTCCATATCTAAGCGAACTTCTTCGTAAACCAAAAGCTCCCGGCGAACAACTCAAAGATTCTCCCCTTGGGCCTCGTGCGATTTCAGAATGAGGCCATAAGATGCCCGTCAATAACGTCGGCGGGCACACGAGACGAGGAAAGGGGACATCTTGGAGTCTGTTCAGAACACGACGGGAACTCTGACGCGAAGAGGGTTCCTCAAGACCACGGCCACGGCCGCGCTCGTTGCGGGCAGCGCCTCGGCTGCGGGTTTCGCGGCGCTGACGCCCAAGACGGCATCGGCCCAAAGCGACGAGAAGATCTGCACGACCTACTGCAACGCCTGCATGGGGTGCCCGTTGGAGGCAGTAGTGCGCGACGGCAACGTGGTGCTGACGCGCGCCAAGGAGATCGAGGGCGCGCCTATCGACCAGAAGCGCATGTGCGCTCGCGGCGCCTCCATCCCCACGCTCATCGTGCAGGAGAAGCGCATCCAGTACCCCATGAAGCGCGCCGAGGGCACCGAGCGTGGCGCCGGTCAGTGGGAGCGTATCAGCTGGGATGAGGCCATCGACACCATCTGCACGAAGATCAAGGAGTACCAGGCAGAATTCGGCTCGGGCAGCGTGTGCTCCTTCACCTACGGCACTACTGAGCCTCGCAACATGTACAATCTCAACCGTTTGGAGAACGTGGCCCAGTTCTCGCACCAGAACCGCACCACCGACTTCGCGCTCACGCAAGGCACCATGTACACGGCGGGCGGCTTTTACTATCAGGGCGGCGCCGATATGGATCTCGTCTCCCAAATGAGCACCTTTGTCGTGTGGGGCCATAACCCCATCGTGTCCTGGCCCAACGCCTGGCACTACATCGCCGACGCGATTGAGAACAACGATTGCAAGCTTATCGTCGTCGACCCCAACAAGAACACCATCGGACAGAAGGCCGACTTGTTCGTGTCGCTGCAGCCCGGCACCGACGCCGCGCTCGCTCTCGGTTTGGCGAAGATCATCGAGGAAGAGGGCAAGGCGGACGATGCTTTCATGCAGCAGAAGTCCTGCGCTCCGTTCCTCGTGAAAGAGTCCGACGGGCTCTTCTTGCGCAAGAGCGACTTGGAAGAGGGCGTGGCGGCCGATGCGGACGACTTCGCCGTGTGGGACGAGGCCACGAATGCCCTGGGCTATGCTTCCACGGCGCAGAACCCCGTGCTGCGCAAGAAGGGCATCGAGATCGCCGGCCAGCGCTGCAATACGGCCTACAGCCTGCTCATCGACCGCATCAGCGAGTATCCCATCGAGATGGTGTCCGAGGTGACCACCGTTCCCGAGGAAACCATTCGCACCTTCGCCGACCTGCTTTGCCGCCCTGGCATGGCCGACATCTTCCAAGGCTACGGCATCGACCATTACGGGCACGGTTTCAATACCATTGCGGCAGTGAGTGTTTTGCGTATTATGCGCGGTATGGTGCCTGAGCCCCGTATGAGTTACCCGCTTAATTCCAGCGGCTTCGATGAGACGGAAACCGAGCATCCCGCTATCGTCCAGTCGCTGGGTACCTTTATGTTCAACGACCTGCTCGACACGGGAAAATACACATTCCCGGGCGTGACCGCGCACATGGGCGAGCAGGTGATGGAGCTTCCCGATGTCACGGTAGAGCAACCGCTCAAGATGCTCATCTCTTTCGGTGCGAACATCGTGAACTCAGCTCCCGACCGTAACAAGACCATCGAGGCGTACAAGAAGTTCGATTTCCTTGTGACTGCCAACATCGAGTGGTGCGATACGGCCGACATTTCCGATATCGTGCTGCCGGCGGCCACCATTCAGGAAGTGGGCGGCCCCATTGGCATGAACGGCTGTCTGGTTTGGGCCGATAAGGCCGTCGAGCCGAAGTTCGAGGCCAAGTCCGACTACGACATGGCGAACCTCATCGGCCGTGGGCTCGGCTTGGACGAGTGGTTCCAAGAGGAGTTCGACGAGGGCATGAAGCACGTGGTGAACACGGCCATGAGCGCCGCCATGGGCATCGATGCCGACAAGCTGAAGGAAGCCGGCGTGATGTACGTGGGCGCCGTTCCCATGCCGGCCTACATGACCATGACGGGCAAGCTGCAGTTCTATCAGGAGAACCCTGGCCCCATCGAGAACTACGGCCAGCCCATGGACCCCGCGAGCATCGCGCTGCCCCATTGGGAGCCGCCCATGGAGGCGTGGCCCGTCACAGCCGGTGGCTTCGATGCCAACCCCCTGGCCGAGAAGTACCCGCTCATCGTGACCGCCGGCACCCGTCGCTTCCGCGTGCACTCCTACTACGGCCAGAACCCGCTGCTGCGCGAGATGGAGATCAACGAGCCCTGTGTGCGCATCAATCCCGTGGATGCCGAGGCCCGCGGCATCGAGGACGGCAGCTACGTGCGCCTGTTCAACGACCGCGGCCATGCGGTGGCCAAGGCCACCTTCAGCGCCGGTATTCGCCCGGGCTGTCTGGATATCGACCGCGGCTGGCAGCGCTCCCAGTACCTAAGCGGCTGCAATAACGACCTGACGAGCAAGCAGATTGTGGACTGGACCTGCCCCACCTACGCCTACCACGATTGCCTCGTGGAAATTGAGCCGTGGGACGGCGTGGTGGCGGAGTCTCAGGAATAAGAGGAGGAGGAACCCATGAGATACGGAATGGTCATCGACCTTAAGCGCTGCTCTGGCTGCAAGACCTGCTCGGTCGTGTGCAAAGTGGCCAACAACATCCCCAACGACATTATCTGGAACCGCGTGCTCACCGAGGGCGGCAACGCGCCTGACACGGCCGGGGGCACCTGGGACAATCCCGAGATGCAGCACTGGCCCGTGGCCTGCCAGCACTGCGAGAACCCTGCCTGCACCAAGGTGTGCCCGGTGGGCGCCACGTGGAAGGACGAGCAGACGGGCATCGTGCGCCAGGACTACGACAAGTGCATCGGCTGCCGCATGTGCCTGGCCGCCTGCCCCTACACCGGCGTCCGCTCGTTCAACTGGGAGGAGCCGGCCTACTACGCCGACTTCGCCCTGGGCGACGCCGATGCCGCCAAGCACGAGAAGCACACGGTGGAGAAGTGCATCTTCTGCACCCAGCGCGTGGCCCGCGGCGAGCAGCCGGCCTGCGTTGCCGACTGCATCGGCCGCGCCCGCCACTTCGGCGACCTGGACGACCCGAACTCCGAAGTGTCCAAGCTTTTGGCCAGTCGTGAGTACACGCAGCTGCACGCCGAATTCGGCACCAAGCCCTCTGTCTATTATCTCGTCTAGGAAGGGAGATACGCTATGAACGATGCGAAAGGAAGCGCCGCGTCTCATCGCGGACTGACCGTGGGGATCATCGCTTGCGCGGTGGTGGCTGTCATCGGCGTTGCCCTGTGGATGGTGCAGCTTTCGGGCGGCATGATTCAGACCGGCATGCGCAACCTCGATTCCTGGGGCTTCTACATCACCCTGTTCATGTTCTTCGTGGGCCTGTCCGCCGGCGGCCTCATCATCAGCTCCATCCCCAACGCCTTCGGCATGAAGGGCTTCGGGGACATCTCGCGCGTGGCCATCTGGACGAGCATCTGCTGCACCTGCGTGGCCATCGGCTTTGTGGTGGTGGATCTGGGCGGCCCCTTACGCCTGTGGGAGCTGTTCGTCTATTCCAACCTCTCATCGCCGCTCATGTGGGACATCATCGTGCTTTCCACCTACCTCATTCTCTCCATCGTGTACCTGTGGGCCTATCGGCGCGAAGATACGGGGAAGATGTCGCACACCGCCATCCGCGTCATCTCCATCGTTGCTCTGGTGGTGGCGGTGGGCGTGCACACGGTGACGGCTTGGATCTTCTCGTTGTCGGCGGCCCACGAGTTCTGGCACACCGCCCTGATGGGCCCGTGGTTCGTGGCCTCAGCGCTGGATTGTGGCACGGCGCTCGTGCTCATCGTGGTCATCGCCCTGCAGAAGGCCGGGCGTCTTATCATCGAACGCTCCTCCATGGTGAACCTGGCGAAGATGCTCGCGGTGTTCACCTGCGTCGATCTGTACTTCTTCGCCTGCGATCTGCTGACGAGCGGTTTCCCCGGCGGCGAGGGCGCCAATGTGGTGGCGATGCTGGTCACCGGCCCCTTGGCGCCGTTCTTCTGGACGCAGATCGCCTGCATGGTGCTGGCCTGCGTCATCCTGTTCGTGCCGCGGCTGCGCACCAAGGGCGGCGTGGTTCTCGCCTCGGCGCTCGTGATCGCCGGTGTGTTCTGCAAGCGCTGCGAGATCTTGGTGGGCGGTTTCCAGATTCCCAACATCGAGTTCGCCGACGTGGCCAACCATATGACCATCACGAACTGGGAGTCCGGCATGTCGCTGTTCGGCTATCAGGGCCTCGTGTACTGGCCGACCCCCTTGGAGTTCGGCGTAGCCCTGGGCGTGGTGGCTCTCGGTGGCTTCCTGCTGCTACTGGGTCTGAAGTACCTCCCGCTCCATCTCACGGAGAAGACCGCTTAGCGGCTTTATCGCCGAGAGTGGAGACCTCCCTTCGAAGAGCCGCAGGCCCGCGCTTGCGGCTCTTTTCGCCTTGGAAAGGATGAGCGGTGAAAGCGAATTCGAGCGAAGTGAACAGTTTGAAGCGGAGAAAGACCCGGCGTAAGCGGCTTATGGCTGTCGCCATCGTTGGCGCCGTTTTCGCCGGCGTGGCAGGGGTGGGGTTTGCTCTTGCGCCGGATTCGGGTGTGCATCCTCTGACGGCGGAGGCTGTTTGTCCGGTAGCCGGATGCGCAAGTGTCATGTGCCACGGGTACGACGCTGTTCCCGAACCCGATGGTCACAGCGAGATGCGTTGTCCCGAGGCTGGTTGCGCGTCGGTCGAGTGCCACGGCTGGGATACTCTCACTGGCCGTTACCACCAGGCCTCCGATATGTCCTTGAACCTGTGGATTCTCATGCCCGTGACGCTGGTGCTCGGCCTTTGGTTGGCCGTACACGGCTTGTCGAAGGGAGAGCGCGATGCGAGCGCCTAGAATCGCTTTCGATATCATGTTGCTTGCCTTCTATCTGGTGACCGCAAATCCGGCGACGACGGGGATGCCCTTGCACGAATATCTCGGCGTGGGCGTCTTTGTGCTTATGGTTGCTCATGTTGTGATGAGCGGTGAAGGTCTAGGCGGTCGTGGCCGTTGGACGCAGCGCGTGCTCAACGGCGTGCTGCTGGCTGCACTCGCTTTCTGCGTCGTGTCGGGGATCATGGTGTCGGGGGCGCTGCTTCCCTCCTTGGGCCTTTATGCGACTGGCTACTATTTTTGGGATCCCGTGCACGCCCTTTCCGCCAAAGTACTACTAGCCGCCCTGCTCGTTCATATTGTTCTGCGTATACCGGTGGTTATGTCGGTGTTTCGCCGTCATTCCTCCAATTCTTTCGCTAGATAGCGGCCGGTGAGGCTTTCCGGGTTGGCGGCTACTTGGGCCGGGGTGCCCTCGGCCACGATGCGACCGCCGGTCTCGCCGCCGCCCGGCCCCATGTCGATGACGTAGTCGGCGTTGGCGATCATGTCCAGGTCGTGCTCGATGACCACCACGGTGGCGCCGTGCTCGATGAGGTTCTGCAGCACGTCGATGAGGGTTTCCACGTCCAGCGGGTGCAGCCCGATGGTGGGCTCGTCGAAGATGAAGAGGGTGTCGTCCCGGTTGCGGCGCATCTCGCTGGCCAGCTTGAGGCGCTGGGCCTCGCCGCCGGAAAGTGCCGGTGTGGCCTCGCCCAGAGTGAGATAGCCCAGGCCCAAATCGTGGAGGATCTGCAGCTTGTCGCGCACCTTCTTCAGATGGGCGAGGGCGGAAAGCGCCTGGTCAACGGTCAGCGTGAGCACCTCGGGCAGCGATAGCGTGTGCACGCTTTCGAAATCGTCGGCATGGTTGCGCTCCGCTGCTGAGCCTCCGTAGGGGGCGACCTTGGTCGCCCCTTGCCCGGAAGCACGGTGACTCGCGGTTGGGAGGGCGGACCAAGGTCCGCTCCTACGAAGAGTCTTGTCCGAAGCTGTCTCTGTTTCATGAGCTGCGTTGCGTTCCATTTCGGCGTCAGCGGACAGTTCGACGTCGCCTTCGACGGCCATTTGAATGGCGTAGGCCTCGCGCCCGTAGCGGCTGCCGCGGCAGTTGGGGCAGGGAATGTCCACGTCGGGGAGGAACTGCACGTCCAGGGAGATTTGTCCCGTGCCGTCGCAGGTGGGGCAGCGCAAGGATCCGGTGTTGTAGGAGAACGCGCCCGCCTTCAGTCCCTGTTCCTTGGCGTCCGGCAGGGCGGCGAAGGCGCGGCGCAAATCGTCCAGCACGCCGGAGTAGGTGCCCACGGTGGAGCGTACGTTCACGCCGATGGGCGTGGCGTCCACCAGATCGACCCGCGCGATGCCCGGAGCGTCCACGGACAGCACATGCCCCGGCAGCGGCGTGCCGGCCAGCGATGCCTTCAGCCCCGCGACCAGGCTTTCTAGCACGAGCGTTGTCTTCCCGGAGCCCGACACGCCCGTCACGCAGGTCAGACGCCCTTTCGGAATGCGTGCTTCCAACGGATGCACGGTGTGGATGGCGTCGGTCTCCAGCGTAATGGCTCCTTCGTCGAAGAGATGTTCGGGCGCGACAGGCGTGCGCACCCGCACCTTCGCCGTGCCTGCCAGAAACGGCCCGATGCGGCTGGCCGGGTTCGCCTCCACCTCGGCCACCGACCCTTGGGCGATGACGCGGCCGCCGTCGGCGCCCGAGCCGGGTCCGATCTCGATGAGGTGGTTCGCGTGGCGCAGCACGGCCACGTCGTGATCCACCATCACCACGGAGTTGCCGTCGGACAGAAGGTCGTCCATGACGCCCAGCAGCCCCTCGATGTTCGCCGGATGCAGCCCGATGGAGGGCTCGTCCAGCACGTAGAGGACGCCGGTGGTGCGGCTGCGCACGGCGCGCGTGAGGGCCACGCGCTGTCGCTCGCCGTTCGAAAGCGTCTCGCTGGCGCGGTCGAGGGTGAGGTACCCCAGCCCCAGCTGCTCCAGCCTCTGGATTGGCTCGGTCATCTCGCTCGTGATGGAGTCGCACATCGGACGCATCTCTGGCGGAAGCCACGGGGCCACGCCAGGCAGCCACTCGCGCAGCTCGTCCAGCGACAGGGCCGTCACCTGGGCGAGATTGCGCCCATCGATGGTGGACGACCGCGCCTTCTCGGAGAGTCGCGTGCCGTGGCAGTCGGGGCACACCGACTCGCAGAGAAACTTTGCCACGCGCGCCATGCCCTTCTCGTCCTTCGCCTTCGCCAGCGCGTTTCTCACGGTGTTCACGGCGCTGTAGTAGGTGAAGTCCAGCTCGGTGGCATGGTCTTTGTTCTTGGGGACGTACAGGATGTGACGCTTCTCCATGGGACCGTGCAGCACGATGTCCTTCTCGGCATCGGTCAGATCTTTGTAGGGCACATCGATGCGTACGCCCATTTCGCGGGCCACCTGCGGCATGAGCGACCACATGAGGTTGCGCCACGGTGCTACCGCGCCCTCTTCCAAGGTAAGGTTGGGGTCGGCGATGAGCGTGGACTCGTCGATGTCGCGCACGACACCGGTGCCGCCGCAGGTGGGGCACGCGCCGCCGCTGTTGAAGGCGAGGTCCTCGGCGGAGGGGCCGTAGAATTCCACGCCGCAGGTGGAGCAGGTAATGGGCAGCTCGGCGGCCACGTTCAGGGTCGGCACGTTCACGTGCCCGTTGGGACACACATGGTAGCCGAGGCGCGAGAACATGAGGCGCAGGTAGTTCAAAAGCTCCGTGGACGTGCCGAACGTGGAGTGCACGCCGGGGATGCCGGGCCGCTGGCGCAGGGCGAGGGCCGCCGGTACGTGCAGCACCTCGTCCACGGTGGCGCGTCCGGCCTGGGAGATGCGCCGGCGCGTGTAGGTGGAAAGCGCCTCCAGGTAGCGGCGGCTCCCCTCGGCATACAGCACGCCCAGCGCGAGCGAGCTTTTGCCCGACCCGGATACGCCCGCGATGCCCACGAGCTGCCGCAGCGGTACATCCAGCGAGAGGTTCTTCAAGTTGTGCACCCGCGCCCCGCGCACCTCAATGGCGGTAGGCTCGGTGAAGGCAAGAGGCGTGGCGGTTTCGATGTGTTCCATGGAGGCTCGATTCTCGCGCGATATGCAAAGCGCCCCGCGGCGGGGCGGGGCGCTTTCGAATTCTGGAGCCAACGAGCGGATTCGAACCGCTGACCTACGCATTACGAGTGCGTTGCTCTACCAGCTGAGCCACGTTGGCAAAAGTGCTTCTTGCGAAGCGGCTGTTTAGTATAGCGAACTGGTCGACGCTGCGCAAGCAGCCGCATGGGGGAATTCCCCAGATGCGCACAATGACGGTATCGAAATGCGGGAATTCGCGCTGGCTCGAGCAGCCGGCGTTGCTCTTTCGGGTGCGGCTGGACGCGAGGGGGGGTGCCAGATGTGCGAATCGGCTAGTCGGTGTCTTCGCTCGGTTAATCTGGAAAGGCCGTGGGGCGGG
>ERZ773200.3086-NODE-3086-length-11310-cov-2.829143_pt1 | contig 11310 bp, 8 predicted proteins | sample MGYA00581008_ERZ773200 | MGnify/ENA primary metagenome ERZ773200 (study PRJEB29015, sample SAMEA2737770) | human gut metagenome | biome: human gut; feature: human-associated habitat; material: faeces | place: China | collected 2012 ... | reverse complement strand
TAAAGATATTGTATATGTAAAAGATTTTTGTCAAATGATTTTTAAAATGCTAATAACTAAGAAAGTGAATAAAGGAATTTATAATATGGGAACTGGGAAAGCTATTTCTCTACAAGAACAAATAGAAGGAATAATAGAAGTGTTTTCACCTAGAAATAAAAAATCTAAAATAAAATATTGTCCAGAAAAACCAAATAGTAGAAATTTTGTAATGGATATATCTAATGCTATTGAAGAACTAGATTATAAACCAAAATATAGCTATTTGGATTATTTAAAAGATTTCAAAAAAGAAATGGAATTAGATAGATTTCAAGAGTTGAGAGGAGAATAATATGGAAAAAATATTAGTAACTCGTTCTTCAATGCCTGATTTTGAAGAGTATTGTAATGAAATAAAAGAACTATGGGATTCTCATTTTTTGACAAATATGGGAGTTAAACATAAACAGTTAGAAAAAGAATTAGAAAGTTACTTAAAAACTGAGAATATTACTCTATTTACTAATGGACATTTAGCATTGGAATGTGTTATTACAGCCTTTGATTTTAAAAAAGGGTCAGAAATTATAACTACACCATTTAGTTTTTCTTCAACTACTCATGCAATAATAAGAAATGGATTAACTCCAATATTTTGTGATATTAATTCAAAAGATTTTACAATTGATGTAACTAAAATAGAGAGTTTAATTACAAATAAGACTTGTGCAATAGTTCCAGTTCATGTATATGGAAATTTATGTGATGTAGAAGAGATTGAAAGAATAGCTAAAAAACATAATTTAAAAGTTATATATGATGCTGCACATACTTTTGGAGTAGAAAAAAATGGAAAAGGAGTAGCTAGTTTTGGAGATGCTTCAATGTTTAGTTTTCATGCTACAAAAGTATATAATACAATAGAAGGTGGAGCTGTAACTTATAGCGATACTAATCTAAAGAAAAAATTAAATGATTTAAAAAACTTTGGAATAACAGGACCAGAGTCAGTTGAATATGTTGGTGGAAATGCTAAAATGAATGAGTTTCAAGCAGCTATGGGAATATGTAATTTACGTCATGTAGATGCTGAAATTTTAAAAAGAAAAGCTGTAGTAGAAAGATATAGAGCTAGATTAAAAAATATAGAAGGAATTAAATTATCTCCTATACAAGAAGGAGTAAAGCCTAATTATGCATATTTTCCAGTAGTATTTGATAAGTATAAATATACAAGAGATGTGATATTTGATAAATTAGGAAAAGAAAATATAGTTGCTAGAAAATATTTTTATCCTTTAATAAATGATTATGAGTGTTACAGGGATAAATATAGTTCAAAAGACACTCCAGTAGCTAAACATATTTCTGATAGTGTATTGTGTTTACCAATGTATGCTGATTTAGAATTAGAAGTAGTAGATAAAATTTGTGATATTATACTTAAGTAAAGTTGAAAGGAGATAGAGATTATGAAAGGAATAATATTAGCAGGAGGAAGTGGAACAAGATTATATCCACTTACAAGAAGCGTATCAAAACAAATATTACCAATATATGATAAACCAATGATATATTATCCTCTTTCTGTACTTATGTTAGCAGGAATAAGAGAGGTGCTTATAATCTCTACTCCTAGAGATTTGAATTGTTTTGAAGAGCTACTTCAAGATGGTAGTGAACTTGGAATGAAAATAGAATATAAGGTACAGGAAAAACCAAATGGATTAGCAGAAGCTTTTATAATAGGAGAGGATTTCATAGGTAATGATAATGTGGCTTTAGTTTTAGGAGATAATATTTTCTTTGGGCAAGCCTTTTCTCCTATCTTAAGAAAAGCTGCTAAATTAGAAAAGGGAGCAGAGATTTTTGGTTATCTAGTAAAAGATCCTAGAGCTTATGGAGTAGTAGAATTTGATAAGGATAGAAATGTAGTTTCTTTAGAAGAAAAACCAGAAAATCCAAAATCTAAATATGCAGTACCTGGATTGTATTTTTATGATAATAGTGTTATAGAAAAAGCAAAAAGTATAAAACCAAGTAAAAGAGGAGAATTGGAAATAACTGACTTAAATAGATTATATTTAGAAGAGAAAACTTTAAAAGTAAATCTATTGGGAAGAGGATTTGCCTGGTTAGATACAGGGACACATAAAAATCTATTACAAGCTTCTAATTTTATAGAAACTATACAAGAAAGGCAAGGAAATTATGTAGCTTGTATAGAGGAGATAGCTTATAGAAATGGTTGGATAACAGAAGAAGAAGTTTTGAAATTAGCAGAACCTTTACTTAAAACTGATTATGGTCAATATTTAGTAGAAATAGTTAAGGAGAAGTAGAAAAATATGAAAATATATTTAGTAACAGGAGCAGCTGGATTTATAGGTGTAAACTTTGTAAAGTATATGCTTGAAAAATATGGTAAAAGTATTCAGATTATAGTTTTAGATAAACTTACTTATGCTGGAAATAAAGATAGTTTAAAAGATGAAATATCTGAAAATAAAATAGAGTTTGTAAAAGGAGATATTGGAAACAGAGAGTTAGTTGAAAATATCTTCTCAAGATATGATATAGATTATGTGGTAAACTTTGCAGCTGAATCTCATGTAGATAGAAGTATTCTAGGACCAAAAGTCTTTTTAGAGACAAATATACTAGGAACACAAAATCTACTAGAAGTATCAAAGGATAGTTGGACAATAGGAAAAGATGAGAATGGTTACCCTATTTACAAAGAGGGAAAAAAATATATTCAAATCTCAACCGATGAGGTATATGGTTCTCTAAGTAGAGATTATATAGAAGCTAAAGAGTTGCACTTAGATGAGGGTGTAAAAAAGGTAGTAGAGGGAAGAGATAATCTAAAAACTTATGGAGATAAGTTTTTTACAGAGGAGACTCCATTGGATCCAAGGTCTCCATACTCATCATCAAAGGCATCTGGAGATATGATAGTAAGAGCCTATGCAGAAACATATAAGTTACCTATTAATATAACGAGATGTTCTAATAACTATGGACCATATCAATTTCCAGAAAAATTAATACCTGTTGTTATATCAAAGGCTTTAAGAAATGAAAAAATACCAGTTTATGGAACAGGAGAAAATGTCCGTGATTGGATTCATGTAATCGACCATAATATTGGAGTTGATTTAATAGTTAGAAATGGTAAAGTAGGAGAAGTATACAATCTAGGAGGACACTCTGAAAGAACTAATTTAACTATTGTAAAAACTATCTTAAAACAATTAGGTAAGAGTGAAGATTTAATAGAATTTGTTGCAGATAGAAAAGGACATGATCTAAGATATGCAATTGATTCAACAAAAGCAGAAAAAGAATTAGGATGGACAAGAACTTATACTTTTGAAGAAGGAATAAAAGAAACAATTGACTGGTATTTAAATAATACAGAATGGATAGATAATATATTATCAGGAGAATATAAAGAGGCATATAAAGATTAGCCTTTTTTTCTTTTATTTTTCGTATATTTAAGTTATAATTTATATATAGAAGTAGAAGGATGTGGTTTATATGAAAATAACAGTAGCAGGAATAGGATATGTCGGATTGTCACTTGCAACATTACTAAGCCAAAGTAACGAAGTTATAGCACTTGATGTGATTAAAGAGAAAATAGAAAAAGTAAATAATAGGATTAGTCCAATTAAAGATGAATATATAGAAAAGTATTTTCAAGAAAAAAATTTAAATTTAAAAGCTACCCTAGATTGGAAAGAGGCTTTAAAAGATGCTGATTATGTAATAATTAGTACACCAACAAACTATGATGAGGTTACAAATTTCTTTGATACATCTTTAGTGGAAGATATAATAAAAAAAGTAAAGAAAATAGACAATCCTAAAACAACAATAGTAGTAAAATCAACAATACCGGTTGGATTTATTGAATCAATGAAAAAGAAATACGATATAGAAAATATTTTATTTTCACCTGAATTTTTAAGAGAGGGAAGAGCCTTATATGATAATTTATACCCATCAAGAATTATAGTAGGAGAAAAATCACAAAGAGGAGAGATATTTGCTAAATTATTAAAGGAAGCGGCATTAAAAGAAGATGTACCCGTTTTATTTATGAATAGTACTGAAGCTGAAGCTGTAAAACTATTTGCTAATACATATTTAGCTTTAAGAGTGGCTTATTTTAATGAGTTGGATACTTATGCCGAGATAAAAGGGTTAAATACAAAGGATATTATAGACGGTGTATGCCTAGATCCTAGAATTGGTAGTCATTATAATAATCCATCATTTGGATATGGAGGATATTGCTTACCAAAAGATACAAAACAACTAAAAGCAAATTACAAGGATGTTCCTGAAAACTTAATTAGTGCTATAGTAGAAAGTAACACTACAAGAAAAAACTATATTGCAGAGAAAATTATAAAAAGGAATCCAAAAGTAGTTGGTGTATATAGACTAACCATGAAGAGTGATTCGGATAATTTTAGAGCCAGTGCAATCCAAGAAATTATAAAGAAAATTAAGGCTAAAGGTATAGATGTTATTATATACGAGCCAACACTTAAAGAAAATAATTTCTTTAATAGTAGAGTTGAAAATGATTTAGATGAGTTTAAAAAAATATCGGATATTATATTAGTAAATAGAACAACGGATTTATTGAAAGATGTAAAAGATAAAGTATATACAAGAGATATATTTAACAGAGATTAATTAAATAGTATTACAAGGAGTGGTTTTATGAGTACAAGGAGAAAGGTTATACCTATATTAATAATATTAATGTCATTTTTTGGATTATTTAGTATAGATAATACCTATGCCATGGATACTAAGACAATATCAAATGTGGTAGTTTTTACAAAATTTAAAGATGATACAAGAGACATTTTTAATGCGAAAACATCATCATCTGATAATTGGACTTTAATAAAAAATATATACAATAAAAATGAAAGTAATGGTGAAGATAATTCATTTAAGAATTATATTAAAATAATTTCTGAGGGAAATTTAGAAGTTAATAATTATTTTCCACAGGAGAGTAGTGATGAAAAGTCAGTAGCTACATATACATTAAACAATAATGCAAGTTATTATCAAAATAGTGACTTAATTATTCAGGAAGTTATTAATGCTATAAATGATTCAAAAATTTCATACAGTCTTGATTCTAATAATTTAAGTAATATGAACTCTGGATTTATAGACAATTTAACTATTATTGTTCAGGGAAGACCTGATGATTCTAATGCCATTGCTTCACACAAAGCTGAATATAGTGGTACAGAAACAATTAATGGATTGCGTGTTTCAAATTATAACATTATACCATCTTCATATGTTGTTACAGATAATGCTACGATGGGAGCTAGACAAGCACAAAGTATAATAGCACACGAGTTTTTACACGTATTAGGTCTTCCAGATCTTTATAGGAAAACTGATAGTGGTGAGCCAGTTGGAATGTGGGATATAATGGGGAAAAGTAGTTTCTATTTACAATATCCACTATCATATTTAAGATTAAAACAAGGTTGGATTAAATCAAACACTATCACAAAAAGTGGGAGTTATACATTAACTGCAGTATCAGAAAAAGGCGGAAATAAACTGTTTGAAATAAAAACACCTTTATCAGATTCTGAATCTATTTTCTTAGAATATAGAAAGAAAAACAACTCTACTTATGCGTTAGACCACGGGATACCATCAAGTGGACTTTTAATGTATCGTGTAGATAATAAAGTAGAAGACTATACAAATATAAGAGGAAAAAATTACATATACGTATATAGACCAAATGTAACAGATAAAGATTCTGGATCAGATATAGCCTCAGATGGAGAATATAAAGGATTTAATAGATACTATGATGCAGCATTAGAACCAGAAAAAGGAGAAAATGAATACGGAAGTACAGATTTAACAAAAACTTTCCAAGATAATACCCTTTATTATTCAGATGGCCAAAATAGTGGTATCAAAATTAGTAATGTAAAACTATCTGATGATAAAAATAGTGTTACATTTAATGTCGATTTTGCTAATTACAATGCTTCTAATAATTGGAAGACCGTGGAGACATTAAATAATGCTTCATATGGGGATGCAAAATTATACAGAGATTTAAGTAATGATAATATATATGTATCATATACAGAAGGATTAGGCTCAAGTGCCAAAGTAATTGTTAAAAAATGGACTGGCAGTTCTTGGAAACAAGTCGGAGGTAGTCTACAAGGACAAAGTTATCCTTCTATAGCAACATATAATAATTCTTTATATTTAGTTACACAAGATTTTAATAGTGGATATTTATATATTTATCAATTAGAAAACAATAATTGGAAAAATATTAGTGAATATAAAACAAATTATCCAAAAAACATAAATTTGATTGAATCAAATAATACCATATATTTAATGTATGAAGAAACTACTTCAGGTCTTAATACAAAATTAACTATAAAAGATATCATTAATAATAAGATCATTGCAGAAAAAAAAGCCAAAGATTTTGGAAACCCATCCATTTCTATGTACAATAATAAATTGTATTTAGCATATTCATCATACTTTGACTCTAATAATAATGCAAAAATAGAATTATATGACTTATCAAAAAAAGAATGGAAAACAGAAATAACATCAACTATAAGTGGAAGTAATATTCATATAGTGAAAAAATATGAAAATAAAATTTATACATTTATTGGAAAAACAGGAACTTCTCCAATTTTGTATTCATATGATGGCACAAAATGGAGTGAAGATAAAATTGATTTAATGACAAATTATTTAAGTCCAACTATAAATATCATTAATAATAATGTATATATAAGTTATATTGATAGTAATGATAATAAATCATATTTATTAAAGGTTTCTGATCATAAAGTAGAAATTGTAGATGATAATTTAGGAAAAAATTACAGTTATCTATATATGCTTAATGATAAAGAAAATATGTATGCAATTACATTAGAAAAAAATTCTAGTTCTATTAATATAAAAACAAAAAAAATTGAAACAGATAATAGTAACAGTTCAACTGATGATAAAAAAAATGATAATAACAATGATAATGAAAATATAGATAAATCTAAGAATGGGTTTATAAAAGAAAATGGAAATACATATTATTATGTTAATGGAAAAAAAATAACTGGGAGAAAGAAAATTGACGGTATTGAATATTATTTTGACAATTCTGGAATAATGCATGGTAATATTTTATTTTTAGGTGATTCTTTAACTGATTACTATAACTTGTCAAAATATTATAAGAATGAATTGGTAATAAATAGTGGAATTGCGGGTAATTCAACTGATGATATTTTAAATGATATGCATAATAGAGTGTATAAATACAACCCATCAAAAATATTTCTATTAATAGGAACAAATGATATTGTATATGGAAAAGATGTAAATTACATAACTAATAATATAAATAAAATAATAGATTTAATAAGAAAAAAATTACCTAATTGTAAAATATATTTAGAATCATTATATCCAATAAATAATACAAATAATTTAAAAGTAAATCATAATGTAGTAGCAAATAGAACAAATGATGTAATTAATCAAATTAATACCAAAATAAAAGACTGGCAGAGATGCCAGTCTTTTTAAGTCATGGTTAAAGCTGTATTAACTGTTGCAGAACATTGGTGGAGATCAGTTCTCCATGCTCGATCAGGTGAGCCTCGCCGGCAGGTGTGCAGGCGCGTCCCTTGCCATATTCAGAAAGAATATTGCAGACCTTGTTGAATTCCTGTGCTGTGTGAGAAGACTGGTGAATGATAAGCTGATAGCTGCCATTGCCAGGGATCTTGTATAAGCTGTTCTCGCCGGTAAAGAATCCATTCAGTCCATGAGATGCTGCGATTACATCATCCAGATGAGTGAATGTATACTGACGGATCAGATTTACAGCGGAAGATTCGCCGGAATCGGAAGAATCTTCTGTTTCCTGAGACTCTGAGGCCTGTGAAGATTTGCCCTTGAGCTTGGATTCGCAGATCTTCTGGAAGATATCAATGATACTGTCCGCTCCGTCAAGCTGAAGCGGTTCCGCCTGGGTATTCTCTTTATATGGAGAAAATTTGGAAAAGCGGGTATCTAATTCTTCCGGGTCTTCGACTTTGGTAATGATGAGGATAATGCTGTCAAGATTTACAGGAATCGCCTCGATCATCAGCGGAATGTTGTCCGCCTCAAAACCAAACTCTATCTGAGCCTGCTGCATCATATCGCGAAAAAGTTTCTTGGCTTTCTCTGAGCCGTAAGCCAGTTCACGTAAATTTACCTGATGCATTTCCAGATCTTCTCGTGTTAAGGTACAACGAATCTGATTGTCGTTGATCTTCTCTAATTTCATTTCATCACATCCTATTCTTCGGATCCTGTTGTATTATATGAATATATATAGAAATCAGGATATAGTCCATGACTTATATGGTTACTGTTCACTACGTTCACAGTAACTTGGTCAAAATCCATTCCAAATCACCTTCGGTGATGGGATTTTGCCCTGTATGTCTCGGGATTTTGCCATATTCATGGCAAAACACCTCGCGGGATACTACCTGTTCACAGTAACCTTGTGTATATTATATACCACAACCATAGCGAATGTAAAGAAATTAGAATTACCTATTTCTAAAATATTTGGAAATAAAGCGGGAATTTTTCGTCAAATAGAGAAAAGTCCTTGCAAGCACAGAATAAATCTGTATAATAAAGGATAAGAAAAAATACAGATTCTGTGATTGGACAACTGAAGACGTAACATCTAACTTACATAGTAACCATCATTTTCTTATTTCTACAAACAAGTCATTGCCATCATTTACATGTCATGCAGCGTTTCAGGCTGCGGCAGATGCAATTTCCATGAGATTAAATTCAATTATAGAGGCTTATTTTTTCTTGCAGGTGTTTTCTAAAATCTTATTCCGAGAGAAAGGAGGAAAGACCAGCGAAAATATGTCACATGCAAAGTGCAGCAGGAAATCCATGAAGCCTCTCAGAGAAGAACTGAAACTCTATCAGAAGAGCGGGATACAGCTTTTTATGGATGGAGAGCCAAGTACGCCCAAAGATATTGCGAAAGCCTGTTTGATCGCAGAGGGCGGAGGCTACATGAGAGATTACACCGAAGATGAATCGGGCAGGATCGCGAGAGTTGATTTTGACCGGATCAGTGAAGCTCCCCGTAAGAAATACCGATACAGATAAACACCGGAGTGCAGATCCTGCGGAAATACATAAGAGCAGGCAGGGGGATCTCCCGGAGAAAAAGGTTTCCTCCGTATACTTGACCATTTGGGAAAATCCTCCTGCAAAAGTGAAAAAACTATAAAAACTCCTAAAATATATAAATAAACAATACATTCAAAACAAAACATGATATAATGATACAGAATCTTTACAAAAAACAGGATTTTATACATTTTGAACCGAAAGAGAGGAACGAATGAAAAAGTCAAACGATATACAGAGCCGGCGTAAGCAGCTTAAACTCAGGATCACCATTGTTATTCTGATCTTTTTGCTGGCAGCGATCGGACTGGGTGTACACGTTGTTCAGAATTATATCCCATCCAGGGAGCATATGAGTCTGACAGAGTACTATGGTCAGCCGTCAGACGGTGAGATGGTTGTTGTACTTGGTACAGATATCATGGAAGAGCGGGCTCTGAAATCAGGAGATCAGATCTATCTGCCTCAGACTATGGTAAGCACCTATCTGAATCAGAGATATTACTGGGACAGCGCTAACCAGCAGATTCTGTATGCAACACCGTCAGCACTTGAGAATTATCCGGCATCAGAATCAGGAGACGGGGATGTCTGGCTTAAGGATGGGACCGTTTATCTGAATCTCGCACTGGTACAGAAATACACAGATCTCGATACTTATACTTACGAAGATCCATCCAGGATCGTGATACAGCATGAATTTACAGGAATCAATACAGCAACTGTCCAGAAGGACACAAGTGTCCGTTATCGTGGAGGTATCAAATCACCGATACTTACAGACGTAAGCAAGGGCGATACCCTGATCTATATGCAGGCACTGGAGGACTGGGTACAGGTTTCTACCCTGGACGGCTATATCGGATATGTACAGAAGAAGGTTCTTTCCGATATGGAGACGACTGATTTCGAGAGAAGTTTTGAGAAAGAAGATTATACCTATCTCACCATGGATGACAAGGTCAATATGACCTGGCACCAGATCACCAACACGGATGCAAATGCTTATTTCGCGGATATGACAGCGAATGTCAGCGGTCTGAATGTGATCTCTCCGACCTGGTTTTATATTCAGGATACTTCAGGCAATCTTGGGGATCTTTCTTCCGCAGATTATGTGACACAGGCACATCAGAAGGGCTATAAGGTATGGGGCTTGGTGGATAACTTTACAGCAGATGTGAGTACGACAGAGACTCTGTCACAGCTTGCTTCCAGACAGAATATCATTAAGCATCTGGTGCAGACAGCAGCCAATATCGGAATGGACGGCATCAATGTCGATTTTGAATCGCTCAGTGAAGATGCGGGTCCGCATTTTCTGGAATTCCTGAGAGAACTTTCGATCGAATGCCATAAGAACAATCTCGTTCTTTCCGTAGATAATCCGGTTCCAGAGGATTTTACAAGCCATTATGACAGGAGAGAGCAGGGACTGGTTGTAGATTATGTCGTGATTATGGGATATGATGAACATTATGTCGGTTCCGATGCAGGTTCTGTTGCGTCCCTTCCGTGGGTAGAACAGGGCGTAGAGGATACGCTGGCAGAAGTTCCGGCACAGAGAACCATTCTTGCGATCCCATTCTACACCAGACTGTGGAAGACAACAGGCGGCGCTGTGACAAGCGAGGCGATCGGTATGACAGAGGCCCAGAATGTCCTTACAGAGAATAAGGTAGAGACTGTATGGGATGGAAGTATAAGCCAGAATTACGGGGAATACGAGAAGGACGGCTCTACATACCAGATCTGGATGGAGGATGCACAGTCGATCGCAGAGAAAGTCAAGCTGATCCCGAAATACGATCTTGCCGGAGTTGCACAGTGGAGACTGGGATTCGAGAGTAATGATATATGGAGCACGATCAGTGAGAATCTTCAGAGTGCTTCATAAATAAGAAATTTTCTATATGATAATAGAATGAGAGCATAATAAAAAACACACTTTGCAGGGGATGCAGAGTGTGTTTTTTGTTAATTATATAAATGGGAAAATAAAAAAAGTTCCATAAAAGGAAGGAGGCCGGTACTTTCGTACCGGCGCGTATG
>ERZ773200.3083-NODE-3083-length-11313-cov-49.888613_pt1 | contig 11313 bp, 2 predicted proteins | sample MGYA00581008_ERZ773200 | MGnify/ENA primary metagenome ERZ773200 (study PRJEB29015, sample SAMEA2737770) | human gut metagenome | biome: human gut; feature: human-associated habitat; material: faeces | place: China | collected 2012 ... | reverse complement strand
GCAGGCTGAAACTGCGGAACAGGTGATAGAAGAACAGCCGGCGGAGCAGCCTGCCGCAGAGGGAACACCGTTTTCCACGTCGGGAAACGGACAGCTTGTGGATGATAAGGAGAATGACAGTTCCAAGCAGTTTCTGACGGTACAGACAAAGAATGGAAATACCTTTTATATGGTCATTGACCGTTCCGGTACTTCCGAAAACGTGTACATGATGTCACTGGTAGATGAAAATGATCTGGCAGAGTTCTTAGGCGAAAACGAGGAAATCGAGAAAAAAGAGGAACCAGCAGTTGTTCTTCCGGAAACGACTGCAGCACCAGAACCAGAAACTACCGTACAGCCAGAAACAGAAGTAAAACCGGAATCCGGTGGTAATAAAATGTTTGGCTCTGCGATCCTGGGCGGCGGTATTGTACTGGTATTCGGTGGTTTAGCTGCTTTTGCTTTAAGTAAATTCCGAAAGAAAAAAGAGGACAGTATTGTAGAGGAAGGTCTGGAATTTGCTGATGACAGTTACATCAATGAAGATGAAGAAAATGCGGAAGATCAGCAGAAATAACAAAAAAGCATAAGGTATGGAGAAAGGGCAGTTCTTTATAGACTGCCTTTTTGACAGGAAAAGGAGGAAAACATGGCGAAATTTTTAGTGATTGCAGAGAAACCGAGCGTGGCACAGAGCCTTGCAAAAAATTTATCTGCTTATCAGAGAAAGGACGGGTATCTGGAGGGGAACAGTTGCATCGTCAGTTGGTGCCTGGGGCATCTGGCAGAGTATGTCCCACCGGAAATCTATGATGAAAAATATGCAAAATGGCAGTTTGAGGATTTACCGATTATTCCGGAAGTATGGAAAGTTCAGGTATCAGAGGATAAAAAGAAGCAATTTGATGTGATATGCAGCCTGATGAACCGGGCAGATGTAGCATATCTGGTGAATGGCTGTGATGCCGGAAGAGAAGGAGAACTGATTTTTAAAAGAGTTTATGATCTGGCAGGCTGTCAGAAACCAGTGAAGCGTCTGTGGATCAGTTCAATGGAAGATGAAGCAATTCAGAAAGGATTCCAGTCATTAAAGGCCGGGAAAGAATATGCAGGTCTTTGTAATGCTGCGGTATGCAGGGCACAGGCAGACTGGCTGATCGGAATGAACGCAACGAGAGCCTACACAACCAGATATTTTAAACGTCTGGTAGTTGGCAGAGTGCAGACACCAACGCTTGCTATGCTGACGGAAAGAAAAGAGAAAATTGAGCATTTCAAGAAAGAAGCCTATTATAAGGTTTCCCTGTCAGATGGAAGACTTGCGGTAATTTCAGAAAATATTCAGTCTGAAACAGAAGCGGAAGAATTAAGAAAACTCTGTGATGGGACAGAAGCTGTTGTGACCAGAGTGAAAAGAGAACAGAAAAAGACTTCTCCGCCCAAACTTTATGACCTGACCAGTCTGCAGAGGGAAGCAAACCGATTTTTCGGATACACTGCACAGAAAACATTGGATATGCTGCAGGAACTGTATGAAGAAAAGATGGTTACTTATCCGAGAACAGACAGTCAGTATGTAACCGAGGATATGAAAGAAACGGTAAAAATGCTTGCCGAAGGCATGACAGATTTTCTTCCGTTTCTGGAATCTGGACAGATTAGGGGAAACATAGATCGTGTGGTTAATAATGCAAAGGTATCTGATCATCATGCAATCCTACCGACAAAAGAAGCAATGGAAAAAGGCATGGGAGGACTTTCCGGTGGAAAGAAAAATCTGCTGATGCTGATCGGACAGCAGCTTGTTCAGGCAACAGGGGAAGAGTACCTTTATGAGCAGACAGAAATTTCCGTACAGTGCAAAGAACATGAATTTACTGCAAAAGGAAAGCTGCCTGTGCAGATGGGCTTCAAAGAAGTGGAAGAAGCCTTTCGGAAATACTGTGTAAAGGATAAGAAATCTGATGAACCGGATAATAAGACAGAACTTCCAGAAGGATATGAGGAAGGAATGACTCTTGCCTCTGTGAAAGCAGAGAAGAGTACACATTACACTTCTCCGCCGAAGATGTTTACCGAAGATACTCTGCTTGCTGCAATGGAAACAGCGGGAAATAAGGAATTTGATTCTGAAACAGAGAAAAAGGGATTGGGGACACCGGCAACCAGAGCCAATATTATTGAGAAGCTGGTATCTTCCGGGTATGCAGAACGTAAAGGAAAACAGATTTTTCCTACGGTGGCAGGCTGTGAGCTGATTCATGTAATGCCGGAGAATCTGAAATCCGCAAGCCTGACAGCAGAATGGGAGAATCAGCTTCTGATGATGGAAAAGGGAAAAATCCATGATGATGAATTTATGGATGGGATTGTATCTATGATTACCGATGTTCTTTCAGTATGCAGGGCGATTCCAGAAGAAGAACGGAATCGTTTTCAGACTGCAAGGGAAGTAATTGGGAAATGCCCGGTATGCGGTTCCGATGTATATGAGGGTAAGACCAATTATTATTGTTCTGACAGAAGTTGTCCGTTTGCTTTATGGAAGTCAAATAGGTTTCTGGAAAGTATGAAAAAATCAATGGATAAAAAGATGGCAGTGGAGCTTCTGAAAAAGGGACGTACCCATGTAAAAGGACTGTATTCCAAGAAAAAGGACAGCAAATTTGATGCTGATCTTGTACTTGGGGTAGAAGATGGAAAAGCCAGATTCAGTCTGGAATTTCCTAAAAAGAAAAAATAAAGCACAGTCAGAAGGAGGAATAGGTTATGGCTCGTTTAGATGAGATACGTGGACTTGCAGAATATCATGCAGCCCATATCAGCAGTTCACCAAGGGACTGGATGAATTATCTGGATACCGCAGCCAGGTTATACAGGTATCCATTTATGGATCAGCTTTTGATCCACGCACAGCGTCCAAAAGCAACTGCCTGTGCTTCGCTGGAATTATGGAATGAAAAAATGCTGCGGTGGGTAAACCGAGGAGCAAAGGGAATTGCTCTTTTGGATGAAACCATGCAGAAAACAAGACTCCGATATGTATTTGATATTCAGGATACTCATAAGGTAAAAGGTGGAAGAACCCCTTACCTGTGGCGGTTGCAGGAGAAGCAACAGGAGGAGTTATTAAACCATTTAGAAGAAGTTTATGGACTGGAAGCTAAAGATACAGGAAGTCTTTCTGATGCACTGATGGCAACAGCGAAGTATATGGTAGAAGAAAATCTGGATGAATACCTGGATGGCTTGACATATGTGACGGAAGGAACATACCTGGAGGAGCTGGAAGAAAATACCATACGCAGCGAATTTCGCAGTCTGTTGACAGACAGCATTTATTATACGCTGGCTTCCAGATGCGGACTTGATCCGCTGGAACGGCAGGAAGAAATGGACTTCGTACATATCACAGACTATAACAGTTTATCGGTGCTGACATTTATTGGAAATGCGACGAGCATGGCCAGTGAGTCTGTGCTAGTGGATATTGGAAGATTTGTACACCGTATTTCATTAGAAGAAATGAAAAAGGGTATTGAAAATTCGGAGGAAAGGAATTATAATAAATTTAACACGTTAATTCGTGAAAGCGAAGAAAACAACAACAGAATCATAGAAAACGAATATTCACAGGAAGATGAAGGAGGAAATGAGCATGGAACTGACATATCATCGCAAAGGGGATTATCTGTTTCCGAATCTGACAATCCAGGAGACAGAGGTACAGATCGGGAAATACGGAATGCTGCGGAGGACATTTCTGAAGGAACACAAGAACAGCCTGTATCAGAGCCTGTTACTGACTGGGAAACTGAACAGCCATCTGGAAGAGATCGAGAAAACAGCACAGAAGAGATTGGAAGTACAGATAGCGAAACTGTTGGAGAAGAATCCGGCACCATCGAAAGAGGAGAACCCGATGGCGTGGACAGCACATATGAACAGTCTGACGGCAACAGCGGAAGAGAGCATCTTGACGGAATTGGTGTACAGCTAATTGAAGACACAAGTGAAGATCAGTTAAGTAAAGCAGAGGAAGAAATTGCCTCTGCTTTATCTTTGCCCGAACTTCCATCTGTAAATGAACAGAAAAGGGAAATCGAAAACAGAATAGCTTCCCTCTATGCTGGGGAGATTGCCATTCCAAGTGAGGTGGTCGATGAGGTTTTAAGAACCGGAGGAAACCGAAGCAAGAGCCAGCTTCGTATTATCTATAATTTTATGAGTGAGCAGACACCGGAAGAATATACGGAGTTTGTGAAGCGGGAGTATGGGACTGGTGGAAAGGGATTTGAAATCAATGGTATGGAGTATTCGGTCTGGTTTGATGAAACTGGATTGCAGATTGCAGTAGGGCATACCGTTACCGATCAGATTCTGGATAAAGCGTTTTTGTCCTGGGAAGATGTGAGTGGCCGTATCCATCAGCTTTTGAAACAAGGCGAGTATGCACCGCAGTCCGTACTTGATGTTGCAAGGGAGAATGCGATAAAGGAACATGCCCAGGCACTTGCCTATATGAAAGCGGATATGGCAGAGGGTGTAGCAGAACTTGTCTTTGATGAAGAGGATTTACCACATCTTCACAGTATTTATCCGGAAATTACTGATTATCTGGAAGAAAAGCTGACAGATCCGCAGTGGCTAGCAGATCTGAACGAGCGTCTGGAAGGACTGGCAATGGCTTATGAGGAAGATAAAAGCATTATGCGGTTCCGCACCTATAATCCAATCAGAATATCCGGTCAATTTCAGAAATTTGCCGCAGAAGTAATTCCATACAATGCCAGAGATGAATTCGCATGGCAGGAACATAAGGTATTTATTACTCAGGATGAAATAGATGCTTTTCTTGCCGGTGGAGGTCCGTATTCGGATGGAAGGCTTTCTACCTATTCTTTTTATCTCCTGAATGAAGATGATAAGGCAAGGACAGATTTTATCAAGGAAAAATATGGGATAGGCGGTCAGAGCCATGCTTTATGTGGAGCAGACAATTCACATGCAGATTATGACGGGAAAGGTTTGAAGCTGGAGAGAGGGGACTATGGGAATCCAGATATTTCGGTGTTGCTGCCCTGGGCAAAAGTTGCAAAAAGAATCGGCTATCTGATTGATAACCAGCAGTTCTTACGTTCTGCAGATTATTCCCGTATGCCGGAATATGAGAGGGAACGGATTGCAGGAAAAGTGATCAGTTTTTATGCAAGACTGCCAGAAGAAATTGAGCGTCCGTTTAAGCAGGATTTTTTTAATGAAGAAGCAAGAAAAGAACTTCCTGTTATGCTGAATGATTCGGAGAAGTCGCAGAAATTGTTACAGGCGATGGACGATGCACTGGCAATGCTGCCACTGGATTTTGAATCAGTGAATGAAACTTATGAGAAGAAATTACAGCTTTTGACCGAAGTACATCAGTATGTGGAAGGCAGCTATACGATTTTCCCGGCACAGGAAGTACCAGATCAGGCAGATGGCTTAAATGGATACCAGATGTCTTTATTTGATATTGTGAGTGCTTCCGAACCAGAAGAAGATATAGAAGATACGGAACCGGAGCAAATTATCAGTGAACCAGAAGAAGAACCGGAAATAAAACCAGAGGAAGAAATAGAACCGGAAGATATAAAAGAACAGATTGTAGAGCAGGAACCTCATAATTTCCATATTACGGACGATGATCTTGGCTCTGGCGGTCCGAAGGCAAAGTTTAAAGCAAATATGGAAGCTATCCGGCTGTTGAAAGAACTGGAACAGGAGCAGAGATTGGCAACACCGGAAGAACAGGAAGTGTTGTCAAGATATGTTGGCTGGGGCGGTATTCCACAGGCTTTTGAAGAAAGAAACAGTGCTTGGGCAGAGGAATACACGCAGTTAAAAGGAGTCCTTACATCAGAAGAATACAGTGCAGCAAGGGCGTCAACCCTGAACGCTTTTTATACTTCCCCGACAGTCATCAAAGCAATGTATGAAGCACTTGACAACATGGGACTGAAACAGGGAAATATCCTGGAGCCATCCTGTGGAGTAGGTAACTTTATGGGACTTTTACCGGAAAGCATGAGTGCCACAAATATGTACGGCGTGGAGCTTGATCCGGTTTCCGGGCAAATTGCAAAACAGCTTTACCAGAAGAATAGGATTGCAGTACAGGGATTTGAGGAAACCAGTTACCCGGACAGCTTTTTTGACTGCGTGATTGGAAATGTACCGTTTGGGGCATATCAGGTCAGTGACCGCAAATATGACAGATACCACTTTATGATCCATGATTATTTTATTGCAAAATCCTTAGACCTGGTACGTCCGGGCGGAGTGGTGGCAGTTGTCACATCAAGCGGTACAATGGATAAACAGAATCCGGAAGTCCGACAGTATTTTGCAAACCGGGCAGACCTGCTTGGGGCAATACGCTTACCGAACAATGCTTTCCAGAGAAATGCCAATACCAGTGTGGTTGCGGATATTCTGTTTTTCCAGAAAAGGGACAGGGCTGCAATTACAGAACCAGACTGGGTACAGTTAAAAACTACACCGGAAGGCTATACAGTCAATTCCTATTTTGCTGATCATCCGGAAATGGTGCTTGGAGATTTTACAACAGAAAGTACCCAGTACGGAAAACAGGAAGTGACAGTAAAGGCAAAAGAGGGAGCAGATCTGGCAGAGCAGTTAAAAGAAGCGGTAAAGCATATCCAGGGAACCATCACAGAGCAGGAGATTTCGGATACGGAACTGGAAGAACAGGTGGTATCCATACCGGCAGATCCGAACATTAAGAACTTTAGCTTTGCACTTGTCGGAGAGGATATTTATTACAGGGAAAATTCTGTTATGAATAAGATGGAACTTCCCGTTGTGACAGGCGAACGTGTCAGGGGGATGGTTGCGATCCGGGATGCAACAAACAGACTTCTGGAACGGCAGTTGGAAGAATGCAGTGATGAAGAGGTTGCCAGCTTACAGGCTGAATTGAACCAGGTTTATGACAGTTTTACCGCAAAGTATGGACTACTCAGCAGCAATGCCAATAAAAGAGCGTTCAGCATGGACAGCAGCTATTGCCTTTTGACTTCCCTTGAATTTCTGGACGAAAAGGGCGAGTTGAAGCGGAAAGCAGACATATTTACGAAAAGGACGATCCGCAGGGCAGAGCCGGTAACATCGGTAGATACTGCAAGTGAGGCACTGGCGGTATCCATCGGGGAAAAGGCAAAAGTAGATATTCCTTATATGATGGAGCTTACCGGAAAAACAGTGGAGGAGGTCACAGAGGAGCTTACGGGTGTTATCTTCAAGAATCCGCTTACGGATAAATGGGAGCCATCCGATGAGTATCTTTCCGGGAATGTCAGGGAGAAGCTGAACATTGCAAGGCAGTTTGCAGAAAACCACCCGGAATATATGATCAATGTACAGGCACTGGAACGAGTACAGCCGAAAGATCTGGATGCTTCCGAGATTGAAGCAAGGCTTGGTACAACATGGATTTCTCCAGACTATATTACAGAGTTCATGGCAGAGACATTCCATACACCACGACAGCATATCAATTATGAGCGTATCAAAGTCCAGTATGCGGAAGTGACTGGACAATGGAACATAAAAGGAAAGAATGTGGACAGCAGCAATAACCCGCTTTCTACGGCAACTTACGGAACACAGAGGGCAAATGCTTACAGGCTGTTGGAAGATGCCCTGAATCTGCGTGACACAAAAATCTATGACACAATACATGATGCAAATGGGGAACACCGGGTACTGAACCGGAAAGAAACCACCCTGGCACAGCAGAAGCAGGAACTGATCCGGGAGGAATTTAAAGAGTGGATTTTTAAGGATATGCGCCGACGGGAAACGCTCTGCAAAATTTATAATGAACGGTTTAACAGCATCCGGCCAAGGGAATATGATGGCAGTCATATCCAGTTTGTGGGAATGAATCCGGAAATTAAGCTGATGGAGCATCAGAAAAATGCAGTGGCACATATCCTTTATGGAAATAATACACTGCTCGCACACTGCGTAGGTGCAGGCAAGACGTTTCAGATGATCGCAGCCGGTATGGAGAGCAAGCGTCTGGGACTGGCACAAAAGAACCTTTATGTGGTTCCAAATCATTTGCTGGAACAGTGGGGAAGCGATTTCTTACGCTTGTATCCGGGAGCAAATATTCTGGTGGCAACGAAGAAAGATTTTGAACCGGCAAACAGAAAACGGTTTTGTTCCAGAATCGCAACTGGTGATTATGATGCAGTTATCATTGCACACAGCCAGTTCGAGAAAATTCCACTTTCCAGAGAAAGACAGATTGCATTGCTGAAGGATCAGATTGCAGATATTACTTTTTCTATTGAGGCGGCAAAAGAGGAAGCAGGACAGCAATATACGGTCAAGCAGATGGAAAAGACAAAGAAAACATTGAAAGCAAAACTGGAAAAACTGAATGACCAGACACGAAAAGATGATGTGGTTACTTTTGAACAGCTTGGCATTGACAGGCTGTTTGTGGACGAGAGCCACAACTATAAGAACCTTTTTTTATACACAAAAATGCGGAATGTGGCAGGTATTTCACAGACCGATGCACAAAAAAGTTCGGATATGTTTATGAAATGCAGGTATATGGATGAGATAACCGGAGGAAAAGGAATTACGTTTGCAACGGGAACACCCGTATCAAACAGCATGACTGAGTTATACACCATTATGAGATACCTCCAGTATGATACTTTAATGAATATGGGAATGGGACATTTTGATTCGTGGGCAGCGACTTTTGGAGAAACAGTTACAGCAATCGAATTGTCACCGGAAGGGACGGGCTATCGTGCAAAAACACGATTTGCCCGTTTTTTTAATCTTCCAGAGCTGATCTCCATATTTAAAGAAGCTGCGGATATTCAGACTGCAGATATGCTGAATCTTCCTGTACCGGAAGCAGAATATATCAATGAAGTATTAAAGCCGAGCGAGGAACAGAAAGAAATGGTGGAAGCCTTTTCAGAACGTGCAGAAAAGGTTCGTGGCGGTGTGGTAGATCCAAGGGTAGATAACATGCTCAAGATTACCAATGACGGAAGAAAATGTGCATTAGACCAGAGGCTTTTAAATGATATGTTGCCGGATGCAGGGGAAAGCAAGGTAAATGCCTGTGTGGAGAATGCTTTCCAGGTATGGGAGGACGGAAAAGATACACAGGCTACCCAGTTGATCTTCTGTGACCTCAGTACACCGAAAAATGACGGAACATTCAATGTTTATGATGATGTGAGAAATAAGCTGGTAGAACGGGGTATTCCGAAAGAGGAGATCGCATTTATTCATGAGTATAATACGGAAGTAAGAAAAGCGGAGCTGTTTGCAAAGGTGCGGGCCGGACAGGTAAGAATCCTGATGGGTTCCACTCCGAAACTCGGTGCTGGTACCAACGTTCAGGACAGACTACTTGCACTGCATCATCTGGACTGTCCTTGGAAACCGTCTGACCTGGAACAGCAGGAGGGACGTATTCTCAGACAGGGAAACCAGAATGATAAGGTAAAAATCTTTCGGTATGTAACGGAAAATACTTTCGATTCGTACATGTGGCAGATTCTGGAAAACAAACAGAAGTTTATTTCGCAGATTATGACCAGTAAATCCCCGGTTCGTGCCTGTGAGGATGTGGATGATACGGCATTGTCCTATGCAGAGATCAAAGCACTGGCAACGGGTAACGAATATATTAAGGAGAAAATGGATCTGGATGTGCAGGTAAGTAAGCTGAAACTTCTGAAAGCGAACCACACCAGTCAGATCTATCGTCTGGAATCGGATATTGCAAAGCGGTATCCAGTACAGATTACCGCATTAAAAGAGAAGATTGCCGGTATGCGTGTGGATGCAGATGTAGTAAAAGGAATAGATTTACAGGATAATGACCACTTTGCAATGACAGTCGGTGGAAAGCTGTATACAGATAAAAAAGAAGCAGGAGTTGCACTCATTTCAGCAGCATCCGGTTTGAAGTCTGTAAAATCAGCCGGGCAGATCGGAGAATATCATGGTTTTGCACTTTCTTCAGAATATAATTTCCTGTCGAATACTTATACCATGACGCTCAAGGGAAAATGTTCTTATAAGATTGAGTTCGGAAAGGATACTCTGGGTAATATCCAGAGGATTCATAATGCACTTTCTGCAATCGAGAAAAAGCTGGCAGATACCGAGCAGAATCTGGAAACGGTACAACAGCAGTTAAAGACCGCACAGGAAGAGGTGCAGAAGCCATTCCCGAAAGAAGCGGAACTGAGTGAAAAAATGGAACGTCTGGCAGAATTAAATGCCATGCTCAATATGGATGAGAAAGGGGGAGAAAATCTTCTGGCGGATGAGGGTATCGGGGAAAATCCGGAAGTAAATGTGCCAGAGGAACGTCAGGACAGAATCGCAGACAGTGTTCATAAAACGTCTGTTTTGGAAAGACTCAAAGAACAGAAACAACAGGCAGGTGAAACACATCAGAAGCCCAAAAAGAAACATGAACAGGAGTTATAAAGGGTATCCCGTCAGAGTGACCAGAGCTTTGGCGGGATTTTTCTATGGAGGATTTGATTATGGCAAACAGAGAAGAACAGTTAAAGCAGATTACAGAGCAGTTGGAACAGGGCGTTGCAGAAATATTCACATCAGAAAAATATACCGAATATCTGAACACAATGGCAAAGTTCCATAATTACAGTTTTAATAATACATTGTTGATCGCCATGCAGAAACCGGAAGCAACACTGGTAGCCGGGTATCAGGCATGGCAGAAGAAATTCAACCGGCAGGTAAAAAGAGGGGAAAAGGGCATCCAGATTATTGCCCCGGCTCCGTATAAAGAGAAACAGGAGATTGAAAAGACTGATCCGGACACTGGCGAGATTGTGATCGGGGAAGATGGACAGCCGGAAACAGAAGTAGTAGAGCGTGTCATTACAAGATTCCGGGTTACGACAGTATTTGATGTCAGCCAGACCACAGGAGAACCGATTCCAGAGTTTGAGGTATCAGAACTGGAGGGGGATGTTCTGATCTACCATGATTTTATGGAAGCATTAAAAATGGTTGCCCCGGTTCCTATCCGTTTTATTGAGATTGACGGGGAGGCGAAAGGCTTTTATCAGCTTGTCGATAAATATATTGCTGTCCAACTTGGCATGAGTGAGGCACAGACCATGAAAACAGCGGTGCATGAAACCGCACATGCAGTATTACATGATCGTGACCAGATGGAAGCAGAGGGCATTGTAAAAGACCAGCTTACAAGGGAAGTGGAAGCAGAAAGTGTTGCCTATGTGGTAT
>ERZ773200.3076-NODE-3076-length-11333-cov-3.736655_pt1 | contig 11333 bp, 11 predicted proteins | sample MGYA00581008_ERZ773200 | MGnify/ENA primary metagenome ERZ773200 (study PRJEB29015, sample SAMEA2737770) | human gut metagenome | biome: human gut; feature: human-associated habitat; material: faeces | place: China | collected 2012 ... | reverse complement strand
TGCTACGACGAGCACGGCTGCTGCTACTGTGCGGCCGAAAAGTGCTTCCGTCAGGGCCGCACCGCCTGGCCCAAACCCATTTCGTGCGCCCTCTATCCCATACGCGAAACGCGCCTCCAGTCGGGCCTGACGGCCCTTAACTACCACCGCTGGAGCGTGTGCGCCCCCGCCGTGCGCCGGGGCAACCAGCTGGGTCTGCCGCTCTACCGCTTTCTGGCCGAGCCGCTCGTGCGCCGCTTCGGGCAGGCATGGTACGACGAGCTTTGCGCCACCGTCAAGGCCCTGGCCGAGGCCGGCTACGACGTATGAAACCACCACGGGGTGCCGCCCGGAAAAAACGCCGGGCCGCGGGAAAAAAACAAGGTGCCGCCTAAGCAAAAAAACTCGGCACCAAAGATTCCCTGCGGGCCATTCCGCAGAAATTCCGGCCTTTTACCAGCCTTTCCGGCCGGTATTCCGGTCCCCGTCCGTTTCCTCCCCTCGGGCCTTCCGCAGGGGCTGAAAACGACTGAAAATTCCCCATTTCATCGCAGATTTACCGCTTTTCGGTTTCGGATACCATATTTTTCCGGGGCAAAAACGGTAAAAACTGCCAACATTACCAGAAATAATTTTCCGGCATGATGAATTTTTGTAATTTTGCACCGCAACTCAAACGTAAACAAGCATTAAGCATGATTAAATCAATGTGCAGGGGCTTGCTCCTTGCGGGTCTGGCCGCTACTGCCGGCCTGACTTCCTGCATCCGGGAGGAAGCCCTTAATGCGGAGTGCGACATCGAAGGCGTCGACTCCGTGTGGCTGCGCCAGAAACTTGACGAAGGACTTCTGGTGGGCAATCCGGTTATCAAGAACCAGTCTGTTTATTTCTATGTCCAGTCGGGGGCCGACGTGTCGGCGCTCGATCCGCGTTTCTATCTGACGCCCGGCGCCACCATCTCACCCGCCAGCGGCACCACGCTCGACTTTACCCTCCCGCAGGTGTACACCACGCGGTCGGAGGACGGCCAGTGGAGCAAACAGTACACCGTGTCGTTCAACAAGCTGCAGCCGCAGGTCAGCAACACGTTTGAGCACGCCCGCCTGAACAGCAGCGGAAAATACTACGAATTCTTCGAGGTCGATTCGCTGGGTACCGAGCTCGACTACTGGGACAGCGGCAACGGCGGATTCCTCTTTACCGGCATGGGCCGCAAGCCTGAGGACTATCCCACCTATCCCGACCCCGACGGCTACAAGGGCCAGTGCGTAAGCCTCGTGACGCGCACCACCGGCAGCTTCGGCTCGGGCGTACACATGCCCATTGCCGCCGGCAACCTGTTTATCGGCGAGTTTGCCGCCAGCCAGGCCATGCTGCAACCCCTCAAGGCCACCCGTTTCGGCAAGCAGCTGGTCAATGCCCAGCCGCTCTATCTGGAGGGATACTACCAATATACCGCCGGCGACGTGTTTACCGACGAAAACAAGAATGTGCTGGAGGACATGCGCGACACGTGCGACATCTACGCCGTGCTCTACGAGGTTGACCCCGCCAACTTTGTCGCCCTCAACGGAGCCGATGTGCTCTCCAGCGACCGCATCGTGTCGCTGGCCCGCATTGACAATCCCGGCCAGCCGCAGCAGTGGCGCTACTTCCTGGAGCCTTTCCGCCCCATGAACGGCAAGACCTTCGACCCCGCACGCGCTGCCCGCAACGGCTATGCCATTGCCGTGGTCATGACGTCCAGCCGCCAGGGAGCCTACTTCCGCGGCGCCGTGGGCAGCCACCTCAAGGTTGACGAAATACGCGTCATCTGGGACACCGACACCAATAAGCCCGCCGGGAGCGAGCAATAGTAATCCACACACACTTTATCCTTCCAACCGATTCATACCTATGACGAAAAAATTCATCCATCATATCATGGCCGTCCTGATGCTGGCCGCCGTGCCGGCAGCAGGACGGGCACAAAACCGCCAGCCCGCAGGCGGCGAGGAGTCGACCACCCTGCTCAAGGCCGCCCTGAAGGGCGTACACGTGGAGCTGCGCGCAGGTGTGCTCATCGGCGGTACGTCGCCCATGCCCCTGCCGCGCGAAATCCGCAGCATCGAGAGCTACAACCCCACGCTGTGCACCTCGTTCGAGGGAGCCGTGCAAAAGAGTTTCGAGCAGTCGCCCTGGGGCGTAAAGCTCGGCGTGCGTCTCGAAACCAAGGGTATGCGTACCCAGGCCCGCGTGAAGAACTACCACATGGAAATGACCGCCGACGACGGCGGCTACATGGTGGGCGCCTGGACAGGCCACGTCACCACCAAGGTGCGCAACACCAGCCTGACCTTTCCCGTGCTGGCCACCTACTCGCTGGGCGAGCGCTGGACGCTGAGTGCCGGCCCCTACCTGTCGTGGATGTTCGACGGCGAATTCTCCGGCAGTGCCTTCGACGGCTACCTGCGCCACACCGACCCTACGGGCGACAAGGCCGAGGTGAGCCGCGCCAGCTACGATTTTTCCGACGACCTGCGCCACTTTGAGTGGGGCGCACAGGTGGGCGCACAGTGGCGGGCCTACAAGCACCTGGCCGTGTATGCCGATCTGGAGTGGGGCTTCAACAACATCTTCCCCTCCGACTTCCAGAGCGTCACGTTTGCCCTCTATCCCATCTACGCCAACGTGGGCTTTACGTACATCTTCTAAACGGAAGAATTCTCCCGAAACAATATTAACACTATAAAAACAGTAAAACTTATGAAGAAACTTTTACTTTCAGTTTGCGCCTGCCTTTGCATGGCCACCGCTGCCTTCGCTCAGAACGCAGCCAAAAACGTATCGGGCACCTATACGGGCGACCTGTACATCTCTATGGGAGCACCCATCGACCTGACGGACACCACGCTCGTGCCCATCCCCAATCAGAGCATCCAGATTACCCCCAGCCAGACCGACAGCGTGAGCAGCATCGACTTCAGCCTGCCGAACTTTGCGCTGGGTGAGTTGGCTCTGGGCGACATCAACTTGCCGGGCATCGGCGTGGTAGTCGGTGACAGCGTGTACAGCTTTGCGCCCAACGCTCCGCAGTCGTTGACTTTTCTGCCGGGTACTGACGACCAAATTGACGCTTTGGTGTCTATCAATGACTCCACCAGCAGCATTAAGAACAGCGAGGCCGTGATTAACATCGATGTGGTTTGGGTGATGTCTGAGGATTCACAGGTGCCTATTTACGTGGCTTTTGTAGGTAAAAAGACTGTAGACGCCGGTATTAGCCAGGTAGCTACTGCGGCAACCAAGGCCAAGGGCATCTATACGCTGACGGGCGTGCGCATGCCGAACACCGACGCCACCAACCTGCCCAAGGGCATCTACATTATTAACGGAAAGAAAACCATAATCAAATAAATATTTTATGATCAAGAAAACAATTTTAGGCAGTTTGTTCATGACCTGCGCCCTGACAGCCGGCGCGCAGGGCATCTACCAGTTTGCCGATCCCGGCTTTGAGCAGGATTTCGAGGTGTCAGGTGATAAAGGGGAACCGGGCCGTGGCTGGCACTCCTTTGCTACGGCGCGTACTGAGGATTTGGGCTGGATGGCTTCCCTTGCACAACAAATGTCTCCCGCTCCCGAGCATGCCACAGAGGGCAATAATCAATCAGCCCATTCGGTGAAACTTACATCGAAGGATTTATCGATAGCCAAAGCCAACGGCAACCTGACGACCGGGCGTATCAATATGGGAGATATGCAGGCTGACAACACTGAAAAAAACTACAACTTTTCTGACATTACCGGCGGTCAGGCCCTTGAGTTTGCCGGCACGCCCGATGCTGTAACGTTTTATGCCAAGTTTACGGCAGGAGCCGATAATGTGAATAAGCAGGGCCGTGGCCAGTTTATTCTGCATGATGAGTGCCGTTATCAAGATCCTGAAGTGGACAACCAGGTTAGTTACCGCGTGGCCAAAGCCTCACAGCTTATCAACGAGAGCACGGGCTGGACAAAGTACACCGTGCCGTTCACGTATGATCAGGATGTGAAGCCGGCCAAGCAGTATCTGTTAGCATCTTTTACTACTAATCCGAATCCGGGCGAGTCAGCTGACGATGTGCTGTACATTGACGACATCTACTTTGTGTACAATTCCGAGTTGAAAGAACTGACTTACAATGGCGAGTCCGTGGAAATTCCCAGCAATGGCACCATCGACCTTTCCGACCAGGTGTATGACGCTACCAAGCTGAGCTACACCCTGACAGGTAAGGGCGCTACGGCCGAACCCAGCTATGAAGAGGCCACGGCTGTGCTCACCCTCACTGTAAAGGGAAATGACTGGAGCGTGAACAACGACAACCAGCATGTATATACCATCCAGTTTGCCAAGCCTGCACCTGCATCAGAGGTGGTGGGTCAGTACAACCGTTGGATTAGCGTAACGTTGGATGAAGATTTGATCAGTGAGTCGGCCAATAACATTTCGCTGACCGAGGGTGATAACGGAACGGTTACCTTTAGCCTTGATTATTTCACACTGGTACCGGGTGGCGATAATATGGGACCCGTAGCAGTGCCGAACGCTCAGTTGGTATATGCTGCCGATGGTTCTATCAATATCACGGCTCCCTCGCAGGATATAGCAATTCCGGGTTTAGGAGGTATTCCTTTGTCTATCGCCCTTTCCGCCAATATGACGGCCGACAAGAAACTGACGGCTTCACTGGATATTCCTGCGGCACAGGTAAAGGTTACCGTAGGCGACATTCCTTTCACTACCGTGGAAGAGGGTAAGGTGCTGAAAGTAACGGGCACGGTGTCAGCGCTCGGCGCATCCAGCGTAAAGGGTGAATCCACCGCCAACGTGCTGGATCTTACCGGGGCTACCTTGGGTGAGGGCCTGGCCACTGATGATTTTGCTGCCGGCGCTAATGACTTGTTCCTGATTGCAGACGGTCAGACTTTGGACGGAAATAATGTCATTAAGGATGGTGTATGCGATAACTTTGTGCTGACCGACGGTCAGAGCTTCAATGCTCCTGAAGGCTTCACCGCAAAACAGATTACTTACAAACGTGCGACAGCCGCTTCTACGGATGAAAAAGACGAAGTGTACACCTTTGTATTGCCGTTTACCTTTACGGCCGACAAAGTGAACGGAACGGTATATGAATTGACCGGCGTAAATGACGGTGTACTGGACTTCACGAGCCTGGAAGGTAGCATGGAACTGAGGGCCAACCGCCCGTATCTGGTAGTAAGCAATGGTACTCAGTTGCTGAACGCTTCAGCCTTCAGCGGTGAAGTGGTTGCTACTGATGACCTGACCAACGAGGTTATTGGAGGCGTAGCTATGGTAGGCGCTTACGAGACTACTTCAGTTAAATCAGAAGGTAACGAAAGCTGGTATGGCTACAATGCTAATGGTCAGTTCGTAAAGGCTAACACAGGTACTATCAATCCGTTCCGCACCGCCATCAAGAGCACCGGCTCACAGAGCAGCTTTGCCCTGAAACTGGACGGCACCGTAACGGGTATCGTGAACCTGGAGAACCCGAACGCCAAGGTGGACGTATATACCATCAGCGGCGTATGCGTACGCAAGAACGTGCCGGCAGCTTCGGCCCTCAACGGTCTGTCACGCGGCGTGTACATCGTAGGTGGCCAGAAAGTAGTGAAATAATGTAGAACGCAGTAAAAAACAGCATTTTCGATATGAAAAAACAAACTTATATACAGCCTGCCGTAGAGGTGATTGACGTGGAATTGGATTCTATGTTGTGTTCTTCGCCTAACCCGGATATGAATGAGGCCGATAAAGCTCCGCAGTCGGAAGTTGAGTTCCGCTCAACCGGCAACCGCTGGGGCAGCATGTTCGACCCGACGGAAGAGTAAGAAAAAATCAAATTGCGGCCACCGCAGGCCGGCTTAGTCCGGCCCCGGCTGTTTGCCGCATTCCGCTCAGAGATAGGGGCGGGGCCTGTTTTCGGAAACGGAACACAGCCCCGCCCGTTTTTTTGCATAATGGCGCTTCGGAATGGCATGACACGGTTATGAAAATAGGGCAAAATGCGCCAAAAGTGGGTAAAAACACGAAAAAATAACATCCTGTTTTCCGCATTTCTGATATAAAAGTGTATATTTGCTATTGAGTAAGAAAAACAATTTATTTAACCGATAAAAAAAACACACCATCATGTTAAGTATAAAGCAAATAGGAGAACATGCCGGTATTGTATGGCGTGAATTGCACGACCATGTGGAACCACAGACTTTTGAGAAACTGAAAAAGGCCACCGGTCTGGATGTAATACAACTGTCGGCCGCTTTGGGTTGGCTGGCCAGGGAAAACAAGCTCAGTATTCACGAAAATGGTGACGAGGTAATGTTTGGCCTGTCGCCGATGAATTATTACATTTAAAAAAAAGTCCTTCTTATGCAGCAGTTGATGCGTTTATGCGCTCCGCTGCTCGGGGACAAGTGTGGCCCGGTTTACGCGGAGCAAACAGTGGAGAACTTCCCGAACACTCATCTGAATGGCTCAACATCAAGCCCGTACGTCAGATGGCCGTATTCGGGAAGTTCTTTTTTTTAGCGTGATGTGCCGGTGCCGGAAGAAAAAAATGAAAAAAAAGTGGGTATGGGGTGTAACTTTTGTGTTTTTGGTTCGTCATATAGTTGTAAGCGATGAAAGAGATAGACTTCAGATACGATCTTCTGCCGCTAAAGAACAAACTTTTCCGGTTGGCTTTGCGCATTACGATGGACACGGCCGAGGCTGAGGACGTAACGGAGGATACGCTCATCCGGTTGTGGGAAAAGCGTGACGCGCTGGCAGCCGTTGATTCGGTGGAGGCTTATGCGCTCACGGTGTGCCGGAACCTGTCGCTCGACCGCTGCCGCAGCAGCGAAAAGGCTTGCCTGTCGCTGGACAGCGTGCCTGCCGAGCAGGCTGACGACCGCAACCGTACTCCCGACGAACAGCTGGCGCAGACCGACCGCATGGAATGGATAGGTCGCCTGTTTGCACAGTTGCCGGAAAAACAGCGAAGCGTGATGCAGCTACGCGACGTGGAGGGCCGCAGCTACCGCGAAATTGCCCAGGTGATGGACATGAGCGAGGAGCAGGTGAAGATAACCCTCTTCCGCGCCCGCCAGCGCATCAAAAAGAATTACGAAAAAATTGAACGTCATGGATTATAAGTATATCGAACAACTCATTGACAGCTATTTTGCTTGCCAGACCACGCCGGAGGAGGAAAAAATCCTGCGTGAGTTCTTCAGCCAGCAGGAGGTGCCGGCGCAGTTGGCACGCTACAAGGCGCTGTTCGACTATCAGACCCGTGAGCGCCAGGTGCGCCTGGGCAGCGATTTCGACCGCCGCCTGATGGACCGCATTGCCCGCGAGGCTCCCGTGAAGGCCCGCCGGCTGTCGCTCTCGCGCCGGTTGATGCCTTTTTACAAGGCTGCGGCCTCCATTGCCGTGGTGATGCTGCTGGGCACGGCTGCCCAACACTCCTTCCGGCCCAAGGAAGTACCGGTGTGGGACTACAATTCCACAACCTATAAAGATACGTACAAGGACCCGCAGGTGGCTTATGACGCCACGCTCGACGTGTTGCGCTCGGTATCCGACGGAATGCGTGCAGCCGAGGCCGACTCGCTGCAGGGCTTGAATCCCGATAGCCTGAAAAAAGGATGAAACGCAGAGCAGACGGGTTCCGCTCTTCCGTAAGGGCGGCGGTGGCGCTGGTGGCGCTGCTGTGGACAATGGCCCTGCCGGCTGCCGGCCAACGCGAGCAGGACTTTGCGCTGCGCTTCATGAAGCAGTATGCCGCCCATAACGACCAGGTGAGCTGCACCACCATCAGCCCGGCCATGATGGAAAAGATGATGAAGGTGGCCACCTCGGAAAATCAGGCTCACGTCAAAAACGTGCTCTCGCACCTGAAGAGCATTCGCGTAGTGAGCAGCAAGCCGGGAGCCACGACCGACGCGCTGAGCCGCAAGGCCCTGCAGCTGATGAACACCAACGCGCGGCGCTACCAGCCCCTGACGGGCGAGCCGCCTACGGAAGACGGCGGGCTGTGGATACGCTCAAAGGGAAAAACCATCGTGGAACTGGTCATGATTGACACCACGAAAGGATTGCAGATCGTCAACCTGACAGGGAACATGGACCGCGCCTTTCTGCAGGAAATCATGAAAATGTAGGAAAAAACAAAAAATGTACACAATCAGCGGCCGCAAGGTCCGCCCATATTAAAACACCTCTCTCGCTGAACACACACATGTTTCAGTTCTCTCTCTCAAAAAAAACAATTAATTGCACCTTAAGAAAGCATCACAGGAGGCCCGCGGGTCTCCTGTGATGCTTTTTGGCTTTGTCGGCAGCACCGAAAAAGCGGGGGCGGAGCCAATAAAAAATGAGGTTCCGTTTTGCCATACGCGGGAAATAACTTAATTTTGCAAGTGGTCCTCATAAGTGAGGATGACAGGGGGCGGCGCACCGCCCGGACACCCCCTTTTTCAGTCACGGAAAATTATTTTAAATTCTCAAATCAATAACAATTCAAAATCAATTTTTCTATGTGGTTATGTAATTCATCTATCGGACGAAAGGTGATTATGTCGGTAACCGGCATTGCGCTTATTTTGTTCCTGACGTTTCATGGATGCATGAACGTAGTAGCCCTGTTCTCAGAAGAAGGCTACAACACAATCTGCGAATTGCTCGGTGCCAACTGGTATGCCGTGGCGGCAACTGCAGTATTGGGTGCTTTGGTTGTAATACACTTTGTGTATGCCATTCTGCTTACTTTGCAGAACCGTCGTGCCCGCGGTGCTTCACGCTATGCCGTGACCGACCGTCCTGAAAAAGTGGAGTGGGCCTCACAGAACATGTTTGTTCTGGGTGTTATTGTCGTATTGGGCCTGTTGCTCCACCTGTTCAACTTCTGGTATAACATGATGTTTGCCGAACTGACCGGAGCCATGCCTGACATTGACCCGGCTGACGGTTACGGCTGGATTGTGTACACGTTCTCCAATCCGGTATATGCCGTGCTGTATCTGGTTTGGCTGGCCGCTTTGTGGTTCCACCTGACTCACGGATTCTGGAGTGCTTTGCAGACACTGGGCTGGAGCGGAAAGATCTGGTTCAACCGCTGGAAATGCATCGGTATGTGGTATGCCACTATCCTGATTCTGCTTTTTGCGGTAGTCGTAGTGAAGTTCGCTTTGTGCGGCGGCGCCTGCTAATTTTTGCCTGACACATTGAAGGGCAAACAGTCAACTTTATTCAAACGAAAAAAACAAACAGTATATGGTTACCATAGATTCCAAGATTCCTGAAGGTCCTATTTCAGAAAAATGGACCAACTATAAGGCCCACCAGAAACTGGTGAACCCCGCCAACAAACGTAAACTTGATGTGATTGTAGTGGGTACGGGTCTGGCCGGAGCATCGGCCGCCGCCTCTTTGGGCGAGATGGGATTCAAAGTGTTCAACTTCTGCATCCAGGATTCTCCCCGTCGTGCTCACTCTATTGCCGCTCAGGGTGGTATCAACGCCGCAAAGAACTATCAGAATGACGGCGACTCCGTTTACCGCCTGTTCTACGACACCGTAAAGGGTGGTGACTACCGTGCCCGTGAAGCCAACGTGTACCGTCTGGCCGAAGTGAGCGCCAACATCATCGACCAGTGTGTGGCTCAGGGTGTACCTTTTGCCCGTGAATACGGCGGTACATTGGCCAACCGTTCATTCGGTGGTGTGCAGGTAAGCCGTACGTTCTATGCCAAGGGACAGACCGGTCAGCAGCTGCTGCTGGGTGCTTACTCAGCCCTGATGCGTCAGGTGCATGAGGGTACCGTAAAACTCTACTGCCGCTACGAAATGCTCGACGTGGTTATCATTGACGGCCGTGCCCGCGGTATCATCGCCAAGAACCTCGTTACCGGCAAGCTGGAGCGCTTTGCCGCTCACGCTGTGGTTCTGGCTACCGGTGGTTACGGAAACACCTACTTCCTTTCAACCAACGCCATGGGCTGTAACTGCTCGGCTGCCATTGCCGCTTACCGCAAGGGTGCCTGCTTTGCCAACCCCGCCTTCGTACAGATCCACCCGACCTGTATCCCCGTTCACGGCGACAAGCAGTCTAAACTGACCTTGATGTCAGAATCTCTGCGTAACGACGGCCGTATCTGGGTTCCGAAGAAACTGGAGGATGCCAAGAAACTGCAGACCGGCGAAATTCAGGGCCGCGACATTCCCGAGGAAGACCGCGATTACTATCTGGAGCGCCGTTATCCGGCCTTCGGTAACCTGGTGCCGCGTGACGTGGCCAGCCGTGCCGCCAAGGAGCGTTGCGACAAGGGCTACGGCGTAAACAACACCGGTCTGGCCGTATTCCTCGATTTCTCTGAGGCTATCCAGCGCCTGGGCCGCGACGTGGTAGAAGCCCGCTACGGCAACCTCTTCGACATGTATGAAGAAATCACCGACGTGAACCCCGAACACAACCCGATGATGATTTATCCGGCTATCCACTACACCATGGGTGGTATCTGGGTTGACTACGAACTGATGACCTCCGTCAAGGGTCTGTTCGCTATCGGTGAATGTAACTTCTCCGACCACGGTGCAAACCGCCTCGGTGCTTCCGCATTGATGCAAGGTCTGGCCGACGGTTACTTCGTATTGCCTTACACTATCCAGAACTATCTGGCCGACCAGATTACCGTTCCCCGCTTCTCTACCGACCTGCCTGAATTTGCTGCTGCAGAAAAGGCTATCCAGGACAAGATTGACTGGATGATGAACATCAAGGGTAAAAAGTCCGTTGACTCCATCCACAAAGAGCTGGGTCATGTAATGTGGGAATATGTAGGTATGGGACGTACCGCAGAAGGTCTGAAAGAAGGCTTGAAGAGACTGAAAGAAATCCGTAAAGAGTTCGAAAAAGAACTGTTCATCCCCGGTGAAAAAGAAGGCATGAACGTAGAGCTTGACAAAGCTATCCGTCTGTACGACTTTATCATAATGGGCGAGCTTGTTGCTTACGACGCCTTGAACCGCAACGAAAGCTGCGGTGGCCACTTCCGTGAAGAATACCAGACTGAAGAAGGCGAAGCCAAGCGTGACGACGAGAACTACTTCTACGTTGCTTGCTGGGAATACCAAGGCTCTGATGAAAAAGAACCGGTATTGCTGAAAGAACCTTTGGTTTACGAAGCGATCAAAGTACAGACTCGTAACTATAAGAGCTAAGTAAGTTAGTTATTATTAACCCGCTATGAGCAGGAGTTCCCGTAACTCGCTGCTTGTAGCCCATAACAGTTCTAAAACAATGGATAAAAATATA
>ERZ773200.3066-NODE-3066-length-11378-cov-2.420913_pt1 | contig 11378 bp, 9 predicted proteins | sample MGYA00581008_ERZ773200 | MGnify/ENA primary metagenome ERZ773200 (study PRJEB29015, sample SAMEA2737770) | human gut metagenome | biome: human gut; feature: human-associated habitat; material: faeces | place: China | collected 2012 ... | reverse complement strand
AATCTCACAGCATGGTGCAGAGAGCACGAAACATAACTTCCGCCGGCAAGCCGCAGATTTATCCACAGTCTGTGGCTTGTTTCCTGTCTGCGGCCGCTTTTTCTGTCGAATTGTTTACATCAGGCCGGTTTTGTGCTACACTATATACTATGAAATTATGCGCAGTCCCCAGCGCACACAGCACACTCCCGCAGCATAGGCTGAGTGCAGGAGGGGATAGCATGTCGGTTTTCTGGCAAAGTCTGCTTGCTGTTTTCGCGGCGGTAGGATTTTACACGGTGCTGCACGTAGTTTATGAGCGAATCTGCGCACATATGCTCCGGCAGCACGGCTCGGCGGAGCTGACGCTGTACGGCGATGGCTGCGATGCCGTCAGCGAACACCTGATCCGCGCGGCACTGCGCGTGCGGCGGCAGTATTTTCCCGGTCTGCTGATTACATTTGTCGAAATCGGCAGCGGACAGGGACAGAACATCGCCAAGTACATGGCGGCACGGCAGGACATAACCTATCTGGAATGACAAGTTGGGACGGTGGGACGTTGGACGAAAGAGAATATTTGATCGTGCGTGGCACGGTGCAGCAGATCGTTTACTACAACGACGAAAACGGCTATGCCGTGCTGCGCCTTGCTGCGGAAAACGGAGCCGAGGTCACGGCGACCGGCACGTTTCCCAACATTGGACTGGGTGAGGAGGTCATTCTGACCGGCTGCTGGGTGACGCACCCGACCTACGGCGAGCAGTTTGCGACCGAGGCGTTTGAGCGCCGGCTGCCGACCTCGGTGCGCGGCATCGCGGAGTACCTCGGTTCGGGTCTGATTCGCGGAATCGGTCCGCGGCTGGCGGCAAAAATTGCGGAAAAGTTCGGTGAGGACACGTTTGACATTCTTATGCACGAGCCGGAGCGTCTGTCGGAGCTGCGCGGCATTACCGATCGCAAGGCGAAGGAGATCGGCCGTCAGTTCACTGAACAGAGCGAAATGCGCCTGCTGATGGACTTTCTGAGCGAACACGGTCTGCCGGTCGCGCTCACGCCGCTGCTGTACAAGCGCCTGCACGACAGCGCCATCGACGCGCTGTGCGAGAACCCGTATCTGCTGTGTGACCCATACTATGATGTGGATTTCAAGCTGGCGGACGGTCTGGCGATGGAGCTTGGGCTGTCGCTGCTGAGCGATGAGCGCGTGGACGCGGGCATTCTGTATACGCTGACCTTCAACCTGAACAACGGCCACACATTCATCCCGGTGGAGAAGCTGCTGTACGCGGTGTGCATGCTGCTGAGCGACGATGACGTGGTCGTGGACGAGGACCGGGCGCTGCACGGCATTGCCCGTCTGGAGGAGAAGGGGCGGCTGGTGCGTGAGCACATCGCAGGCCGCGACGCGGTCTATCTGCGCGATATGCACGACGCGGAGGCCTACCTTGCCGAAATGCTCGGCTGCATGGCAGAGCGCAATTATGAGTACGATTTTGACGTGGATGAGCTGCTTTCCGCGCTTTTGGAGAGCAGTGAGTTCACTTTTTCCGAGAAACAGCAGCTTGCGATTTCAACGGCTGCACGCAATGGTCTGGTTATCCTGACCGGCGGCCCGGGCACCGGCAAAACGACCACGGTGCGCGGCATCCTGCAGGTGTTTGAGGCACTGGGACTGGACACGCTGCTCGCCGCGCCGACCGGCCGCGCGGCAAAACGTCTTTCCGACCTGACCGGCATGGAGGCGAAAACCATTCACCGGCTGCTCGAGGCAGGCTTTGCGGGCGGCGGACGCACGGTGTTTGCCCGCAGTGTGACCAATCCGCTCGAGTGCGACGCGGTCATTCTGGACGAGGTGTCCATGGTGGACATCACGCTCATGCAGGCGCTCATCAATGCGCTGCCGCACGGTGCGCGGCTCGTGCTCGTCGGTGATGCCGATCAGCTGCCGCCGGTCGGTCCGGGCAACTTCCTGCGCGACCTGATTACCTCACATCGGGTGCCGACCATTCAGCTGACCGAGATTTTCCGTCAGGCGCAGCAGTCGGATATTGTCATGAACGCGCACGCGGTCAACGCGGGTGAAATGCCCAGACCATCCGGCGCGGACGGCGACTTTTTCATCATGAAACGGGCGGATCCGGCGTCTGTTATCGAAACGGTGGCACAGCTTTGCGCCCAGAGATTGCCCAAGCACTACGGCTTTACTCCTGCACAGATACAGGTGCTTTCGCCTGCCAAGCGGCACGGCAGCGGAACCATTCCGCTCAACCGCCGTCTGCAGGAGGCGCTCAATCCGCCGAGTGAAAGTAAGCTGGAAAAGCGCTTCGGAGACACCATTTTCCGCGAGGGCGACCGCGTGATGCAGGTGCGAAACAACTACGACATCGTGTGGGAAAAGCAAGGCGATGACGAGCAGGGAACCGGCGTGTTCAACGGCGACGTCGGCGAGATCATCCGCATTTTTCCGCAGCAGGAGTGCATGGTGATTCGCTTTGACGACCGCATTGCGACCTACACCTTCGATATGCTGAACGAGCTGGAGCTGGCGTATGCCGTCACCGTACATAAATCGCAGGGCAGCGAGTTTGACGCGGTGGTGCTCGCTCTGTCGGACGGTCTGCCGCGCAAGCTGCTCACGCGCAACATTCTCTACACCGCGATCACACGCGCGAAGCGTCTGCTCGTTATCGTCGGCAGTCAGGATGTGGTAGCGTATATGGTAAATAACAACCAGAAGGGCAGACGGTACAGCGCACTGAAAGCTCGTCTTAGGTTAGCCGAAACTCAGTAAAAGGTGCTGATAAAATGCAGAAGAAAGAGAAAAATACCCGCAAAGGATTTACGCTGGTGGAATTGATCGTTGTGCTGATCATTCTGGCGATCCTTGCGGCGTTTATGATACCGGCGCTGATACAGTATATCGAGAGAAGTCTGGAGGCATCCGACCTTATCGAGGTGCGGGCGGCGTATATTGATGTGCTGACTGCGGTTACGGAGCAGGACAGCGAAAACATGAGCAAGACGGTCAAGCTGAAGCAGAAACAGGATGACTGGCAGTCGAGAGATCCCATTACAATTGCAGGCGTTACCCATTATAAGGATGAAGGCGATACCGCGAACTGGAAAGGAACCCCTGCCGCGGGCGGGGAATGCAAGGTGTACTACGACAGCGCAGCGGCTGTGATCGTGTTTGACTGGAAGGGCAAGAGCACAGCGGGCAGCACGATCAAATGGGACGAGAATCTGCACGGCATACTCGATCGGACCGGCATTTTGCCGAAACTGAACTATAATCAGTATTTTGAGATCGACTCGAAGTGCACCAATTCCAGTATGGTGCCCCAGGTGGTGGAGCAGATCGGAAACGACAGCCTGCTGAAAAAGGGGACATGGGCGTTTCTCGGCAGTTCCACGAACAAGAGCAACCGCTATTTGTTCTGGACATCGGTCGATACCAATGCCGTCGGTGCGGCAAAGCAGATACCGGTCATTATCAGCCCGGCGAGCGGCGGCTTTTACATTTCCAAAACGATCACCGCGACCCGGAGCAACAAGGGCGAAAGCTATGTTGCGATTATGGACCATATCAACAGTTACAGCAGCTTTCAGACATATACCACCGGCAAGAGATATGAAACGCTGACGGAGGCTTATAGCGCATATAAAAAACAGGTAAACGACAACGCAGAATTCACGAAGTATAAGGACACACTGCCGGAGTGATGCCATTTTCTCTGTCGAATTTTCGGTATTTGCCCCGGAGTCTTGCAAATGGCGCACAAAATCTGTATAATGGTAATACTGTCAATCCACGCGAACAGAGCGCGGAGAAAGGAATGAAATATGGCTTCTTTTCTGCAAAGAATCGCGAAAAAGATGTCGCTTTTTTCGAGCGATATCGGCATCGACCTCGGCACGGCAACCGTGCTGGTCTATGTCAAGGGCAAGGGCGTTGTACTTAACGAGCCGTCCGTTGTGGCGGTGGACAAGGTTTCCGGCAAAATCCTTGCCGTGGGCGAGGAAGCGCAGAGCATGCTTGGCCGTACACCGGGCAACATTGTCGCCATCCGTCCGCTGCGCGAGGGCGTTATTTCGGATTACGAGATGACCGAGCGCATGATCAAGGAATTCATCGCAAAGGTGCAGGGTATCCACCTGTTCAAGCCGAATGTGGTTATTTGCGTGCCGTCCATCATCACTGAGGTGGAGGAGCGTGCCGTCATTGATGCGGGCACGCAGGCGGGCGCAAAGCGCGTTTTTCTGGTCGAGGAGCCGGTCGCGGCGGCCATCGGCGCGGGCATCAACATCAACAGGGCCAACGGCAATCTGGTGGTCGATATTGGCGGCGGCACGACCGACGTGGCGGTTATTTCGCTCGGCGGCATTGTCGAGTCCACGTCCATCAAGGTCGCGGGCGATAAGTTCGACGAGGCCATTGTCAAGTACGTCCGCCGCAAGCACAATGCGCTGATCGGCGACCGCACGGCAGAGGAGATCAAGCGCACGGTCGGCTGTGTGTATCCGCGCAGCGAGGAAGCGATCATGGAGGTCAGGGGACGCTGTCTGATGACCGGTCTGCCGCGCACGTTTACCGTAAGCTCGAGTGAGATTCTCGATGCGCTCGAGGAGGTCTCCTCAGCGATCGTCGAGGCGGTGCACTGGGTGCTCGAGCGCACACCTCCCGAGCTGACCGGCGACATTTCCGCCAACGGCATCACCATGACAGGCGGCGGTTCGCTGATCTGGGGCTTTGATAAGCTGATCGCCTCCAAGACCGGCATTCCGACGCGCGTTGCGGACGAAGCGGTTTCGTGCGTAGCGTACGGTACCGGCAACTGTCTGGAAAACCTGTCGAAAATGCAGGACGGCACGATGAATCTGTCGCGGCAAAGACAAATGAAAGCGCGCTGACGCTTTAGAGTGTGGGTATCCATCCCCCTGTATGCAATTTGCAAGCAAATTGAAATTTTTAACATGGGCTTTATTGTGGGGTAGGTGAATCTTGATGAGTAAAAACGTAGTTGCAACCATTCGAGAGGACGCACCGTTCGTACCGGCGGGACTCTATTACTTATTTTCCGAGCCGGCGGCGTGGACGCTGATGCCGACCGACGAGGGCAGCGGGCAGCTGCCGCTCACGCTGGACAAGGGCGCGTACACGCTTACCGCGGACGCGGCACCGACCGAGCCGGACGAAATGCAGGGTATGCTTCGTGTGTACAAGCTACGCCCGATTGCGCTGACCCTGACCGACAGCAGCGGAAACCATGCCGCGCTTTCCGTGTCCTACGGCGCGGACAATCTTGCGGTGCTGCAAAGCTGGGGATTCGACTGCCGCAGTGCCGGTGAGCCGACGGACAAGCCTGCGGAAACCTTCACGGTTGCCGTTAAAAACGGCGGCGGACTGCTGCCGAAGGGCAAGCTGGAGGTCTGGCGCGACGGCGATGCGCTGCGCTTTTTCCGTCGGGACAAGGGTCTCTACACGGGCAAGGGCAGCCTGCAGATGGGTGAGCTGCCGGTTCGTTCGATTCGCTCGGTAAAAGCAGCGGGTGAAGTGCGTCGAGAGGCTTATCAGGTACACGGCACAGAGGGCGGTCTTATGACCGGCAGAGCGATCGCGATCGGTTCGGCGCTGGCACTTGTCTTTGGCTTGTTCGGTACACTTCTGCTGAATATTGTCGGTCTGGTAATCGGCATCGTGATCGGCATAATCGTCGGCATTCAGACCAGTTTGCAGGAGGGTGAACCGGACCGTACGGAATACCGCGAGGTAGACGAGCGCAGCACAGCGGTAGAGATTGACGCACCGACAGGCGGTGCTGCAACCTTGTTCTTTGAACCGCAGGCAATGGAGAGCTTCGCTAAATTGCTGACGTTCGAGGAAATGCGCGGAGAAGCAAGGAAAACTGCACCCAAGGCGGATATGATCGACCAGTTGGAGCGGCTGGCTGGACTGCACGAAAAAGGGCACCTGACAGATGAAGAATTTGAGCAGGCGAAAGCGCGTCTGCTCGGGAAAATCTGAGGAATTTATGACCGAACAGGAAAAATACATGAAGGCCGCACTCAAACTGGCGCAAAAGGCGGCGGACGAGGGCGAAGTGCCGGTCGGCGCGGTGGTTGTCTGCGACGGCAAAATTGTCGGACGCGGACGCAACCGACGGGAAACAAAGAAAAACGCACTGCACCATGCAGAAATCGAGGCCATCGAGAAGGCGTGCAAAAAGCTGGGCGGCTGGCGGCTGCACCGCTGCGATCTGTACGTTACGCTCGAGCCGTGCCCGATGTGCGCAGGCGCGCTCATCAACTCGCGCATGAAAACCGTGTACTACGGTGCACCCGACCCGAAGGCCGGCTCGTGCGGCTCGCTGATAAACCTGTTCGCACTGCCGTACAATCATCAGCCTGCGTTGGTGAGCGGCGTGCTGGAGCAGGAATGCGCGGACATTCTGCGGAATTTCTTCCGCGAGCTGCGTAAAAAACGGAAAGAAATCCGAAAATTAGAGAAATCACGCGTCGAAGAACAATCATGACGCTTGATTATAGTATGTAAGTCGTGCCGATATTGCAGTTTGCTCAATACGCGGCACAGAAAAAAGGGGAAAAATAAACAATGCCAAGAGAAAGACTCGGCTCGCGCCTCGGCTTCATCCTGCTTTCCGCAGGCTGTGCCATCGGCGTGGGCAACGTATGGAAGTTCCCGTGGATGGTCGGTCAGTACGGCGGCGGCGCGTTCGTCGTGTGCTATGTGCTGTTCCTGCTCATCCTCGGTCTGCCGATCATGACGATGGAATTTGCCATCGGCCGTGCGAGCCAGAAAAGTCCGGTGCGGGCGTATCAGGCGCTCGAGAAGCCGGGCAGCAAGTGGCACATCCACGGCTATCTGGCGATGATCGGAAACTATCTGCTGATGATGTTCTACACCACCGTGTGTGGCTGGATGCTGTACTACTTCTACCTGACAGTCAGCGGCCGATTTGTCGGCGCGACCGGTGAGCAGGTGCAGGCAGCCTTTCCGGAAATGCTCGGCAAGCCGGTGGTTATGGCGGTCTGCATGGTTGCGGTCGTTGTCGTCGGCTTTATGATCAACTCGTTCGGTCTGCAGGGCGGCCTGGAGCGCGTTACCAAGGTGATGATGATCATTCTGCTGGCCATCATGGTCGTTCTGGCGATCAACAGCATCATGACCGAAGGCTCGGGCGAGGGCCTGCGCTTCTATCTGATTCCGGATCTCGGCCGTATGCAGGAGTGCGGCATCGCCAATGTTATCGTTGCCGCGATGAATCAGGCGTTCTTTACGCTGTCGCTCGGCATCGGCGCGATGGCTATCTTCGGCAGCTATATCGGCAAGGGCCGTGCGCTGCTCGGCGAGGCCGTCAATGTTGCGATTCTGGATACGTTCGTAGCATTTACTGCCGGTCTGATCATCTTCCCGGCGTGCTTTGCCTTCGGCGTGGCACCGGACAGCGGTCCGAACCTGATCTTCGTTACGCTGCCGAATATCTTTAACCACATGGCGCTCGGCCGCCTGTGGGGCAGCCTGTTCTTCGTTTTCATGGCGTTTGCGGCCTTCTCGACCGTCCTCGCTGTGTTCGAGAACATCATGTCCTGCTGCATGGACCTGACCGGCTGGAGCCGCAAAAAGACCGCAGCCATCAACATCGTGCTGATGATCCTGCTGTCGCTGCCGTGCGTGCTCGGTTTCAATGTCTGGTCCGGCTTCCAGCCGTTCGGCGCAGGCTCGAACGTGCTCGACCTCGAGGACTTCCTTGTGTCCAATATCTGGCTGCTGCTCGGTTCGCTGGTTTACCTGCTGTTCTGCACCTCTCGCTACGGTTGGGGCTGGAAGAACTTCAAGGAGGAGGCCAACGAAGGCGGCGGATTCAAGGTCAAGGATAATATCCGCTTCTATGTAAGCTATATCCTGCCGATTATCGTGCTCATCATCTTTGCACTCGGCATTAAGGATAAGTTCTTCTAAAGAAATGCGAAAAGCACCGCGAAAGCGGTGCTTTTTTCGTATGCGAAGAAGTAATTGAGAATAGAAAATGAAGAATTGACCCTGCGGTGAAGCAATGTGCAGATGGGTTGCACGGCGGGGCACCCCAGTGTGGCTTCTCTTGCCCTTAGGGCAATTCACCTTGTGCCGCGGGTGCGGCGAACCTCCCAGCCAAAGGTTGGCTCCAATTCCGCATCCGATAGCACGCATATAAACCCCAATCCCGCATAAGCTGTTGCAAGAAGCAAAAAGGGAGGCGCCCGCCATGCAGGAGGAAAAAAGCGCAGTCTATACCGTAATCTTAGGCGTATGCCTGTTCCTGTGCCTGCTGATGCTGGGAAATATGCTGATAGGCAGGGCGGATACCAGCACAGCGCCTGCCGCACCCGAGGAGGGCAATGCAATGGAATTTCACATCACGGAGGACGATATCGCGTCTGTGCTGATCGAAGCGCTGCCGTTTCCGGTCGAGGACACGGCGGTCAAAATCAGCCGTGACGGCACGATTTCCGTGACGGCAGCCGTAACCCGTCAAGCACTGACGGAAAGCAATCTGGTACCCGGCAAGCTGCGCACGGCGCTGCTGTTTTTGCCGGAGCGCTGCAAGCTGTACGGCGCGTGGAGCGCAGCTGTTTCAAACGGCAAACTCAGCCTTGCCTGCCGGACCATCAAGCTGGAAGGCTTCACCTTGCCCGAGCAGACCGCTCAGGCACTCTCCGATGCGTTCGCCGCACAGTGGAATACCCGCATGGAACAGCGGGACTTCACGCCGCAGACCATACAGTGGCAGGATGGGGAAGCGGTGCTGCTGGGATAACCGCTCTCAACAGGCAAAAGAAAAATCCCTTCGGAAAACCGAAGGGATTTCTGGTATGTAACCTTACTCAAAAATTACGCGGCCTGCGCCCTGATAGCGGGTCGCATAGCTGCCGGTCAGCGACGAGTACTTAACCACATCGCCCGTGCTGGGTGCGTGGATGAACTGGTTACTGCCGACATAAATGCCTACATGGCTGATGGACGAGGTACTGCTGCCGAAGAATACCAGATCGCCCGGCAGAAGGTCGTCGCGGGAAACGCGGGTGGTGGCATCATACTGTGCCTGAGCGACACGCGGGATGGAGCCGACCGTGTTCTTGAACACATAGGAGGTGAAGCCGGAGCAGTCAAAGCCGCTCGGCGTGCTGCCGCCGTATACATACGGAACACCGAGGAACTGTGCAGCATAGTTCAGCACGCTCTGGCGCTTTGCGCTGATCGAGACAGAAGCTGCGGTGTTCGACGGGCTGATCGCCGTACCGGACGAAGCAGTTACGAGATAGTCCGCACTGATGTAGCCGGCCTTGCCTGCGTAGGATACCTTGCTCCAGCCGTTAGACGTGCTGAGCACGGTAACAGCGGTGCCGTTCTTCAGCTCACCGAGAACGGTGGACGAGGTGCTTGCCGAAGAGCGGAAGTTTACGGTAGAGGAGCACTTAACTACTGCTGCCGTACCGGTGGACGCGGACGTGTTATTGGATGCCGAACCGGTGGTCGATACATAATCCTGCTTGATGTAGCCGGTCTTGCCGGAGCAGGTTACCTTGCACCAGCCGTTTGCGGTGCTGACAACGGTAACTGCGGTGCCGTTCTTCAGCTCTGCCAGAATGGAAGAGGAAGTATTGGCCGCGGAACGCAGGTTTACACTCGAGGAACACTTCACCGTACCGGCGGTGCCGGTCGTAGAGGTAACGGTGTTCGACGGAGCGATGGCGGTGCCGGCAGAGCTGCTTGCGAGCGTGATATAATCCGGATGGATATAGCCGGTCTTGCCATTGTATGTAACCTTGTACCAGCCGCTGCTTACGCCGACTACATTTACCTTGGTGCCGTTCTTCAGCTCACCGTAAGAGGTGGACGAGGTGTTCGGCGCCGAACGGAAATTTACACTGCTCGAGCACTTTACAGTGCCGGTGCCGAGTGCAACGTCGGTTGCGGTGGTGCCGGTCAGGTACTCGCCGCTGACGTAGCCTTCCTTGCCGTTTACGGATACCTTGTACCAGCTGGAGCTGTTATTCAGTACCGCAACCGTGGTACCCTTGGAGAGGGTCGTGATCACTGCACCGCCGGGGGACTGACGCAGGTAAAGCGAATCTGCGTTTACCTTGGCCTGAAATACTGCCAGCGAGTTCGGCAGGACCATCGACATCGCAAGTGCACCGGAAAGTGCGAAGCGAGCGAGTTTTTTAGAAAAAGACATGAAATTGAAGCCTCCGTTTCAAAATGGGAGAAAACAGCCTTTACACTGCCGCAGCAAGCTGCGGTGAAGTCTTACTTCGTGTGCAGTGCTCTGCCGAGCCAGATGGATGCAATATCCATCGCTGCCCACATGCTGTTCTTCTCGGTTTTCTTGACGATACGCTCTTTCATACGTACGTTGGGATCGGTCTGCTGAAGCTGTACGGATACACGCTTTGCAACCGGCAGACCCTTGTAATCACTAGATTCGAGGATCTGCATCATAATGATGTGAGAGTCACTCATCGAGCCGTAATAGATGATGTTTTCCTTACGCATCAGCGGGTGACCCTTGTATTCCAGAAGGTTATTCTTCTTGGTGGTAGGCATTATCTGCACTCCTTATAGTTACAAAATGGTTACATTCCAAAGTTACATTACGGTTACAGTATAGCATGCTTGAACAGGTTTGTCAAACATTGTTTTGAAATTTCGCATTTTTGTGATAAAATAGAGCCTGTCAAATGCGAAAAAAACGCAGGAATCGACAGCGAAAATCCACAGCGGCCGCACGCGCACGAGAGTAAGGTTGCAAACGCTGTAACCTTGTCAAACACCTTATTATATATAGGGGATTTACAAAGGCGCAGAAGGCCGCTGAGAGCAAAGGAATGTACATTTGTGAAATTTGCTTTTTTCACCTTGGGCTGCAAGGTTAATTTATTTGAGACGCAGGCGCTCAGTCAGCTGGCGCAGGCGCGCGGACACGAAATCGTGGATAAGGATGCGGACGCCGTGATCGTCAACACCTGTACGGTAACATCGGTGTCCGACCATAAGAATATCCGCGCGTTCCACAAGCTGCGGAGAGACAATCCGAACGCGGTTATCGCGGCGTGCGGCTGCTTTGCGCAGATCGACCCGGAGCGCGTACAGGCGACCGGCGAGGTCGATATCGTCTGCGGCACGCAGGACCGCGCACAGATCATTGAGCGCTGTGAAGCGGCGGTGCAGGGCAGAGAAGCGGCTCTGCCGCAGGGAAGCGGCGGCTATGAAGCTCTGCCGGCCGGCATTCCGCAGGGACGCACACGCGCCCTCCTTAAAATAGAGGATGGCTGCAACAACTTCTGCACCTACTGCATCATCCCATACGCGCGCGGCCGGGTACGCTCGCTGCCGC
>ERZ773200.3054-NODE-3054-length-11407-cov-18.201198_pt1 | contig 11407 bp, 10 predicted proteins | sample MGYA00581008_ERZ773200 | MGnify/ENA primary metagenome ERZ773200 (study PRJEB29015, sample SAMEA2737770) | human gut metagenome | biome: human gut; feature: human-associated habitat; material: faeces | place: China | collected 2012 ... | reverse complement strand
AAGCTCTCTCCATGCTGGAGCACGAGCGCGGCATCACCGCGGAGTACCTGATCGAGAAGATCAAGGCAGCCATCGTGATCGCTGTCAAGAAGAACTACGAGGTCGAGGACGACAACGTCATGGTCGAGATCGACCCCGCCACCGGCAAGTTCAATGTGGCCCTGCTGCAGAACGTCGTCGCCGATGAGGACTGGTACGATGAGCACGCTGAGATCGGCCTGACCGAGGCCCAGAAGCTGCGCAAGAGCTACGAGATCGGCGACCGTGTCGTCACCCCGCTCAAGACCAAGGACTTCGGCCGCATCGCAGCCCAGACCGCAAAGCACGTCATCCGTCAGGGCATCCGCGAGGCCGAGCGCAGCCAGCAGCTGAGCGAGATCCAGAGCCGCGCCCATGACATCATCCAGGCCACCGTGACCCGTGTGGACAACGAGAAGGGCATCGTGGCCCTGGACCTGGGCAAGGGCGGCGAGGCCATCCTGCCCCGCAACGAGCAGGTGCCCGGCGAGACCTACACCGAGGGCGAGACCCTGCAGGTCTACGTTGTGGACGTCGTCAGCGGTGAGCGCGGTGCCCGCGTTATGATCAGCCGCACCCATCCGGGCCTGGTCAAGCGTCTGTTCGAGCTGGAAGTGCCGGAGATCTACGACGGTACCGTCGAGGTCAAGGCCATCAGCCGCGAGGCCGGTGCCCGCACTAAGATGGCCGTCTGGTCCAAGGACCCCAACGTCAACCCCGTTTCTGCCTGCATCGGCCCCCACGGCGACCGTGTGGCCGCTGTCGTCGAGAAGCTGGGCGGCGAGAAGATCGACATCGTGAAGTGGAGCGAGGACATCTCCGAGTTCATCTCCGCAGCTCTCAGCCCCGCAAAGGTGGTCAAGGTCGAGCTGCTGCCCGGCGAGACCCGCTCCTGCCGCGTGACCGTGCCGGACCAGCAGCTGAGCCTGGCCATCGGCAACAAGGGCCAGAACGCCCGCCTGTGCGCCCGCCTGACCGGTTATAATATTGATATCCGCCCCGAAAGCGGTTATTATGGTGAGGAAGAGCCCAAGGCCGAAGAGACCAAGACCGAGGAGACTGCAGAATAAGCAGCCGCCCCATGCCGAAGGAGGGAAATCGGATGGCACAGAAGAAGATCCCTGCCCGCCAGTGCATCGGCTGCATGACCAGCCGCCCCAAAAAGGAGCTGGTGCGGGTGGTGCGCGCGCCCAGCGGCGAGATCAGCATCGACCTCGTGGGCAAAAAGCCCGGCCGCGGCGCATACCTCTGCCCGGACCCGGCCTGCCTGGCAAAGGCAAAGAAGAAAAAGGCGCTGGAGCGCTGCTTTGAGCAGCCGGTTCCCGCCGAAGTGTACGATGCACTGGCCGAACAGCTGGCCGGTGCCGCAAAGGAGGCGGAGCAGAATGGCAAAGCAGACTAAAAAGACCGAAAAGCCCACCCTGCCCCCGCAGGAAGCCCTGTATCAGGCCATCAGCCTCTGCCGTAAGGCGGGCGCATTGACCATGGGCTTTGACGCCGTGGAAGACGCCTGCGTCAAGGGCAAGGCCTGGCTCGTGATGACCGCATCCGACGCCAGCGCCAAGACCGTGCAGCGTTTGAATTATGCGGTGGGTGACCTCGTGGATGTGATCACCATGCCGCTGACACAGGACCGGCTGGCCGATATCAGCCGCAAACCGGTGGCGGTGTATGCCGTGACCGACCGCAACCTCGCAAAGCTCTGCTTTGACCGTCTGTCGGACTGCGGGGCAATCAAAAATGAGGAGGATATGAGCGAATGACCGTAAAATATAAAGTGAGCGATTTTGCAAAGGACCTGAACATTTCCGCAAAGAAGGTCCTGGATGAGCTGGCCGCGATGGGCAGCACCGGCAAGAAGAACAGCTCCACTCTGGAGGAGAACGAGCTGAACTACCTGCTGGAGAAATTCAGCAAGGACAACAGCGAGGCAGACCTGTCTGCCTACCTGAACAGCGCCCGGCAGCCGGCCCCGGAGAAGAAGGCCGAGCAGCCCAGAAAGGCCGAAAAGAAGGCAGAGCCCAAGGCTGAAAAGCCCGCAGCTCAGCCCGCTCAGCCTGCAAAGAAGGCAGAGCCCCAGAACAACCAGAACCAGAAGAACAAGAAGAACGAGCAGCACAAGAAGCGCGAGGAGAAGACCGTTTCTCTGAGCGAACTGGCCCGCGAGACCGGCGCCAAGGCAACCACCGCCCCGGCACAGTCGGTCTCTGTCCGCCGTGAGGACAGCCAGGTCACCGTCGATACCCGTACGGTGGACGTGAACGTGGACCGCTTCGATGCCCGTTACGATGATCTGGCCTCCACCAAGAACACCGAGAACCGCCGCAAGCCGACCCCGCAGGGCAACAAGCAGAAGTTCACCCAGCGCGGCCAGCGCCAGCGCCAGCAGTTCCAGAAGGGCAAGCGCGAGACCGAGTTTGAGCGGCTGCAGCGCATCCAGCTGGAGAAGGCCCGCAACGCACAGCTGAAGGTCTCCATCCCCGACGAGATCACCGTCGGCGAGCTGGCTGCCCGCCTCAAGCAGCAGGCCGGCAAGGTCATCGCCAAGTTCATGCAGATGGGCGAGATGCACGCCATCAACGACGTCATTGACTTCGATACCGCCTCCCTGCTGGCCGAGGAGTTCCACGCCAAGGTCGAGCACGAGGTGCATGTGACCATCGAGGAACGCCTGTTCACGCAGGAAGAGGACGCACAGGAAGACCTCGTCGAGCGTCCGCCGGTCGTCTGCGTCATGGGCCACGTTGACCACGGCAAGACCAGTATCCTGGACGCTATCCGCAAGACCAACGTCACCGCAGGCGAGGCCGGCGGCATCACTCAGGCCATCGGTGCATATCAGGTCAAGGTCAACGACAGCCTCATCACTTTCCTGGATACCCCGGGCCACGAGGCGTTCACCTCCATGCGCGCCCGCGGTGCCAACATGACCGATATCGCGGTCCTGGTCGTTGCAGCCGATGACGGCATCATGCCCCAGACCGTGGAGTCCATCAACCACGCCAAGGCCGCCAACGTCAAGCTGATCGTGGCCATGAACAAGATGGATAAGCCCACCGCAAACCCCGAGCGCGTGATGGAAGGCCTGACCAAGTACGGCATCATCACCGAGGACTGGGGCGGCGACGTCGCCTGCATCCCCGTTTCTGCGCTGACCGGCATGGGCATCAACGACCTGCTGGAGCGCATCGCGCTGGAAGCCGAGGTCATGGAACTGAAGGCCAACCCCAACCGCCGCGCCAAGGGTGCTGTCGTTGAGGCCCGCCTGGATAAGGGCCAGGGCCCCATCGCCACCATTCTGGTTCAGAACGGCACCCTGCATGCCGGTGACGTCATCATCGCCGGTACCGCCGTGGGCCGTGTGCGCACCATGCGCAGCGACAAGGGCAAGCTGCTGAACGATGCCGGCCCCTCGACCCCGGTCGAGATCACCGGCCTGACCGCCGTGCCCGAAGCAGGCGACCTGTTCGAGGCCGTTGCCGACGAGCGCCTGGCCCGTGAGCTGGCCGAGCAGCGCATCGCAGCCGCCAAGGAGAAGCAGTTCTCTGCCTTCCAGAAGGTCACGCTGGATAATCTGTTCAGCCAGATGGCCCAGAACGATATGAAGGAGCTGGCCATCGTCGTCAAGGCCGATGTGCAGGGTTCCGCCGAGGCCGTCAAGCAGAGCCTCGAAAAGATCTCCAACGACGAGGTCCGCGTCCGCGTTATCCACGCCGGTGTCGGTGCCATCAGCAAGTCCGACGTGGACCTGGCCGATGCGTCCAACGCCATCATCATCGGCTTCAACGTCCGCCCCGACAACGTGGCCAAGGAAGAAGCCGCTGCCACCAAGGTCGAGATGCGGATGTACCGCGTCATCTACGATGCCATCAACGATGTCACCGACGCGATGAAGGGTATGCTGGCACCCAAGTTCCGCGAAGTCTCGCTGGGCGAGCTGCAGGTCCGTCAGGTCTACAAGATCAGCAATGTTGGCACCGTTGCAGGCTGCCGCGTCACCAGCGGCAAGATCACCCGCGACAGCAAGGTGCGTGTCGTCCGTGATGGCATCGTCATCACCGAGGACGAGATCGCATCCCTGAAGCGCTTCAAGGACGACGCCAAGGAAGTGGCCGAGGGCTACGAGTGCGGCGTTACTCTGGCAAAGTTTGCCGACGTCAAGGAAGGCGACGTGTACGAGGCCTTCAAGATGGAAGAGTACCGCGACTAAATAAGGAGAAACCGAATGTCTCAGAAAAATATGGGGCGTCTTGCCCAGGATATGAAGCGTGAGCTCATCGCCATCATCGGGCGGCTGAAGGACCCGCGCCTGGAGGGCGGTCTGCTGACCGTCACCCGTCTGGATGTGACGCCCGACCTGGATGTCGCCAAGGTCTATGTGAGCGTGATGGGCCGTGCCGACGGCCCCAAGCCCGCCATCGAGGCGCTGAACCGCGCTTCCGGCCATGTGCGCACCGAAGTGAGCAAGAAGATGCACATCCGCAAAGCTCCGCGCTTCATCTTCGTGGAGGATGACGGCGCAGCCTATGCAGCCCACATCAATGAGCTGCTCCGTGAGCTGAACGTCAACGGCGACAGCGAACAGCCGTCGCAGACCGAGGAATAAACAGCCTGCGGAAAGGATGGATCATGGGATGACAGAACAGTTGAATGTGCAGCAGATGGCCGAAAAGCTCCTGACTGCGGACGACATTTTGATTCTGTGCCACAAAAACCCGGATGGGGATACCGTTGGCTGCGGCAGCGCCCTGTACTACGCGCTCAGTGCGCTGGACAAAACAGCGGCGGTGCTCTGCTCCGACCCCATTCCCAGCCGGTATGCGTTTACCAACCCGCGTCTGTACAAAGGCGAGTTCGAACCCCAGATCGTCGTGGCCGTGGACGTGGCAAGCCTCCAGCTCTTCGGCGAGAACAACGGGATGCCGCAGTTCAGCCGCCACGTCGATCTCTGCATCGACCACCATGCGGGCAACAGCGGCTATGCCGAGTTCACCCTGCTGGACGGCACGGCAGCGGCAGCGGCAGAGCTGCTGTACGAGGTGCTTTGCGCCATGGGCGTGGACCTGACCCCGCACATCGCCAACTGCCTTTATACCGGTCTGTCCACGGACACCGGCTGCTTCCGGTTCTCTTCCACCACGGCCCGCACCCACATCGTGGCGGCCAAACTGATGGAAGCAGGGGCGCGGGTGGAAGAGCTGAATACGCTGCTCTTCGACACCAAGCCCCGCGAGCGGATGGAGGCGGAGCGGATCGCGCGCAACCATCTGGAATATCATCTGGACGGCCGCTGCGCTCTTATCTACCTCACCCGCGATGAGATCGAGCAGAGTGGCGTAGACCCCGCCGACCTCGAAGAGCTGACCAGCCTGCCCATCAGCATCGAGGGCGTCAAGGTCGGCCTGACCCTGCGCCAGCAGCCCGGCGGCAGCTACCGCATCAGTGTGCGCACCGCCAAGGGTGTGGACGCCTGCGCCATCGCGCGGCGTCTGGGCGGCGGCGGCCACACCCGCGCAGCGGGCTGTGAGCTGCTGGGCAACCTGGACAACGCCAAGAGTGCGATCCTGGCTGAGGTAGAAGCCGTGCTGGACGCAGAAAAACAGCCGCAGGAGGGCGAATGAATGCAGGGCATCCTCATCGTTGACAAGCCCACCGACTGGACCAGCTTTGACGTCATCGCAAAGCTGCGGGGCATCCTGGGCACCCGGAAGCTGGGCCACAGCGGTACGCTGGACCCCATGGCCACCGGGGTGCTGCCGGTGTTCTGCGGCGGGGCCAGCAAGGCCGTAGACCTGCAGCTGGACCACACCAAGGCCTACCGCGCCGTGCTGCGGCTGGGGGCCCGCACCGACACCGGCGACATCACCGGCACGGTGCTGGAAATGGCCCCGGTCACGGCAGGGGAGAAGGAGCTGCTGGACGTGCTCCCGCAGTTCATCGGCCCCCAGATGCAGACGCCGCCCATGTACTCGGCCGTCAAAATCAACGGCCAGCCGCTCTATAAAATGGCGCGGCAGGGCATCGAGGTGGAGCGGAAGGCCCGCCCCATCGAGATCCTGCACATCGAGTACGAGGGCAGCCCGGCAGAGAACGAATACACCCTGACGGTGCGCTGCTCCAAGGGCACGTATATCCGCGTTCTGCTGGAGGACATCGCCGCCGCCATGGGCCAGAAGGGCACCATGAGCGCCCTGCGCCGGGTGGCCGCCGGTGTTTACACCGAGGCCGACGCCCACACGCTGGAGGAGATCCAGGCGGCAAAGGACGCAGGCCCTGCGGCGCTGGAAGCGCTGATGCTGCCGGTGGAGAGCGTCTTTGCCTCGCTGCCGCTGCTGACGGTGGCCCCCAGGGTGGAACAGCACCTCTACAACGGCTGCCCCACCAGCCGCTACCCCGCCGCCGACGGGCGCTACCGCGTCCGGAACGAGGCCGGGCAGTTTCTGGGCCTTGCCAACATCGTGGGCGGAGTGCTCCGAGTCGAAAAGCTCTTTGTGGAGCGAAACTAACACAAAAAGGAACAAAATTTGATGCAGATCTTATCCTCTCTTTCGCCGCTGGCGCTGGAACACGAGGGCGGCACTGCCGTCGCTATGGGCTTTTTTGACGGCATCCACATCGGCCACCGTGCCGTGATCAACGGGGCCGTCCAGTGGGCCAGAGAACACGGTGCGGCCCCGGCGGTGTTCACCTTCCGGCTGCCGGCCGACAATAAGATGAAGGGCAAGCGCCTGCTCTCCACCGAGGACAAGCACGCCCTGATCGAAAGCCTTGGGGTGGAATATTACCTCTGCCCGGACTTTGAAGAGATCCGCGCGATGACGCCGGAACAGTTCGTGTACGGCATCGTGCAGGACTGCCATGCAAGGGCACTGTTCTGCGGCGAGAACTTCACCTTCGGGGCAAAGGCAGCGGGCGACCCGGATCTGCTGCGCAGGCTCTGCGCCCCGCTGGGCGTGGAGGTCGTGGTGGTGCCGATGGCCCAGTTTGAGGAAAAGCCGGTGTCCTCCACCCGCATCCGCACGGCGCTGGAGGGCGGCGACATCCCGGCGGCCAACGCCATGCTGGGGATGCCCTACGCCATCCGCTTTGCGGTGCAGCATGGGGCGGGCCTCGGCCGTACGCTGGGGGTGCCCACCATCAACCAGCTCTACCCGCAGGGTTTCCAGCTGCCGCGCTTCGGCATCTACATCACCCGCACGAAGATCGGTGATGTCTGGTATCCCTCGGCCACCGGGCTTGGCACCCGGCCTACCGTCAACAACGACCCCGCCAAGGTGACCTGCGAGACCTTCATCCCCGGCTTTTCCGGCGACCTTTACGGCACCGACCCGGTGGTGGAGTTCCACGCGTACCTCAGCCCCAGCAAAAAATTCGATACGCTGGACGAGCTGAAAGCCTGCATCAACCATGCAGCCGAGCGGGCGCAGGCGTATTTCCGGGCAGAGGCCTGAGCGTGAGCCGGAAAAGAAAGCACAGAATGGAGAATTTTTTCTTGCTTTTTACGTTGGTTTCTGTTATACTAGCCTTGTTACCGCAGCACGGGGCTGGGAGTATGCCCGTTTTTGGGAGTACCGTTTTTCCCGCATTCTGTGCCGACGGCAAATAAAATTTTATAAAGAGGTACTGTTACTATGAACAAGCAGGAAGTTATGGCCAAAGTCGCTCTGACCGAGAAGGACACTGGCTCCCCCGAAGTTCAGGTCGCTCTGCTGACCGCTCACATCAACGAGCTGAACGAGCACCTGAAGAAGAACCCTAACGATCACCACAGCCGCCGTGGTCTGATGAAGATGGTTGGCCGCCGCCGCAATCTGCTGGCCTACCTCCAGAAGAAGGACATCGAGCGTTACCGTGCTCTGATCGCAACCCTGGGTCTGCGTAAGTAATAGAAAACAGAGGGCAGGTACCGCAGCTGTGGTGCCTGCCCTTTGCTTTTTTTGTGGAACAAACGGCCGCTGCTGCGTGTTGCAGCAGTAAATCGAACGCCTGTGCCCGCCCTTTGGGGTGGTCTGCACGGGCGCTGGATTTATTGCTATGATGCGCGGCGGGCAGCCTTTTGGAAGATAAAAACCGCTAAAAGGACAAAGGAGGCAAACCAAATGGCAATCGAATTTGGTTCCCGCAAAGAGACCTTTGAGAACTTCAAGGTCTACGAGACGACGCTGGCTGGCCGGCCCTTCAAGGTCGAGATGGGCAAGATGTGCGGCCTGTCCAACGCAAGCGCCCTCATCCGCTACGGCGAGACCTGCGTGATGTGCAACGTGGTCATGAGCCCCAAGCCTCGCGAAGGTGTGGATTTCTTCCCCCTGAATGTCGAGTATGAGGAGAAGCTCTACGCCGCAGGCCGCATCCCCGGCAGCTTCATGCGCCGCGAGGGCCGCCCCGGTGAGCGCGCCATCCTCACCAGCCGTGTTGTGGACCGCCCCATGCGCCCGCTGTTCCCCAAGGAGATGCGCAACGATGTCTGCATCACCATGACCGTCATGAGCCTGGACCCGGACTGCAGCCCGGAGATCGCCGGTATGATCGGCGCATCCCTCGTCACTGCTGTGTCGGAGATCCCCTGGAACGGCCCCATCGGCGGCGTTCAGGTCGGTCTGGTGGACGGTGAGATCGTCCTGAACCCGACCCAGGAGCAGCGCAAAAAGAGCGACCTGGCCCTGACCGTGGCTGCCACCATGGATAAGATCGTCATGATCGAAGCCGGTGCCAACGAGGTCGATGAGGACACCATGCTGAACGCCATCAAGGCGGCGCATGTGGAGATCAAGAAGACCATCGCGTTCATCAACGAGATCGTGGCCGAGCGCGGCAAGCCGAAGATCGACTTCCAGGTCGTGGGCCTGGATATGGACGTCTTCCATGCCATCAAGGAGAAGTATCTGGACGACTTCAAGGCTGCGATGGACACCGACGACAAGAACGTCCGCGATGCCGCGCTGCTGCCCATCCTGGACAAGATCGCCGCAGAGTACCCCGACCTGAGCGACGCAGACCTCGACCTCGTCAGCTACAAGATGCAGAAGTACGTCGTCCGCCGCTGGCTGCTGGACGAGGGCAAGCGCGTGGATGGCCGCGGCATCAACGAGATCCGCCCGCTGGCCGCAGAAGTGGGCATCCTGCCCCGCGTCCATGGCTCCGGCATGTTCACCCGCGGCCAGACCCAGGTGCTGACCACCTGCACCCTGGGCGGCACCAAGGACAACCAGCTCATGGATGACCTGACCGACGAGCAGACCAAGCGCTACATCCATCACTACAATTTCCCGCCGTACTCCGTCGGCGAGGCCCGCGCACCCCGCAGCCCCGGCCGCCGCGAGATCGGCCACGGCGCACTGGCCGAGCGCGCCCTTGTGCCGGTGCTGCCCTCTCTGGAGGAGTTCCCCTACACCATCCGCTGTGTGTCCGAGGTCCTGAGCTCCAACGGTTCCACCTCGCAGGCTTCCATCTGCGGTTCCACGCTGGCTCTGATGGACGCCGGTGTGCCCATTAAGGCTCCGGTCGCCGGAATCTCCTGCGGCCTCATCACCGAGGGCGACCGCTGGATAACCATGCTGGACATTCAGGGTGTCGAGGACTTCCACGGCGACATGGACTTCAAGGTCGGCGGCACCCGCAAGGGCATCACCGCCATCCAGATGGACATCAAGATCGACGGCCTGACCTATGATATCATCGCCGAGGCCTTTGAAAAGTGCCGCAAGGGCCGTCTGTACATCCTGGACGAGATCATCAAGCCTGTCATCGCTGAGCCGCGCCACGAGCTGAGCCGCTGGGCCCCCAAGATGTTCAGCATGATGATCCCCACCGATAAGATCAAGGACGTCATCGGCAAGGGCGGCAAGGTCATCCAGGACATCTGCGCGACCTGCAACTGCAAGATCGATGTGCAGGAGGACGGCCACGTCTTCGTTTCCGCGGTCGATCAGGAGGACGCGAAGCGCGCCATCTTCACCATCAAGACCATCGTGGAGGACCCGGAGATCGGTGCCATCTACAAGGGCAAGGTCACCCGCCTGATGAACTTCGGCGCCTTCGTCGAGATCGCACCGGGCAAGGAGGGCCTCGTCCACATCTCCAAGCTGGACACCAAGCGTGTCGAGCGGGTGGAAGATGTGGTGGCCGTGGGCGACGCCATCGTGGTCAAGGTCACGGACATCGACCAGCAGGGCCGCATCAACCTGAGCCGCCGCGACGCCATCCTGGCTCTGGAAGCCAAGCGCGCCGCACAGGAGCAGGGCTGATTCGCGCTGAATCGGAAAGAACCAAATCCCCCGAAGGGAATCGAACGCAAAAGCGTTCGGCCTCTTCGGGGGATTTTTTGCGTTTTGAATGAAGAAAATGCAGAAACCCCCTTGACAAAAAACTAAAATCGTATATTATTGTATTAAGCGCTTAACATAGTAACACAAGGAGAAAAGACCATGAGCGAACAGTTTGATTCCAGCCGGCCGATCTATGCCCAGCTGGTGGAACGGCTCAAAGCCAGGATTCTGGCGGGCACCTACCAGCCCGGCGGGCACCTCGACTCGGTGCGGGACCTTGCCGCAGCGGCAGGGGTCAACCCCAACACGATGCAGCGGGCGCTGGCCCAGCTGGAAGCCGAGGGCCTGGTCCGCACCGAGCGGACGAGCGGCCGGTTTGTAACGGAGGATACCGATTTGATCGAACAACTGCGGGCGTCTGCGGCCCGAAACATCGCAGCAGATTTTCTGGAAAAAATGCGCAGCATCGGCTATACGCCCCAGCAGGCGGCAGAGCTGCTGCGCAGCTGGAACGAAACGGAGGGAAAACAGCATGAGTAAGATCCTGACCTGTGAACATCTGACCAAGGCCTACGGGAAAGAGAAGACCGCCCTGAACGGCATCGACCTGAACCTTGATTTTGGCCGCATCGTCGGCCTGCTGGGCCCGAACGGCAGCGGCAAGACCACGCTGCTCAAACTGGCAAACGGTCTGCTGCAGCCCACCGAGGGCGTGGTGAAGATCGCGGGCATGATCCCCGGCCCGGAGACGAAGGAGATCGTCTCCTACCTGCCGGATGCCGATTGGCTCCCCGACTGGATGCGGGTGGAAGAGCTGGTGAACATGTTCCGGGATTTCTACGGGACGCCCTGCGAAGCCAAAGCGTACATCGGGTTCGATGCCGCCAAAGCCAACGAGATGCTGGCCCGGCTGAACATCGACCCCAAGGCCCGGCTCAAGACGCTTTCCAAGGGCACCAAGGAAAAAGTTCAGCTGGTGCTGACTATGAGCCGCGCCGCCAAGCTCTACCTGCTGGATGAGCCCATCGGCGGTGTGGACCCCGCCGCGCGGGACTACATCCTGAACACGATCATTTCCAACTACAGCAAGGACGCAACGGTCGTCATCTCCACCCATCTCATCG
>ERZ773200.3030-NODE-3030-length-11510-cov-3.190921_pt1 | contig 11510 bp, 8 predicted proteins | sample MGYA00581008_ERZ773200 | MGnify/ENA primary metagenome ERZ773200 (study PRJEB29015, sample SAMEA2737770) | human gut metagenome | biome: human gut; feature: human-associated habitat; material: faeces | place: China | collected 2012 ... | reverse complement strand
TAAGTGCAGCAGCAACGGATTCCTCTCCTATCTTTTGTTTATAAATTTCGCTATTAAAGTTATCCTGCCCAATCCAGTAAACGGCATCTTCATATACATCATACGAAGAACTGCAGGCAATCTTCAAATTTTCTGTCTCCCCACCGGCATAGCGCATAAGCGTTCCGTCCTGAATAAAGTAAATCTTTCCATCGATGCATTTTACTGCCTGCATTCCGGTATCCGCAGTTGCGATTGTTTCACCATTTACCAAAAGGGTCTCCCCCTGAACCATAGCCAGTGAAAATTTGTCTCCAACATAACCATACGCAAAGTCACTGATTGTATCATCGGTACGGTATAATTCTTCCGGAGCAGACCAACCGTCCTCAGTCAATTTACTTCGATAAATCTTTGTCTTGCCTTCTTCTAACAATGCATCACCAGAAGAATTTTCACCCCAAACGGCATACAAGTCTGTTCCGTCTGATGCAAACTGGTATTTATAACTCCAATTTTTTCCTGCTTTTCGCAATGTAACAACCTTATCGAAAGTTTGACTTTCTTCATCATATCTTGCAACTTTTAATGTCAAGTGCTGCAGGATTTCCTCCTCGGACATATCTTCCGTGATTGCCACATCACTGTTTTCGTACATCACATAAGTAAATCCATTGTGAGAAAACATCTGCGCTGCCGTATCCAGCCGTCCCGTCTTGTCAACCGGTTTGCCATCACTCCATGCACCATTCTGATACAAACGGTACATCAGTGTTGTCTGACCGCCGGAATTTTCCTCGGTATCATCCAAATAAGTCATAAGTGCTGTTCCATCCGCAAACGTCGTAATTGTCGGCTTTGCATTTTCATAAACAAGCGATTCTTGTGCCGAATCCAGCAAATTTTGACTCTGTTTAACCGATTGAATCTCTTTTTGAGTCACAGGTGTACTTCTCTTATATGTCATTTTGCTGATACTTTTTGTCGTCTTACCTAAGTTAGGATACAACTCCAATCGGGAAAACTTCCAGTCTTTATATCCTGACAATCCCGGTACTATCGTATCTGCCTGAATATAAAGTTTTCCGGTCAGATAAGCCGACACGGAATTTGAAAAACTCTTCCATGGAAAAGAGGCTTTTCCACCGATTTCTCCCTCAATACCACCTTTTATATCAACAACTACCGCGTCCGCGCCCAAGGTGATATGCGGCTTGATTGCAAGATTTAACTCTCCACTTGGTGTAATGACTTTTTGCGGATTCATCGTAAGACAGATTTTTCCATCAACGCTTCCGGAAACACCAAATTCCGAATATACAATCCACCAAAGCGGCACTTTTACACTTCCGCCGGCTTCCAATGCCGCCGTCATGCCACCTTCTTCAAAACCGATTACACTGCCATTATCATCTAATTTTAGTTTTACATAACCTGCCGCATTACCGTTCACATGAAATGCCGCACTTCCGTTTACTTTCTTTAACTTTCCTCGAAGTTTGGAAAACTGATTCCATAATTTTGTCGTATCGACTTTTCCACCACAGGATTTAACCAGTGATTTTACTTCCTGATACGATTCACGCCAATAAGTGTCATTTGGGTCTTTTTTTACGGTGGCATTATTATTCGACTTGATTCCTAATAATACTTCCGCCGTCTTATTCTTGGCATCAATATTCACTGTCATGTTAGCGGCATCGAAAAAGGATAAATCCATCGACATTTTTTGCTTAAAAATATTGAATGTATTGTTGCCAATACTGATTTCCGGTCCATTTAATTCGGCAGAGCCAAGGTTTGAAAAATTAGGCAGAGACTTTTCAATGTTTGTAATGTATTTCTTGTCTTCATCACTAACAAACGGTGTCGGTGTAGGTTTTGATGTCGGCGTAGGTGTTGGTGTCGCCTGTGACGAGCCACCTCCCCCTTCCGAGGTAACTTTTCCTGCATAACGCCAAAGAGTAGAAGAGGAAAGATTTAAATGCAAAGCGGGCCGAACCGTATCATCATCATAGCTGACACCATCACCATTGTCATAGCCGTAGCCATAGTCACTCACATAGGACGCATCATTACTATCGTGGCCCGGCGACCGCAACCACCAATAGTCGGCTTTGCCGACTGCATTCATAACATCTTTACCAGCTACATATGCAGTATTCATTGCCACTCTTGTTTCACTGTTCGTTCTAAACTCGCCATTAAATCCATAAGCAGTATTACTTGCTTCTGCAATGGACAAAAGATACACTTTATCTGTGGTATTTACTCCACCTTCTGTTCCATAGTATGGATTATCCTCGTTCACAACGGTTGTATTCTTGATTGCAGTCTGTTCTGCCGATATAAATGCCGTATTTAAAAATGTTCCATTCAACCAGGTACGAAGAGTACACGTTGACCATGTCACACTTGTATATTTCTCATTATACGGTTTAGCATCCAAGTTTTGATCTGCCAGTAAAAAAGCATCATTCCCATTTACAGAAAGGACTCGCCATTTAATTGGTTCTTTTTGGTCGTTCTGGTCAGCTTTTCCATCGCCATTTGTATCATTCTGCCAGTAGTTTCCAAAATAGATACAATCCCATGTTGTTACGCCGTTTCCATCGGTAGTTGGGTTTTGTAAACTAACTGCTGCCTTAACCGGTGTGAATTGTCCTAGCGTAATCTCGCACAGGGATAGCACCATTACCAGCGCAAGTAATCCTGCCAGCAGGCGTGTTGTTTTTCTTCTTTTCACAAAGATTCCTCCTTTTTTTGCTTCATTTGATTTATGTTCTATCGTCAAAACAAATTGGTAAATTACGTTTACAAAATTTACCATGCTGTATATGTCATATACTAACACATATCAAGTAATGTTTCAATAATCCACTTTGCAAACGCCGTCTTACATGATTTCCTCCACAACCTTCCGCAACTTTTCCAAACTCCCATCAAACAGCCGCTCTGCCAATGCATTTATTTCATAAACCTGCGTCTGCTCCTTCGTCACAAGAGGCTGACAGACAAACTTTGGTTCAATCCGCCTTATGGCACCCTTTTCCACGCACTTTTTAATAATTGTATAAGTCGTATTGCGGTTCCAGCCAACGCGCGCTGACAAAATCGGAACAATTTCACCCGCGCGGAGTTCACCCTCCTCCCACAGAAGTTCCATCACCTTAAGCTCGGATTCACATAACTTAATGCCCTCTTTTTTATTCATCAGTCTCTTCCTTTCTCATTGTGAAATCTGAAAATGCTGCCTGGCCTCCCGGCTCTTTCGTTGCATAGCAGAAAAGTCCCGGACGCACACCGCAAAAATGATCCAGTTTAAAATACAGAGAAAATGGCTCTGCAAGAGTCTGCCAATTACCATCCTGCTTCCACTCAAACACCGCCGTATCTTTCATCCTTGTAAAATCAATTCTCACACGAAGTGTAACTTTGGCAGAAGAAAGCGGGATTTTCTTCTGTATAGCCGGCAGACTGTCATCTCCTTTCGAGTTCATCTGTCCATCTGCCACACCGTCTTTTGCCAGTTTCACAAGAAAATACTTTCCATTTTCCTTCGTAATTCCGGCTAATGCATAGTCACTTTGCAGCATACAAAGTCCCGCTATATCTCCATCGGATAACGCCGAACCATCTACGGTTACTGTTACAACACCTCCCGGATACGGCATCCTCTGAGTCAGCGTATTTGGTGCCTGTGTTACATTATTGCATATTTTTCCGGTCTGCAAAATCAACCGGTGGTCCAAAAGTTTCCACCTGCTGTCATCCGGCACATGATTCCACTGCCAGTAATTATGAAGAGAGGAAAAATCTTCATCTCCATGTAAAGGTGCATATTTGTGAGCCGGTTTTGTATCCTCTAAAAGCAGTTTATCTTCTACTTTTCCATCTACGCCAAATACCGGAAAATCATTTTCAAAATGAACCGGAACAAGAACCGGCAGTCTTCCCACGGCACCGCTGTCACGAAACAACATAGCATACCATTTTCCACTTGTTGTGCTCACAATTCCTCCCTGGGCAACTCCCTGATTGCAGTAACCGCCGTCGGTGTCAAGCACATCTCCTCCGGTATAAGGACCTGCGAGCGAATCACTTACATAACAAGCCTGCGAACGTCTCGTATTGTCCCCCTTGCGGTAATGGATAAAAAACAAATAATATTTCCCATTGATTTTGTACCAATGGGTTCCCTCATAACCAAGATACACTTCATCCAGGTCCTCAACCAAAAGTTTATGTAAACCGCCCTCCTTCGGCGCCGTCATTTCTTCATTCAATTCCATCACATAAATCTGGCGGTTTCCGTAGGCAAGGAAAGCACGTCCCTCATCAAACAAAAGCGAGCAGTCATGGTAAAATCCCTCGATTTCATTTTTCTGCCATGGACCTTTTAAGTCCGGCGTGCGGAACAAATACGTTTTTCCCGTGTCATTGGCAACAAAGATCAGATAAAACATACCTTTTTCATAGCGGAGTGTGGCAGCCCACATTCCTTGTCCATAAGCATTTTTTCCATTCTTTAAGCACTCTTGATCCGTAAGTTCAAGTGTCTCATACACATAAGAATAAATTTCCCAGTCCGCCAGATTATAGGAGCGCAGAATCACACATCCCGGCATAAAATGCATCGTGGTGCTTACCATATAATACGTGTCGTCTACCCGAATTACATCCGGGTCCGGATAATCCAACGGGAGCACCGGATTTACTTTTTTCCATTTTTCTTCCATTTCTGTTCCTCCAATTCATGTAATTTGCGAATTTCTTCTGTCTCAACCGACTCTTTCGCATATCTTGCCTTTTCATATAATTGAGTCAAATATTCATCCGCTTTTTCCCCGGATAAATAAGTCTCCTTTAGTTCCTGCGGCGTCTGTGAGCATGGAACCGAATTCTTTTGTGCACCGGCTTGAATCTGTTTGTAAAACGTCTTTCGAACAAATCCATCGTTACCTGCCGGGAACTTCTTTTCCCGTTTTGCCACCGGTACAAGCCGTATATGTTCCTCATCCTCTTTTGTAATGGTCACCTGTTCCGCAAATTCATAGGAAGACTTTTTGCGGTGAAATACCAGATAACAAATCAATTTAAAAATGCCATAAGCAGCCAAAATAACTACCGCCACAATCAGTACAATCAATACAGTATACCGCAGTAGCGTAAGCCAGAAATTGCCCTTTTGCTCTTCCTGCTGCTGCCGTACCACAGTCTCTCTGAACTGGCTTTCCGGTCCCGCTGCCGGCTCTTCCTTCTCTTTTGTTTCCGCCACGGTAGTCTTTTGCTTTGAATCCTTTTCAAAATTCCACTCCGGTTTATATCCTGCCGCCACAAATAAAAGCAAAACCGTAAGAAATCCCGCAGCATAGAAAGGAATCCAGTCCTTCCTGCGATTCACATTTATGCGGCGTTTCGTTTCCTTAGAAACACTTGGATTGCAGCCTACTACAAGATACTGCCCACGCCAGTATTCACCGGCAAATCCAACAACAATCGCCGCCAGATAGAAAATGCTGCACAGCCAGAAACTATCATCGGCCGCCTCTAAAATAGTTCCCGGCATCATAAAGAGTCCGGCTAACACAAGTGCCCCCACATGACAGGACGCAACTTTTCTTTCCTCCCGCTTTTCTTTCTGATAAAAATGCCGGTAAAATAATATTGGCACAAAAACAAAAAAGACAAAACGTCCATAAGAATACACATCACCGGCATCAAACCAATGAACCAAAGAGGTAAACACTCCAAGAATTAACAACTCGTAATAAAGAAATGCCAAAAAACGGCACCGCTTACGGATTTTCACTACATCCCCCTCCATTTCACAAGACATTTTGCAATTGACGGAGGTATCTCCCGAAATTCATTATCCTCCCCATACTCGGAAAACGTTGGAGCAATCCACGTCAAAGATTCGTTCCGGTGCAGCATATCAGAAACTGCTTTTTGCATTGGCTTTTTTCCTGCCGCAGAAATGAGAATCACGTGCTGCTCTCTGCGGATTTTTTCGCACTCTCTTATCACGAAATCTTCCCCTTTGCTAAGCGGGTGTTCATAAGAAATCAATGCCAGAGCACGGCGTGCCGCCGCAATCTGAGTTCGTCCGGTTCCCTCCATGCAATATTTCTCATCACCGGAAATAACTAACTTTGTTTCTACACCTTCTTTGCTTAAATAATAAACAAAGGAATACGCAAGACGAATACTCTCTTCCATCAAATCAACGGAGACAAAAACACCGGGCGATTCCAAATTGAGCAGGATTACGACAGGAGTAGAAGCCGTATATTCCGCTGTTTTTACCTGCCAATTCCCCATTCTCGCCGACGCCTTCCAGTGGATTTTACGCATCGAATCTTCCGGCGTATACTCTCGGACACCACCACTTAAGAACGGGTCTTCAAACAATGGCACATTCGTTTTACACGAACCTGTCATGTGCCGGAACACCGGCATCAATTTTCGAATGTCCATACGGGACGGGTATACCAAAAGCGAAACTTCCACCGGAATTTTTTGGACAAACGTATGACGGCAGAACAAATCATAACTGACTAGTTCTGCCTCCTGAATCTGATAAAACCCACGTTTTTTGCAGGTAAACTTTAATTTTCGGCGCACTTTCTCAAAGCCATCCACACTCATGACATCATTCCGGTAAAAATGGTCTGAAACCGTTCCGCTCTCCGCCCCCTCAAACTGCAAAAAGCGGGAGGCTAAATACTTCACACACATAATCGGCAGACCCATTTTTTTCTTATTCACTGCTGTTTCATATAAAAACAACGTATCGCCCTCTCCTGCCTGTTCCTCCGAAAAGGCAAGTGTCACTTCAAAGTTTTCCATCCAATGTCTGCTGTAATGAAACGTATGAATGAAATAAACGATAAACAGCACAAGGGCAAGAAATAACATGATTATCACTTAGCAAAATCCTCCGTCGGTGCTGTTACAAAATGCGTAATTTCCTCAATGTAATCGGACGCTTTTTTATTTGTGCTGTACACGTCTTCCAAAATCAGCCGGTGTGAAAGTACAAATGGCGCCAGATACTTCACTGTCTCTGGTGTCACAAAATGCTCGCCCTTTAATGCCGAATAACATTTTGCTGCACGCAAAAATACAAGTGCCCCACGCGGACTGACGCCGAGTGCAATGTTATTATGCTTACGGGTAGCTTCCACAAGGTCTAAAATATAATCCTCAATCACGGGTGCCGCATAAACCTCTTCGCACTGCTTTTGCATCGCCGCCAATTCTTCTTTTGTGCAGACAGACTCAAGTGTCAAAAGCGGATTATCTGCTGCAAAACGATGCAGAATTTCACGCTCTCCTTCGCGGTTTGGATATCCCATCGGAATCTGCATGATAAAACGGTCAAGCTGTGCTTCCGGAAGTGGAAATGTACCGGAAGATTCTACCGGGTTCTGCGTCGCAATTACAAAAAACGGGTCCGGTAATTCCATGGTGACACCGTCAATCGTTGCTTGATGTTCCTCCATACTCTCTAACAGACTTGATTGCGTACGCGGCGTCGCGCGGTTAATCTCATCTGCCAGCAGAATATTCGTGAAAATGCCACCCGGACGAAATTCAAATTCTGAATTTTTCTGATTAAAAAAGTGGATTCCCGTCACATCCCCCGGAAGTAAATCCGGTGTAAACTGGATTCTCTGAAAATCCAGTGAAAGTGATGCTGCTAACGCTTTTGCAAGCATCGTCTTTCCGGTTCCCGGCACATCCTCAAGCAGAATATGACCACCTGCTAAAAGTGCCGCAAGAACCAAATCAATCGTCTCAGACTTTCCAACGATTACCTTCTCCATGTTCGACTTAATCTGATGAAAATCCATCACCCCTGCTGCCCCCTTTTGTTATTTCTTTTTATAACTCTTTCATTAAGTTTACCATCTCAATGGCAGAACATGCAACATCATATCCTTTATTTCCTGCTTTTGTACCGGCACGCTCAATTGCCTGCTCAATATTATCGGTTGTCAATACACCAAACAGAGTCGGTACTCCGGTATTTAAACCAACGGTTGCAACTCCTTTGCTTACCTCTGCGCAGACATAATCATAATGAGAAGTTGAACCTTTGATTACGGCACCAAGGCAGATTACTGCATCATATTTTCCACTTGCTGCCATCTTCTGTGCAACAATCGGAATTTCAAAAGCGCCGGGCACATAAGCAAGTTCCACATCCTTTGTATCCACGCCATGACGTACTAAGGCATCCTCTGCACCGCCAATCAGTTTGTTTACAATAAACTCGTTAAATCTTGCTGCCACAATACCAACTTTGAGTCCTTTTCCAATTACGTTTCCTTCTAATGTTTTCATTTTCATTTCCTCACTTTCTTTTATTTATCTTTTTTCGCACGTGTTACATCATAGTGCGTCATATGCTGCATTTTTTCCTGCTTTGTCACAAGGTACTTATAATCCTCCGGCTTTGGTGCAATTTCAATCGGAACACGCTCCACAATTTCAATTCCATAGCCGGCAAGTCCTGCAATTTTAGTCGGGTTATTCGTCAAAAGACGAAGTTTTTTCACGCCCAAATCATATAAAATCTGGGCACCGATTCCATACTCTCTTAAGTCCGGAGCAAATCCCAATTTTACATTTGCCTCTACCGTATCATACCCCTGCTCCTGCAGTTCATAAGCTTTCAATTTGTTCAAAAGGCCGATTCCTCTGCCTTCCTGTCTCATATAAAGAAGAATTCCTCTGCCTTCCTTGGCAATCATGCGCATGGCACTTTCTAACTGCTCGCCGCAGTCACAGCGGCAGGAGCCAAATACATCACCGGTCAGACATTCTGAATGAACACGGCAAAGCACCGGTTCACCGTCCGACACATCCCCCATCGTAAGGGCTACATGATGCTCACCGTTTGTAATATTCTGATATCCGTGAATCCGGAAATTTCCATATTTCGTTGGAAGTTTTGCCTCGGCTTCTTTTTTTACAAGACTTTCTTTTTCCAAACGTTTCTTAATTAAATCCTCGATTGTAATTACATGAAGATTATGCTCTTTGGCAAATTCTAAAAGTTCAGTTGTACGCATCATCGTACCATCCTCACGCATAATCTCACAGCAAAGACCACACTCTTTCAGACCGGCTAACCGCATCAAATCCACCGTTGCCTCTGTGTGTCCGGCACGCTTTAACACGCCGCCTTCTCTTGCTTCAAGAGGGAACATGTGTCCCGGTCTTCGAAAATCTTCCGGTTTCACGTCATCTTCGACACACTTCATTGCCGTCAGCGAACGCTCTACCGCAGAAATACCGGTCGTTGTGTCCACATGGTCAATCGAAACGGTAAATGCCGTTGAATGGTTATCCGTATTCACCGCTACCATCTGGTCAAGTCCCAGTTTTTTCGTCATCTCTTTACTCATCGGCATACAGATTAATCCTTTTGCCAGACTTGCCATCGCATTTACATTTTCTGTCGTAGCAAATTCTGCGGCACAAATTAAATCGCCTTCATTTTCACGGTCCGGGTCATCAATCACTAAAATTAATTTCCCATCTCTTAAATCCTGTAATGCCTCATCAATCGTTGCAAATCCTGCCATTATTCTCGTTCCTTTCTGTATTAAAATCCGTTTTCTGCTAAAAATTCTAACGTAATCTTACTTTCTTTTTCAGGAGTTTTTTGCGGCTGCAAAAGTTTTTCCACATACTTTCCAATAATGTCTGTTTCCAGATTTACCACATCACCGGTTTTCCGGTCAGAAAGCACCGTATTTGCCTGAGTGTGCGGAATAATTGACACCTGAAAATCCGTATCGGAAACTGTCGCCACGGTAAGACTGATTCCATCAATTGTGATAGAGCCTTTTTCTACAATGTAGCGAAGCACTTCCGGTGCCGCCTCAATTCGGTACCACACCGCCGTTTCGTCCTTTTCTATTTTGACAATAGTTCCGGTCCCGTCCACATGTCCTGCTACAATATGTCCGCCAAACCGTCCATCCGCCGGCATCGCACGCTCTAAATTCACACGGCTTCCCGGCTGCAGTAAACCGAGGGAACTCCGGTTCATCGTCTCCGCCATCACATCGGCATTGTAACCATCACTTCGCAGGCCTGTCACGGTCAGACACACGCCGTTCACAGCAATACTGTCACCAATCTGCGTGCCCTCTAACACTTTTTCACAGCGAATTGATAAGACCGCCGACTGGCTTCCCCGTTCAATTTTCTGAATAGTTCCCATCTCTTCTACAATTCCTGTAAACACCGCTTATCCCTCCTTTTTTTGCTTCACATGGCCACTCACACAGATGTCACTGCCAAAGTTTTGTACCGTAACATCCGTAATTTCCACGGCGTCACTCATTTTTTCAATTCCTTTTCCCAAAACCGGCGATAATGCATCTTTGCCGCCAATCATCTTCGGCGCAATATAGCAGTAAACTTTCTGCACCAAACCGGATGTCAAAAAGGAACCATGGATGGCGCCGCCACCTTCTACTAAAACACTGTCAATTTCCATACTGCCTAATTCCATCATCAGCTTTTCCAAATCCACTTGTCCATCTTTTTCAGCCTTAATTAACTGAACACCCACCTCCATAAGTGCTTTTTGCTTTTCCTCATTTTCTTCGGCATAGCAGACAATCGTTTCGATATCCTTTGCCGTTTTCACAAGCTGGCACTCAAGTGGAATCTGCAAATGCGAATCACATACAATTCGAACCGGGTCCACACCATTTTCAATGCGGCAGTTGAGCATCGGATCATCCGCAAGCACGGTTCCGATTCCCACTAAAATTCCGCGGTATTTTTTTCGCAAAAAATGTGTATGTTCTCTCGCCTTTTCTCCGGTCACCCATTTGGAATCGCCGGAAAACGAAGCAATTTTACCATCTAACGTCATCGCATACTTCATCGCCACATAAGGCATTTTTGTTGTAATATAATGAAAAAATATTTCATTTAACGAAAGGCACTCTTCTTCTAAAAGACCGGTCTCTACTTCTACGCCATGGTCTCTTAAAATCTGTACACCTTTTCCTGCCACTTTCGGATTCGGGTCCATCGAGCCAACATATACTTTTCCAATGCCACGCTCCAATATAATATCCGTACACGGAGGCGTCTTTCCCTGATGACAACACGGCTCTAACGTCACATACATTGTGGCTCCTGTTAAATCTTCGCTGCATTTTGTGAGGGCGTTGCGCTCTGCATGATATTCGCCGCACCGCTCATGATATCCTTCGGTGACAATCCTGCCATCCTTCACAACCACGCAGCCGACCATCGGATTCGGGGAAGTATATCCCATCGCTTTTTTTGCAAGTTCCAAGGCACGTTTCATGTAATCTTGATTTGTCATAACAGCCTCCTTTCTAAATTAAAGAAACCCTGGGTACCAAAAAAGATACTCAGGGTTTTCTGACATTCACAAATCGTTTATCTTCTTTCATCCAGACTATACTGTCGGCTTCGGAATTTCACCGAATCGGCAACCAAGGTCGCTCGCGGGCTTTACCGCCGGT
>ERZ773200.3028-NODE-3028-length-11515-cov-2.741710_pt1 | contig 11515 bp, 10 predicted proteins | sample MGYA00581008_ERZ773200 | MGnify/ENA primary metagenome ERZ773200 (study PRJEB29015, sample SAMEA2737770) | human gut metagenome | biome: human gut; feature: human-associated habitat; material: faeces | place: China | collected 2012 ... | reverse complement strand
CCGCTTCTGAGCTTTGGCTTTTTCAAAGAGAAACTGACGAAGAGAAGAATAGCGGGCATTGTGTGTATTATGGCAGGCATTGCGGTGTTTTATTCCTAGAGAAGAATCTGGCAATAAGTGGTTAATTTGTGTTTTTTATTGTATTCAATTATGCAATTTGCTATACTAAAGGGTATGTATAGCATAAAGAACAGGAGGGTGTCCAAGGACGAACAAGGCATGAAGAAAAAGAAGACATTTGGATTATTTGGCACGAATAAAAGAAAACCTGCCCGCAAGGGTGATAAAAGAATAAAAGAATATGATGATTATTATGAAGAGGAAGAATACGAGGATCAGGAGTATGCACCGGAAGATGATGAAGATTTTGAAAAAAAAGTGATTGAAACCTGCCAGAATTCAGAAAAGAAGACTCTAAAGGAGAAACAAGAAACAAGTAATAAACTTAAAAAAGATTTGGTTATGAAAAACTTAGAAGGACTGAATTTCCCCTTAAGCATGGAGGAAGTACAAAAAGCGATCAGCAAATTACAACCGGAAATCAATGAAATGCTGGCATCAGACCATGGAGACTTTGAAGCCTATGCAAAAGAAATCCTAATGGAACGCTATAGATTGCCGGAAGAAGCGGCAGCGCAGATCGTCAATGACTTACAAGGAGGGATCAAGACTTTTGACAAGCAATGCGAAGCTCTTAACAGCGATAATCAGTCAATGATCAAAGAAAACATTGAAGAGTTGCTGGAAGGCAAGACAGAAGAAGAGAAAAAGAACCTGATGATCAACTCTTTATCGGCCTTACAAGCTTTGACTGACAATGAGGCACATACTGAGGAAACCATTCAAAAGGCGATTGAGAAATACCAAGAGATGTCAGTAGAAGAACTTGTTGCAGAATTCGAGTACCGGATGAAAGAAGGCGATTGTTTTGATATAATCGTGGAAGTTGTAGCCGACAACATGAAACCAATGAACGCCGAAGAGCTGGAAGAATTGCGCAAGTGCTTAAGCGAAGGCGGCAAGGAATATAAACTTTACACTGCCTTAGCGCTGTATATGGCACAATGCGACAAAAAGATTGACCTTTCACTGGACGAGAACGGTGTAGAAGCCAATGTATTGGGAGCTTGTGCCGCAGCAGCCATTACAATGATGCAGGCTCCGGCCAGGGAAGAAGATGAACCTGCCTGGCGCCGTTGGATGAAAACCATATTTGCCGCACTCTACTATACAACAATGGTTTTGGCAACCATCCTTTTAACCGTATCGGTTGGAGTTACCATTGTATTGGGACTGATGGCATTATTCGGACAAGGCATCATCGCCGCCATCATAGCATTGGGTGTTGCGTGCATTGCAGGCAAATACATCACGGATAAATTAATAGAATTCTCCTTTTGGTCCATGGAGGCATTGGAAAAACCCTACGACCGGGTAGTCGATAAGATTATTTTTTGGATAGGCAAAATTAAAGAGAGGTTCTCCAAAGAAGCTGCCGAAGAAGCAGCCAAAGAAGCTGCCAAAGAAAGCAATGACGAAAAGCAGGCCGATGGAACCGCTGAAACGCCTCAACAGAAAAAGAAAGAAGACAAAGAACGAGACGGCTTCAATAGGTCAAGGGAATCCTTATTCGCATAGGACTAAATACGGCTCAATCAAAAGTATTCATTGATGTGACAAGTTAACTAACTCCGCATCAATGAATACTTATTCTGATACTTATAGAAAACATACTCAAACATTATACTTCAATTTCATGGACCCCATTACACTGACTTTACTGGCAGTTGCCGGATTAACGGTAACCATAAAACTGCTCATTGATAAATACATGAAAATGGCAGACACAAAAAATGCAGCAATTGCCATCATAGAAACATACAGCGAGGAAGTACAGACCGTAAGGCAGCAGATGATAAACAGCTATCAAAAGGAACCGTATGACTACGAGATGCAAGATACCTGCCGGAATGTGCTCAGAGAACTATGCCCACAAGGCATTGATGAAAAATTCACCACGCTCAAAACCATCGATGAACGGCGTGATTTCATGAAAGAACTGATTACCCGTACCGCCAATGCCATAGGCGTGGAGATTCGGGCAATCACCATCTGCGAAGGGCCGCAAAATATAGCCGGCAGTTATTTTTATAAAGACAAAGAGAATAACCTGCTTGTCAAGAGGATTTTTATAAATGAGCTGTATCTGTTGGTAAATCCTTCAGCCGCCATATCAACCATGTTTCACGAACTAAGGCATGCCGTACAAGCGGAATCTGTTTACGAAAACAACCAGTGGGGTGTCTCGGCACAACGTGCGGCCCAATGGTTATGCAGCAATGAAAATTATGTAAACTGTACAGAGGCCAATATAATGAAATCGATGCGGACTTATTCGCAGAACAAGTAATGGATCTTTATACTAAAAAAGAAGAAGCATGAAATACAAGGATATCTCAAACCTTTTCACGAAAAAGGAAGCAAAAATCAAAATGGCTTTACGAATTTACCAATGCAAGCCTTTCATACGCAAAGCAATCAATACATGGATGGAAACGGGTGACGAGCCAACGCTGGAGGTAAGGATCGCACCGGAAAAAGCCAAAGGAAAATCCATCATACTGTCCTCGCAAGCTTTAATCCACGACTTCCTGATGGATCCTTTGGACGCCCTGTTGTTAATAGATTGGGCCATGCGCAATGATGACAATGCCCACGATGCACTGGAAAGATTGACAAAGCCTACCAAGCCATTTACGGTAGAGATAACGGAAGACATGTGGAAACGCATCGATCCGGAAGTCTTGCAAGAGCGCGAAAAAATCATGGCCCAAAAAGCAAGGAAATTAGAAAAGTTAGAAAAGATATATAACACTTTAACAGATTGCAATATCGATGAATGACATTAATAAAGAACACCTGCAATATGACGAGCTGAGAAAGGGAATCAAAGAAGCCAAGATATCCGAGAGACCTATCGTCTTTCTATATACAAAGGAGTTGGAAGCCGTAAGGTATATTCTCGACCACCAAGACATTGTCGGGGATTTATATACTACGGCGCCCAAAGACGGACCTGTCAGAAAATCTTCCATCCTGTATCAGCTGCCGGATTTTTCGGTTGCCGATGACGGAATCACTCCCGACATCAGCCAGCCGACCTTATTTGTTGTATTTGCGGACGAAACCGAAGAGGCTCAACAAAAGGTTGAAGAGACTACTGTCTTAAACGAAAGACTGTTCCGGTTTATCCAACTCTATAAAAATGTCTCTTTAAAGAGAAATAAGAAGCGCGATGCAGCTCCGGATGCAATTACCCAATCCATGATATTGGTTGTAACAGCGGAAACTCCACGCATTCCGTCCAATATTGAGCTATATACCGAGTATATCAAATTAGAGCCGATAAAAGAGGAGAATGACCTGTGTGAATACATTTCCGCCGTTATACAGGAACTGGACAAAAACGTCAAGAAAGACGGCAAGATTGTTCAGAGTCCGGAATACAAAGACTATCTGAAGGAGTTGTCCACACACGTCAAAGGATTATCCGGCGTTAAAATCAAACAACTACTGCTGAAAATCAAAGAACGATTTGACGACATAGTCTATTGGCCGGATTATAAAGGAGAGCACAAAAAGGATTTCAACGAAGCCACCCAACTCATCCGGAAGGAAAAGGAACAACTGATAGCCACGTCTTCCATCCTGCATTTAGTAAAGAAAGGCAATGGAAAGAAAGACAGTGAAGAGAAAGGCAGCGGAAAGAAAGCCGCCGGTTTGGATAAATTGGATAAATACCTGTGCGAGAAAGCAAGACTGGTTCATGATCCGGACGGGTATAAACATAAATGGAGATTGGATGCCCCCAAAGGGATATTGGTTGCGGGCATTCCCGGAAGCGGCAAATCCTTGATGGCCAAATATGCAGCCGATTTACTGAGCCTTCCTTTGATAAAAATGGACATGGGAGACGTGCAAAGCAAATGGGTAGGAGCATCTGAACGACGAATGGTGGAGGCTCTGGAACTGGTAAACGCCATGTCACCTTGTGTACTCTGGATAGACGAAATAGAAAAGTCTTTCGCCGGCAGCGGTGGAAACAGCAATAGTGATGTGACCCAACGTCTGTTTGGCAAGTTCTTGACGTGGATGCAAGAAAAAGAAAACCTGGATGTCTGTTGTTTTGTGTTTGCTACAGCCAATGATGTCAGCAAGCTACCGCCCGAACTGTTCCGCAGCGGTCGTTTTGATGCGAAGTTTTACACCTATATGCCTACAGCCGATGAGTGTGGCGAGATTTTTGAGTCATTGATAAATAAATTATGCAATGAATATGATGCCGCACATCAATCAGGCGCTATCCGGAAGAAATTATTCGACCAAAAAGCAATCAATCACACCTTGTTCATAAACGATCTAAATAGTGACTTATGTATTGTGTCCCGATATATATCCCAAGATTTTGGCGGTGATGACGAGATTAGCCGAAAAAACAAGTTCTTTACAGGAGCAGACATTCAAAACGTCATCAAGCGTGCGCAAGAACTTTATATACTGGAAAATCCGAATCCGTCCAGAAGTTTTGTCTATGACACCGAAAATTTTCAAAAGCATCTGAAAGCCGCAATCAGGGAGATAAAGACATACGGTGAAACGGATTTGGAAAAGATAGCGGGGTGCTATTCCAAAATGGCTTGCAATAACTTCTCCCCCGCTTCCGCCTCCGATATCATGCCTTTTGAAGGATATGATGAATACCGGAAAGAAGGGGACTCGTATGTCCTATATCAAATGAAAGAGAGAGGGAAAGAGAAAAAAGAGGTAGAGGAAGCATACGTAAAGAAGATGCCCAATGGATATGACAGGTGTCTATTCTGCACTATTCGGAATGTTTTGAACCGGGATAGAGATGAAATACTAAGAACTAAAAAAATGTACTCATGAAACTAAATAGAGAAAGGATTTTAACAATCAGAAGTTTAAGGTTATCCGGCGTCTGGGATTTTACACTTTTCTGGGCACAACGGAAGGAATTCATCGAAATGGTAAATCCCTCAGGGCATTTGAGAGAAGAATTCTTCGATACCGAAGAAGAGCGAATATTGGGTTCCGTAGTATGCAAATTCTTGGATGACAATCTATCACCCGCAAAGTTCACGCCATACATTGAAAACGGGGAATTGCTAATTCCACAAAATTCGCTACTATTGGGTAAATATCATAAGAAGGCTGTCGTGCTTGGAACTACATTAACCCGGAAATACGCTCAATTGCAACAGGAACTTTCCAACAACCGAAAATATACTGTAGGGTTAATCGCCTTGTATAAGATGCTGGGGAAAGAATTTGAATCAAAGTTCGATGTCCCCCAATGCTTGGGAGCTTTGGGAGTGATAGACACCGCAAAGCCTTTGATTTATCTTAAAGAGGGAATTGCTCTTGAAACGAGCGAAGAAATAGCTTATCCTCTTTCTACAAAGCCCATCGTAAACATATCAGAGACAAGAATTACGGTCAAAGCCGGAAAACAAACGGTTGAACTGAATAAAGGGGAATGCGTTATAGGTGTCTTTCATCAAGATAAATGCTATAAGTTGCTCCCAAAAGATGGTAAAAATGACCATACGGAACTGTCTTTCCAATTTGACCCGAAAGCTCAATGTACCTGCCTACACATCAAAGATATAAGAAAAGATAAGACAGAAGATATAACGGAAGTCATCAAGAACGTAATTTCGTTCTACATTGATAAATATGGATATGCCTATGTCATGGAGAATGGAGAAGTCAGAATCTCCGACATAGACAGAGCAAACATGTATCCTCTCATCTCTTTCCTGCGATTCAATCCGCATAAAGACATTATTGAAATCACTTGCAAAAATGAAGATGATTACGACATCCTTTGTAAAACCATATAATCAATAAATAAAATGGAAGCTAACATTAAATCGAAACTCAATCAAGAAATTCAGAACGGATGTTCTGTAGAGACACTAACAAATCTATGCCAGGAGATAGTATTCAATGAGATATCTGCCAAATGTGCAAATGCTGAAATCGAGAATATGATAAAGGAGTTGTGCAAGAGGCTGGATTTCTCCATAAAGACAAGAACCGTCAACCTGCTGGTTAAGCAAAAAAGCGCCAATCCTCCTCTTAAAGAAGCCATCGGATACTCGCTATGTGGAATTTCATACTACTTGTTCTACAAATTAACGGGTGTACATATCGTCGGTGGATTGGCAGGAATAGCAGCCGGACTTTTATACAATATTGGTACAAAAGATAAAAATGGCCCACAAGCAACAGCTTCTCCCGGCATCATCATTTCTTCAACAGTAGCAGAGATTGAAAAAAGTGTTGATAGCGCAGTTAGTATTTTATTGAATATCATAAATCTAATCAGTAAAAAACAAAGTGGAGATGGAGGAATCACACCTCCGGCGCCTCCCGAATATCCATTGGAAAATGAATACTTTGTCATCACAAAATATCTTTATGACAATTATATCAAATGTTTGGCGCAACCAAACCGAGATACATTCCAAATGGAATCAATAGAACTACTATTTGAAAATTATGGTTATGAATTGATAGAATATACTGAAAACGACAGAGAATATTTCAATGCTTCAACTGCGAATGTTCCGGAACGGACAACAACCTGCCCTGCATTGCTCAATAAAGAGACACGTAAATGTGTTTGTAAAGGACATGTCCTATTCCCCCTACATAACTAATTAATAAAACAATTCAATATGGCTATAAAATATTTAGTAGGTATAGACTTTGGTCATGGAGAGACTACTGCTTCGTGCTATAAAATAGATGAAGAGATAGTTACTCACCTCAAAATTAATGATTCAACGAATGGTGACGCATTTAAAATAGAGTCCATAGTATATCAAATATTTCAAAAGGATGGCAGCTGCTTCTATCAACTTAATCCCGGAACAGGATGTGCTATTCACATTTCTTTCAAAGACAATGTCTGTGAATTGAACAAAAACAAAGAAAAAAAAGAAGCTTTTCAAAACTTCATAAGACTCGTATATGAAAGAATAAAAGAGTACAACCGTTTTCTGACAGAAAATGGTAATGAATTCCTCCTCTACATTGCATGTCCTACAAAATGGAATGAAAACGATAAAAAGGATTATAAAGAATTTGTTGAAAAAGCCATAAATCAACCAATCGAATGGGTGATTAATGAAAGCGATGCTGCCTACTTTAACAAAAAGAAAGATGGTTTGGTGCTGGTGGTAGATTTCGGTTCAAGTACCATTGATTATACATTGATGCACAATAACAAAAAAATCAACATAGACCATTTATCCAATCGTTTGGGAGCAAGACACATAGAATGTGATTTATTGAAATACTACAAGTCTGACACAGAGAGTAATTATAAAAATCGCAAGGAAAAAAGCGAAATCATTAAACTAAGAAGTGGAAATCAACATTTGGATATTGATACTGCTTTAAAGTTAGAATTACGAACGTGTAAAGAATATGCTTATTCAAAGAAGCTGCTTTTTATACATTTTCGAGCTTATATCGAACAGCAATACATGGGGGAAAAAGAAGAAGATGCCGGATATGAGAAGAATTTTGCCTCTTTTGAAAAGCAATATATCAATTTCTATATAAAAGAAGTCGTTTACAATTTTAATGTTGTAAAAAATGAAGTTTACAAAAGATGTAAAGAGCTAAATATTGATCCATCCCAGCTACAAATAATTCTCAGTGGTGGTGCCTCAATAATGCCTTGGGTAAGAAAGTCCTTACAAGAAATATTCAATACGGAAATTGAAAAAGACGGTCTTCCCGAATACATTGTTTCTGACGGTATCGTAAAATATGCTTATGCGCTCTGGAATGTAAAGACAAAGCTGTCAGAAATTACAGATAAGTTTCACAATTGGTTCTCAACAGCAGAATCCGATCTTAAAGATATGATACAAAAAGGATGTCGCGAAACTTGTCTTGAAAGAACCAAGAACGATCCGAACATCATAGACTATTGTTCAGCCAATTTTAAAGATTGTATTATACCTGACACCACTCCGGAAAATCCTTACCACAACTATTACAAGTCTTCAATAAAAGGATTCATGAGCATTGTAGATGAAGTTAACCGAAAAATCTATTTAAACAGAAAATCAATCAATGACAAGATTTATCGAAGATTGAATCAAAAACTACATGATAGTTTATACGAGGGATTGCATCAAGTTTTATTGGATACATTGCAAAAAGACATAAATCAAATGACTTTTCTACAAAATCAATCCTTTCTACCAACTATCAATAATGATTTCACAGTAGGGAGTAATAACATTAAAGAGATTTCGGAATATTGTGTAAAAGATTTAGGGAATAATGGCGTTCGGCATTTCACGAATACAGGATATGGTGATAAACCTTTAACATCGGGTTCATACAGAAAAAAAAGAATCCAAGACAATCGAAAACGAATAGCCGAATCGTACTACAAGTATATAGAAAGCAAGAGTTTTGCTCCGTATTCAGATGAGGAATTAAAACAGATAAAAGATGGAATCTACAGTCAAGTCATGGATGCGATCATTAAAATCACCAATGAACATCTTACTTTCAACCCTTGTGGCTACGACTTAAAGAAAGAACTTTTTTCTAAAGACAAGGTCGCACCTCAAAAAGAAAACACAGAGGACACTATTTCCCATAATTCCACATCCACTGATACAGAGGTAGAAAATGTATTCTCGATGACAGTAACCTATGTAGCGCCAATGGGATCAGACTTGTTCATTGAAGGTGAAATAAAATCAGGCAAGGTAGCCAAAGGAGACACCCTTTTCATCGGATATGACCATCTACAAATGGTTCATGTCAAGGAGATTTTTGATAATGAAATACAAGTTGGCGGCATTGTACGGATGCTTCTCGATTGCAATCACACCCTGATAAAGACAGGAGCAACAGTCCACTCTAAAACGTTCTAATATTAAATCCTATATCATGCATCGTTGGAAATATTTTTTTTATTTCCAACGATTTTTCTGCAAGAATTTTATCATTGCATACTCTATACTGGAGAATAGTTACAACGAAAGAATATCTTCCGAATGTAGAACAAACTAATTTCACAATATATTCAGTAAAGAGAAAGGAAACAACTATGGACCTGCAACAACTAAAACCCTTGAGAATCCACCTTCAAGAATTCTTAGAAAGCGTCGGCGCTGATTATCAGCATGACGAAGCCAACCACTTATATGCCTTTGGCATGACAAGCAACGGGATGAACATAAGAGCCTTCATCCTGTACAATGAAGAAAACGACTGGATGAGATGCCACATACCTATGCCGGCCAAAGTGCCGCAAGAGAAGAGAACGCCCGTTATACTTCTCCTTAATAAATTAAATAATGACAGCCAAGGAATATGCTTGAGTATGGATGAAGAAGATGGAGAAGTAGTTGCTTCCATGCTGGCAAACACTGATGACGGAGCCGTGAATTACAAAATCATCAACGCCATGATTCAGACATGCTATCGCATGATAGACGATTGTATTCCGAAAATAATGCGAGTCATATATCAGCAACCGGAAGACATTCTATTACAAATTACAGGAAACCAAAACATTAACAGCATTGCAAACTAAGAATCGAAGAAACAAATGGAAAATGAACTGACAATGATATCTTTGACTGACATCGCCAAAGATCAAAATAATATATTCTTGTCTGATACCATGACAGGCAACCTACAACTGATCCGATTGGAGCATATCGGCTACTTCCAATATGACACCACAAGCAGACAATGGGAAGCGGTCTTGTGCAACCACCATGTCCTAAAACTGAAAAGACATACAAATGCACAACAGATATTGAGCTATCATCCCAATTTGATACAGATTAACCAATCATGTATCATCAACATCAGCTATCTGGTACTCATAAAATGGAATAAGTGCATACTGCTTTCTCCTTTCGACAAGGGTGAACCATTACAGATTAACAGACCTTTCATGAAGAAACTGAAAGACCGATTTATAAGCATTTAATCTATCAATTATGACCTATTACGAAGTTTGGGGCTACGACACCTTTGCAGGCGAAGATTATCTCTGCGGTCGTTTCACCTCCTATGCAGCAGCTCAAAAAGCGTTAAGAAAGCATGAGACTGAAGTGAAGAAGTCGCAAGATGAAGAATTGCGAGATACATTCTGTATAGCAACAGTTACCGGCAAGGACATAGAGCTGCGTGAGGAAAAAGAGAGGGAGGTCGGCTACGCACGTGCGGAAGAACAATCTTATAATGAAGCGCATTTAAAAGAATGCACTTATAGCCTTTTGGAAAAATTCAAAGAAGCGCTGGGAAATATGAAGGTGGAGGACAGGTTACGTCTTCAAAGAAATCATGAATATCTGACACAAGAAGTCTGGTGGTATAGCGATGAAGACTGTTTCATTCAGATCCTGTTTGAATCTTTATTTAGTTCTAACAATATCCTCTCCGTAAACATGGGCATCAGCGTGAAGGACGGACAGTACTCGCATGGTGGCAAAATCACTTCCTGCGCAGCTATCAGAGGAACATTTTCAGAACTGGTGCAATGGTCGCAAACGCAGGAAGCCGTTCAAGAATGTGTCAAGAAATTCAAAGAACTGATTCGGAGAATATATAAAGGATAAAAACGGTTGTCAAAGAAATGACTCCGGACTATTTTGGGGAAACAGAATGTTTTACCTAATTTTGAGGTATTGAACGAATCTAATGCCAGATGAGAATTATATAAAAAAACAGGAAATATATACTTTAATAAAATACAATTATGTTAGGTGCAATAGTAGGCGATATTGTAGGTTCCATTTATGAATGGCACAATATAAAAACAACGGATTTTCCGCTGTTCTCAACCAGAAGTCATTTCACGGATGACACAGTTTTAACATTGGCCGTAGCCAAATGGCTGATGGAAGATTCCAGCCACCAACCGGAAGAACAGGTTCGGTATATGCAGGAATTGGGAAGGAAATATCCATCTGCCGGATATGGGGGAAGATTCAGAAAATGGCTGGCTTCCGACACGCCCAAACCTTATCACAGTTATGGTAATGGTTCGGGAATGAGGGTCAGCCCGGTAGCGCTATACGCCCGGACACTGGACGAAGCGCTGGAGTTGGCCAAGATTTTCGCCCAAGTGACTCATAACCATCGTGAAGGAATCTGGGGAGCACAAGCCATTGCCGCCTGCATCTTCATGCACAGGGAAGGCAAAAGCAAGAAAGAGATAAAGGATTTCATTTCCGGCAAGTTCGGGTATAATCTGAATCGCCGTCTGGATGATATACGCCCCGATTACCGCTTTGACGAAACTTGTCTGGGCAGCGTTCCTATCGCTATCCTGGCTTTTCTTGAAGCCGGTTCGTTCGAAGAAACGATCCGGCTGGCTATTTCGATGGGAGGTGACTCGGACACCATTGCCTGTATGGCAGGGGCAATAGCCGCTGCC
>ERZ773200.3022-NODE-3022-length-11535-cov-3.120645_pt1 | contig 11535 bp, 10 predicted proteins | sample MGYA00581008_ERZ773200 | MGnify/ENA primary metagenome ERZ773200 (study PRJEB29015, sample SAMEA2737770) | human gut metagenome | biome: human gut; feature: human-associated habitat; material: faeces | place: China | collected 2012 ... | reverse complement strand
CCGCAAACCAAACCAGAGAAGAGACGATGCCGAGCGCATGCAGCACCTGCGTGAACTCGAAGAAGAAATGCTTGTCAACCTGATGCGAAGCAAATTCATCCTTGCCATCGACATCTCCCAGGTACAGGGCGAATTCGATCCGGCCAACCCGGGACCGGATGTGCGCATCCCGTACATCAAAAACCAGAACGAAGAAATCTTCCAGCCATTGTTCTCCGATATCGGTGAATTCCAGAAATTCCGTCCGGATCCGCAGGCAAACCTCCGGCTGGCAGCCATCCCGTTCCAGCACCTTCTGCCGTACCTGATGAAACAGGCCAAAGGCTTCGTCATCAACCCGTCCGGCTTCAACCTTCTGTTGACCAGAGAACAGCTCCAGAGAATCATGGGAGCCCAGGCGCAGAGCGTCCGCCCGAATCTCGAGGCGATGATGGCACAGGCTGCCGCAGCTCAGGCGCAGAGAAATGCGCAGAACAATGCTGCAAATGACGAAGTAAAAGATCATGTGGATGAGGCGGAAACTACCGACGCAGAAACAGACCACGAAGAATAAAAACCGACAGGGCCGCAGAAAATCCCAGTAAACGGGCACTGCGGTCCGTTTTTGACTGCATAAAACCGGAAATAACCGAGAAAAACAACAAGAAAGGACACTTTTAACATGAACGCAGAACATTGCAAAGCCTACACCCTGCTGCAGGAACAGCAGATTGATGATATCCACGCACATGGCTACCTCCTTCGCCACAACAAAAGCGGAGCCCGCGTGCTGCTTCTCGAGACGGAGGATGACAACAAAGTATTCAACATTGCCTTCCGTACCCCGCCGGCCGACAGCACCGGCGTAGCCCACATCCTCGAGCACAGCGTCCTCTGCGGCTCCCGCGAATTCCCGTTAAAGGATCCCTTCGTAGAACTCGTCAAAGGATCCCTGAACACCTTCTTAAATGCTATGACCTACCCGGATAAAACCATGTACCCGGTAGCCAGCACCAACGATGCCGACTTCCAGAACCTGATGCATGTCTACATGGACGCCGTATTCTACCCGAACATTTACAAACACGACGAAATCTTCCGGCAGGAAGGCTGGAGCTATCATCTGGAAAGCGAAGACGGCCCGCTGACCTACAACGGTGTTGTATACAACGAGATGAAAGGAGCCTTCTCCTCCGCAGACGATGTCCTGGAGCGTGAAACCTTCAACACCCTGTTCCCGGACACTCCGTACGGCGTAGAATCCGGCGGAGATCCGTCCTGCATCCCGAACCTGACCTACGAAAACTTCCTGAATTTCCATCAGACCTATTACCATCCGTCCAACAGCTATATCTACCTGTACGGAAACATGGATATGGAAGAAAAACTGGCATGGATGGATGAAAAATACCTGTCCCATTTTAATGCAAAAGAAGTAAAATCCGAAATTCCGTATCAGAAACCATTTGCAGAGACCCTCGACATTGTACACGAGTACTCGACGGCGATCCGCTTGAAAACAATGCGTACCTGTCCTACAACATGGTCATCGGCAGCGGTCTGGATGTAAAATTAAACGTGGCATTTTCTGTTCTGGAGTATGCACTCCTTGACGCACCGGGAGCCCCGGTCAAACAGGCACTCCTTGACGCACACATCGGAAAAGATGTTTACGGCTCCTACGAGGACGGCATCCTGCAGCCATTCTTCTCCATCGTAGCCAAGAACGCCGATGAAAATGAGAAAGAAAAATTCCTGTCCATCATCCGCGGCACCCTCGAAGATATCGTGAAAAACGGCATGGATCAGAAAGCCATCGAGGCAGGCATCAACTATTTCGAATTCCGTTTCCGTGAGGCGGACTTCTCCAGCTTCCCGAAGGGCCTGATGTACGGCATTGACGTCTTCGACAGCTGGCTGTACGACGAGAACAAACCGTTCGCCTACCTGCAGCAGCTTGCGATCTACGATGAGCTGAAAAAACTGGCAGAAGTAAAGGGCGATATTTCTGGTCTGGCTATTGATGGTACCTCTCACAAGGTTTCTGCATTGACCTATACTTCTGGTTCTGATAAGTGTGTTTATGATGGTAGCACTTATGAAGTAAATCCGAAGTCTGGTAAGTAAGTATGCCTAACCCCACCACCACCCCGCCCGCACCGCACCGTCTAACCACGGTGCGGTACGGTGCCCGTCGGTGGTGACTTGATTCATACCGCTGTAACGACGCGGAACGCAGTAACGGTGCCTGCGTTCGGCTTGCGGACGGTATGGCGGGTCACAGCCCCTTAATGTTTAAGTGGCTGTGACCTGTCATGCGGTTTTTGTATGGCAGATTCTATTTGTAAAAAATCATTCCAAACCAACCCAACGAGGAGGAAACCAATGCTTTACATCGCCTATGCTGTATTATGGCTGTTACGGTTCGCATTGGGCGCATGCGTATTCAGCTTTCTCGGTGTGGTGGTATGGCGCCTGCCGCGCAGAGAGAGCGTGGTGAAGGGACGCAGTCACTGTCCGGTGTGCGGGCGCACGCTGTCGGCGGCGGAGCTGCTCCCGTGCCTGAGTTATCTCCTGCAGGGCGGCAAATGCCGCGGCTGCGGTGCAAAAATCCCCGCAAGGGATTTCTGGATCGAGGTGCTCGGCGGCTTGTGCTCCTGTGCCTGTGCATATGCCTTCGGCGGCGAGACCGCACAGGCGGCGCTGGCGTTCGTCGTGCTCGGTATTCTGACGGTCGTGGCGCTCATGGACATGGACACGCTTGAGATCTACGATCGGTTTCCGGTGCTGCTGTTTGTCTGCGGCATCGCTGCGCACATACTTATCCCCAGCCTGGGGATAAAATCGCGGCTGATCGGCTGCGTGATCGTCAGCGTGCCGATGCTGCTTCTGGCGCTCATCGTGCCCGGCGGCTTCGGCGGCGGTGATATCAAGCTGATGTTCGGCGCGGGCTTTTTCCTCGGCGCAAAGCTGACGGTCGTTGCCGCGTTTATCGGCATTCTGCTCGGCGGCGGCTTCGGCGCGCTGCTGCTCGCCCAAAAGAAGGCAAACCGGAAAAGCCAGTTCGCATTCGGTCCGTTTTTGTGCATCGGCATTGCGATCGCCATGTTTTTCGGAGAAACGATCGCGGACTGGTATATGGGATTATTGTAATGAATGGAGAGGAGGGTCAGCATGGCTGCATCCAACAACCACAGGCTGACCGTCACGGTCAAACCGAACAGCGGTCACACGCTGTTCCGCTACACGGCAAAGGACATAGACGGAAAGGTAGTCCGCGGCGCAATGGAGGCTGCGGACTATGACACGTTGTATACCCAATTACTCGCTCAGGGGCTGTATCTGCAGAGTGCGACTCACCGCGGTGCGGGCCGCAAGCCGCGCACGCTGCGTCCGCAGGAGCTGAGCGACCTGTGCCGTCAGCTGTCCACGCTGCTGGCTTCGGGCGTCAGTCTGGTGCGCGCGTTGACGATCATCTCGCAGGATGAGGGCATCAGCGCAGGTCTGCGCCGCATTTACGAGAATGTTCTGGGTGAGGTACGGAAGGGCTCCAGTCTGTCCGCCGCACTCGAGGCACAGCAGGTGTTCCCGACGCTCATGCTCGGCATGATCCGCGCAGGCGAGGGCAGCGGCAAGCTGGATCAGGTCGCGGAGCGGCTCGCCATCCACTACGAGAAGGCGCACCAGATGAACCAGCAGGTCAAGTCGGCGCTCATGTACCCGATGATTCTTGCGATTCTGGCGGTCGCGGTCGTTATCGTTATCGTAACCTTCGTGCTGCCGCAGTTCAGCGATCTGTTCTCCACAATGGATTCGCTGCCGGGCGTTACGCTGGCGCTGATGGCGTTTTCAAATTTTATGGTTACCAAATGGTATCTGATGATACTGGGTGTTGCGGCAGTGGTCATGGTTATCCGCACGCTGCTGCGCATTCCGGCCGTCCGGCTGGAAATGGACCGACGCAAGCTCAAAATGCCGGTTTTCGGTCCGCTCAATCAGGTTATCTGCACGGCGCGGTTCGCGCGAACCATCAGCAGCCTGTCCTCGCGCGGTCTGCCGATCGTCACTGCGCTGCAGACCGCCCGTGATACCATCGGCAACGCCTACATCGTTTCGCAGTTCGATGACGTGCTCGTGCAGGTGCGTTCGGGCGTCGGCCTGTCCGCCGCCCTCGAAACCGTAGACGGCTTTCAGCGCAAGCTGTGCAGCAGCATTGCAGTTGGCGAAGAGACCGGACGACTGGACTCCATGCTGGATTCCATCGCGGATTCGATGGAGTACGATGCACAGCAGGCGAGCAAGCGCATGATGACCATTCTGGAGCCGATGCTGATCGTGCTGATGGCGTTCGTGGTCGGCTTTATCATTATCGCAGTCATGTCGCCGATCATCGGCTCGTACAGTGCGATTGAGAGTTCGGGGAACGTATAATCTCGGAAACGTGTAAACCTCACAAAAGGGGAGAAATGAGAATGAACACAACCGTTTTGGCACTGCAGGAGGAGCAGGTGCTTGTCGCGGTCGGCAAGTCCGGCGCGCAGCCTTCCGTGCAGGCGCTTTACAGTGCCCCCGCACACGGCGGCGGCATGGAAAACTGGGAGAAGGCGATAGGCGCACTCTGGCAGCAGCACAGGCTGCCGACCCGCGGCATCACGCTCGTCCTGCCGGATGAGGCGGTTGCCACCAAGACTATCACCGCACCGAGCATGCCGGAAAACAAGCTGGAGGAGCTTGTGCGGCACGAAATGCGTCCGCGGGAGGATCAGCTTGCGGCGGCGGACTATGTGCCGCTCGGCACAGATGCCGAAGGCCGTCAGCAGCTGTTCTGCGCTGCCTGCCGCAAGGAAACGATGGAGGAATACCTTGCAATGACCGATCGGCTCGGCCTGCGCCTGCAGAGCGTTACCGTTACTATGGCAGGACGGCTCAAGCTCCTGCATGCCATGCAGTCCATGCAGGGCAAGACCTGTATCTGGCTGTGCTTTGAGGGCAGCAGCGTGCTTTCGCTGCTGGTCGAGAACGGCGAGTACCGTTATTCCAGCCGCAGCCGTATTTTCAGTGAGCCGGGCACGGTGGATTTCGGCACTGAGATGACGAGAAACGTTTCCGGCACCATGCAGTTCCACACGGCAAGCCGCTCGGGCGGCACGCTGACCGATGTGTATTACGCCGGCTGCTCGGATGATGATTTCGAGGTGTGTCTGGCGGGTATCCGCGGTCTGGGGCTGGAAGTGAGCCGTCTGCCCGAATGCCGTGCGTTCCGCGCCCTGCCGAACGGCGAGCGGCTGGACGACTGGCTCGGGTGTGCCGAGACTTTGATTCGAACCGTGCTTCGTGCAAACAAGGAGCTGGATCTGCTCCGCAGTTATCGGCGTTTGTCCCGCGGCAGCAAAGGGCAGACCGGCCTGCTGCACAGCTTCTACACACCGATTGCGGTGTGTCTGGTGGTGTGCGCTGCGGTCTGGTGTGTGTTCCTGCGGATGAACAGCAGCCTGAGCCACAGGACTGACGACATCAACGACTGGCTGAACGATCCGACCGTGATCGAGCAGTACAACGAGGCTGCCGAAAAGCAGCAGCGCAATGACAATCTGGTGCAGGGACTGCAGCAGGTGCGCAATCTGACGGACGCGCTTGCCACCTATCCGCAGGTGGACAGCGCCCTGATGAGCAAGATCGGCGCGGCAGGCGGTGCTCAGGTCAGCATGGTGCTGACCGGCTATGATGCGGCTACCGGCGCGCTGCAGTTCGATGCACAGAGCGGCAGCGTTATCGACATTCCGAGCTATGTGCTCAAGCTGCAGAAAACCGGCCTGTTCCGCAAGGTGGACTACACCGGCTATACCTATGAGGACGGCGTGTACGTCCTCAGCCTGAACTGTATCCTGCTGGGAGAGGAGGCAGCCGAATGAACATCGTTGTAACCGAACGTGATAAAAAGCTGCTCCGGCTGGTGGTCTGTCTGGCGATAATCGTCATTTTCGGCATGTATCTCATCCGTCCTGCGATGGAAAATCACGAAACGCTGCAGAACGAGTATGACGCCGCCGAACAGAAGCAGCAGGAATATCAGACGCAGATTGCCGCACTCGCGACGATTGACGACATTATCGCGCAAAATGAAGCCGCGCTGAACACGGCAAGCGAAAAATACTACAAGGGCGATCTGGAAACCCGTCAGATGGACGATATCATCACGGGTATCGCGCTCGAGAACGGGCTGTTTCCGCAGTCGCTGACGCTGACGGAAGCCGCTCCGGGTGCGGTCAGCGCGTATCTCACCGAGCAGGAAGCTGCACAGACGGACAGCAGTGCGGACACCTCATCCGATACGGAATCCGCCGATTCGACCGACGATACATCGGCAGCGCCGGTGCAGCCGGTCAACTGCGTTTACATCGGCACTGCGACTATCTCGGCGCAGGGCGCCGTAACCCAGTGGCTGAACTTCCTCGATGAGGTAGAGCACAGGTACAAGGGTCTGCGCGTGACCAATTTCAGTATTGCAGACTATGATTATGTGGAGAACAACACGCAGGCGGTCAGCACCAATCTGATCACCGGCACGCTGGAGATCTATATGTGTGTCAGCGACAAGGAGGCAGACGCATGAAAACCAATTTGCGTATCGGCGAAGTGCTGATGGAGCGCAATTATATCACGCAGGAGCAGATGGAGCAGGCGCTCGCCTACCAGAAGGAGCACCGTGAAAAGCGAGTCGGTCAAATCCTGATCGAGCTGGGCTTTGTCACCGAGACGCAGGTGATCGAGGCGCTGGCTGCCCGTCTGGGACTGGAAATTGTGAGCATCGGACAGATGCAGGTCGATCTGACCGCTGTCCGCATGATTCCGCGCGAGCTGGCGGAAAAGCAGAACCTGCTTGCGGTCGGCTTTGCGGACAAGAGCCTCGAGGTCGTGACGAACGATCCGCTCAACTACTTTGCCTTTGAGGAAGTGCGCCAGCTGACCGGCTGTCAGGTGGTCATCCGCCTGAGCGAAATGGGTCCGCTGCAGAGCGCAATCCGCTACTATTACGCCGAGGTCGGCGCGCAGCAGGCGGCACAGACCGCCAACGAGGACTTTGCAGAGCGCAATGTGGAGATGCTGCAGGTCGAAGAGAGCGAAAGCGGCGATCCGGAAGCGCCGATCGTCAAGCTGCTCAACAGCCTGCTCGACCGTGCAATCAGCACCGGCGCGAGCGACGTGCATATCGAGCCGTTTGAGGGCAGCACGCGCGTGCGCATGCGTATCGACGGCACGATCGTCGATTATGTAACGCTGCAGCGCAGTGTGCACCAGCCGCTGATCGCGCGAATCAAGATCATGGCGAACCTCGATATTGCCGAGCGCCGTCTGCCGCAGGATGGTCATTTCCGTATCCGTGTGGGACAGAGCGAGTACGTCAACATCCGTGTATCGCTGCTGCCGACCGTGTTCGGAGAAAAGGCCGTGCTGCGAATTCTGGCAACGGCGGGTCAGGTCGATCACGCCAGCCACTTCGGCATGGATGACGAAAGCTATGCAAGGTTCCTGCCTATGCTCAACTCACCGAACGGCATTATTTATATCACCGGTCCTACCGGTTCGGGTAAGTCCACCACACTGTACATGGTGCTTGAGTACCTGTCGCACCGGCAGGTGAATATCTCCACGGTTGAGGATCCGGTGGAGAAGAACGTGCCGAGTATTAACCAGACGCAGGTCAATCCGGTTGCCGGACTGACGTTTGAGTCCGGTCTGCGCGCGCTGCTGCGTCAGGACCCGGATATCATCATGGTCGGTGAGACCCGTGACGGCGAAACTGCCGGTATTTCGGTTCGTGCGGCCATCACCGGTCATCTGGTGCTGAGTACGCTGCATACCAACGATGCGGTCTCGAGCATCGTCCGTCTGGCCGATATGGGCATCGACCACTATCTGATCGCAAATTCGCTGGTCGGTCTGGTCGCGCAGCGACTGATGCGCAAGGTGTGTCTGCACTGCGGCAGAGAGGTCGCAGTTACGCCGCAGGAGCAGGCGCTGCTCGGCAAGGATATCACGACCATCAAGCGCGGCACAGGCTGTACGCACTGCAACGGCACCGGCTACCGTGGCCGTATTGCCGTGCATGAGATCGTCACGATCGACCGCAATATCCGCCGCATGATCAGCCGCGGCGCCGAAATCGAGGAGATCGAGGCCTACGCGCGGGAACAGCAGGGCATGCGCAGCCTGAAGGAAAAGGGTCTGGAACTGGTAAAACAGGGTGTTACTACACCGGAGGAGCTGCTCAGGATCGCGTATTACGCATAACCGGAAACCGCTCTGTATCTTTTGATACAGAGCGGTTTTAACGATTATAAGCAGAATTACAGAACGAAATCTGCATAAATGAACGTATGTTCACTATTGATTGACTCCCCGGAGTCGAAAACTTTTCCTTTACATTCTTATCTCAAGCGGGTATAATACCCATTGATGGATGGCATTCCGCAGAGCGGAAGCTATACCTTGTCACAACATGTTTTTCAAATTTTTCCGACAGTGATTTTACGTTGCGTCACACCACAGAAAGCGGGTGACAGCATGAACATTGGCATTGTTGGAGCAGGAAAAGTCGGCTTTTCCTTCGGCAGACTGCTTGCCGAAAAAGGCGTGCGGATATCCGGCTATTACAGCCGCAATTCCGACAGCGCAAGAGAAGCTGCAGAATTTACAAATTCCGGACACTATACCGACCTGGGCAAACTCATCGAAGATAGTGACGCGATTTTCATCACCGTTCCGGATAATGCGATTACCGAGGTGTATCGGCAGGTCGCAGAATTTGAAATTCAGGACAAGTATATATGTCATTGCAGCGGCGCTTGCACAGCCGAGGAAGCCTTTCCCGGTATTCACGCGCAGGGAGCCTATGCAATATCCATTCATCTGCTATTTCCGATCAGCAGCAAGTATAACTGCTGGCGGGAGCTGGCAGGTGCTTTTTTTTGCGTCGAGGGAGACACGCAGGCGGTCGAGGTCTTTGTGCCGCTGCTGCGCGGACTGGGGCTGCAGGTGCAGACCATTTCACCGGAGAGCAAGGCGCAGTACCACCTCAGCTGTGCGCTGGCGAGCAACTTTGTCTGTGCACTCGTGCAGCGCAGCGCAGAGCTGCTGAGCGGCTGCGGATTCTCCGAAACGGACGCACTGCACGCGCTTGCGCCGCTCATGCGGAGCAATCTGGCGCATGTAATCGAGCACGGTGCCGTCTCAGCGCTGACCGGACCCATTGAGCGCGGCGACACGCAGACCGTGCAAAAGCATCTGTCGTGCCTGACGGAACGAGACGACCGGCAGCTTTACGCGCTGCTGGGACTCGAACAGGTCAAAATGGCACAGGAAAAACATCCTGAGCAGGATTACGGCACGCTTGCCGCCCTGCTGAACAGGGAAAAGGAGCAGAAAGAATGAAGAACACAGTGAGTACATTTCTCTCGATGAAGCAAAACGGCGAACGCCTCACCGAGATTACCAGCTACGATTACACGACCGCCAAGCTGGTGGAAAAAGCGGGCATCAACGCCATTCTGGTGGGCGATTCGCTCGGCATGACCATGATGGGCTATGACACGACCCTGCCGGTTACGATGGAGGACATGATCCACCACAGTGCATGCGTCGTGCGCGCGTGTGAGAACACCATGGTCATCATGGATATGCCGTTTATGAGCTATCAGGCGTCGGTTTCCGAAGCCGTGCGCAACGCAGGCCGGCTGATGAAGGAGGCGCGCGGTCATGCGGTCAAGCTGGAGGGCGGCGCAGCCGTTGCCGAGCAGATTCGCGCGATTACAGACGCCGGTATTCCGGTGCAGGCGCATATCGGCATGACGCCGCAGAGCGTCAACGTGTTCGGCGGCTTTAAGGTACAGGGCAAGGGCGAGGATGCGGCAAAGCGGCTGCTCGAGGATGCCTTCACCGTACAGGAGGCCGGTGCATTTTCGGTCGTGCTCGAGTGCGTACCGCCCAAGCTGGCGGCGCTCATCTCGAAAAAGCTGACCATCCCGACCATCGGCATCGGCGCGGGCGCAGGCTGTGACGGACAGGTGCTGGTCTATCAGGACATGCTCGGCATGAACATGGACTTCACGCCCAAGTTCGCCAAGCAGTTCGACAATATCGGTGAGCGCATGGTGGACGCGTTCCGCGCTTACATGAACGAGGTGCAGAACGGCACGTTCCCGACCGAAAAGCAGAGCTTTGTCAAGTCTGACTGCAGCGATGAATATCTCGCCAAACTCGACGCTGAATTTTGAGAGAAACAGGAGCATATACAATGAAAATCGCAACAACCATCGCAGAAGTACGCGCACAGGTGCGCGAGTGGAAACAGCAGGGTCTGACCGTCGGTCTGGTGCCGACCATGGGCTATCTGCATGAAGGACACGCCAGTCTGGTCAAAACGTCTGTGCAGCAGTGCGACCGCACGGTAGCGTCCGTGTTCCTCAATCCGACCCAGTTCGGTCCGGGTGAGGATCTGGAGACCTATCCGCGTGATTTCGAGCATGACTGTGCGCTGCTGACCGAGTGCGGCTGTGACATGGTGTTCCATCCCGAGGTGTCCGAGATGTATCCGGACGGCTTTGCCACCTTTGTTGAGGTGCAATCCGAAATGCCGCGTCAGCTGTGCGGCAAGACCCGTCCGATTCATTTCCGCGGTGTATGCACGGTCGTTTCCAAGCTGTTCAACATCGTAACGCCGGATAAGGCATTCTTCGGTCAGAAGGACGCACAGCAGCTGGCGATCATCCGCCGCATGGTGCTCGACCTGTCCATGGGCATTGAGATCGTCGGCTGCCCGATCATCCGTGAGGCGGACGGTCTGGCGAAGTCCTCGCGCAATACCTATCTGAGCGCAGAGGAGCGCAAGGCGGCACTCGTGCTGTCGCGCGCTGTAAAGCTCGGTCGGGAGCTGGTACAGAACGGCGAGAAGAACGCGGATAAGGTCGTGGATGCCATGCGTGCGCTTATCGAGCAGGAGCCGCTCGCGCGTATTGATTACGTCTCCGCAGTGGACGGCCTGACCATGCTGCCGGTGCATGAGATCAACGGCGGCGAACTGATCGCTATGGCGGTCTATATCGGCAAAACGCGCCTGATCGACAACTTTTCGGTGGAGGGATAAGTCATGACAGTACAGATGCTCAAGGGTAAAATCCACCGTGCAACGGTCAAGCAGGCTGAGCTGAACTACGTCGGCTCGATCACGGTTGATGCCGATCTGCTGGATGCGGCCGGCATTTATGAATATGAGAAGGTTGCCATCGTGGATATTGAGAACGGCAACCGCTTTGAGACCTATACGATCGCCGGTGAGCGCGGCAGCGGCATGATCTGCCTGAATGGCGCCGCAGCACGCTGCGTCAGCGTTGGTGATAAGGTCATTCTGATGGCGTACGCGCAGCTGACGCCGGAGGAGGTCAAGAACGGCTATGCTCCGCAGGTCGTGTTTGTGGATGAGGAAAATAAGATCGTCCGCACCACCACCTATGAGAAGCATGGTTTGCTCAAGGATATGGCGTAATGAAAAAGGAGAAC
>ERZ773200.3020-NODE-3020-length-11539-cov-6.844479_pt1 | contig 11539 bp, 9 predicted proteins | sample MGYA00581008_ERZ773200 | MGnify/ENA primary metagenome ERZ773200 (study PRJEB29015, sample SAMEA2737770) | human gut metagenome | biome: human gut; feature: human-associated habitat; material: faeces | place: China | collected 2012 ... | reverse complement strand
CGGCAATATCAAAGCCGCCCAGCGCCGCCAGCACCCCCAGCGGGTCCGCGGCGTCGGGGTGGTTGCGGGCAATGCCGCGTTCTATCGCATCTATTTTGCGGTGCAGTCCTGCGTCGGAAAGTCCTGCGCCGCGCCCGGTCATCTCGGCCACAGGGCGGCCCAGCAGCACGCTGGCCACGGCGCTGGACGTCGTTGTGTTGCCGATGCCCATCTCCCCCGTCGCCAGCAGCTGTGCGCCGTTCTGCTTCTGCGCGCGCACCAGCGCGATGCCCGCGGCGATGGCCTGCACGGCCTGTGCGCGGGTCATAGCCGGGCCGCTGGTAAAGTCAGCCGTGCCCGCAGCAATGCGGCAGTCCGCCGCGCCGGGCACGGGTGCGCCCGCAATGCCCATATCGACGAGCACGACGTCGCAGTGGGCCGCAGCGGCCATACGGCAGACACTGGTGCGGCGGGCGGTCAGGTTTTCGAGCACGGCGCGGGTCACGGAGGCATCGGTCTGGCTGACGCCCTGCGCCACAACGCCGTTGTCCGCGCAGAGCACCAGCACCGCGCGGCGGCTGACATCCGGCACGGGGTCGCCGGTCAGCGCGGCGGCGTCCTCGACCATGGCTTCCAACCGACCCAGTCCGCCCAGGGGCTTTGCCAGCGCAGCCCAGTGGGCGTGGGCTGCGGCGCGGGCAGCCTCATCCGGCGGGGTAACGGCTGCAAGCAGGTTTTTCAGTTCGTTTTCGGTCATGATGTTTCCTTTATATAATGTTCGGCTGCAGCCGCAAAGCGCTTCGGCAGCGGCGTCCCCGCCCAGTAGAGATGCGGAAAGCCAGTGTAGAGACGTTCATTGGCAAAGCCGCACGCCCACTGCCGCCCATTTGCCTTGGCAGCGGTGAACGCATCGCCGTTTTCGGTGGAGTCCCAGTGGTGGAACTCGTGGACGGGCAGGGTCTCCCCCGCGCGGAACAGCATACTGTCGGCGCGGGCGGTCAGGCGGGCGTAGCCGAACCGCACAAGCCGCCCGACCTTGAAGCCCTGCCCGGGCAGCACGCCCGCCATCGGGTGGGGCGTGCCGTCGGCGTCCTGTAATGTCCGGCCCAGGTACAAAAAGCCGCCGCACTCGGCCACGGTGGGCAGGCCGCCCTGCACGGCGCTTTTTACGGCGGCGCGCAGGGGGGCGTTCGCGGCCAGCCGGGCGGCGTACAGCTCGGGGTAGCCGCCCGGCAGGTAAAGCCCGCCGATGTTATCCGGCAGAGCCGTGTCGGCCAGCGGGCTGAAAAAGCACAGCTCAGCGCCGTTTTCCCGCAGTGCCTCCAGCGTTTCGGCGTAGGTAAAGCAGAACGCGGCGTCCCTTGCCACGGCAAGGCGCACCCGCGGCGGGGGCACCGTGCACGGCACAGCGGCGGGCGCGGGGCGGTCAAACAGGGTGTGCAGCAGCGGCCAGTCGATGGTTTGCTGCGCGGCATCGGATAAGAGCTGTATCTTGCGCTGCAGATCGTCGATCTCGGCGGCGGTTTTCAGACCGAGGTGGCGGCTTTCTATCGCGGCCTCGGGCAGCGGCGGCAGGCAGCCGACCACGGGCAGACCGGTCTCTTTTTCGAGCATCGGCTTCAGCAGAGCGCACAATCCTTGCGTACAATCATTGAGCAAAATTCCCGCGATATGGTGCGGTGTGCGGAACGCCGTCAGCCCGCGCAGCTCCGCCGCCAGCGTCAGGCTTGCCCCCTTGGGCCGCACAACGAGCAGTGCGGGCAGGTCCAGCGTATCGGCCAGCTGCCACGCGCTGGCCGTGTCGGTCACGCCGCCAAGGCCGTCGTAGTAGCCCATGGCCCCCTCGACGACTGCCGCGCCGTGCCCCGCCGCGTGCCGGGCGTAGAGTGCGCGGGCGGTCTGCGGTGCAGAGAAAAACAGGTCGAGATTGTGGCTTTCGACGCCCAGCACCGCGCGGTGGAACATCGGGTCGATGTAGTCCGGCCCCGACTTGAACGCGCAGGGGGTCAGCCCGCGGGCAGTCAGCGCCGCCAATAAAGCGCATGTTGCCGTTGTTTTTCCACTGCCGGAGCGGGGTGCAGCCAGAACCACTTGCAGCATTTTTACTCCCTCGCGATCAAGAAAACCGGGTTGTTCGCCATGAGCAGGTGCAGGCTGCCCGCCGCCCGGCTGCGGCTAACTGCGATTTGTGTGACCTGGGCGGTCAGGCCGTGGGCCGTCAGGGTCGCAACGGCCTCCTGTAAGGTTTCCAGCGCAATGGCGCTGATACAGAGCCGTGCATCGGGGTTCGCGGCCAGCGCGGCATCGACGACAGCCCGCAGACTGCCCTTGCTGCCGCCGATAAAAACAGCGTCCGGAGTGGGCCAGCCTGCCAGTGCGGCGGGGGCAAGGCCCTCGGTAAGGTGCAGATTTTGCACCGCAAATTTTGCGCGGTTCTGACGGATAAGGTCACAGGCTTCCGCGTCGCACTCCACGGCGCAGACCCGGCCCGCAGGGGCGGCCAGCGCCAGCTCCACACTGACGCTGCCGGTGCCCGCGCCCACGTCCCAGAGTGTATCGCTCGGGCGCACAGCCAGCTTGGCCAGCACGGCAGCGCGGACCTCCTGCTTGGTCATCGGCGTTTTGCCGCGGATGAACGCTGCATCGGGCAGGCCGGGCGTGCGGCGCAGGGGCGCGGGCACATTTTCCACAAGCAGGACACTGAGCGGTGCAAAGCGCTGTGCGGCCAGCTCCTGCGCCGTGCCGGTCACAAGCCGCTGTGACGGCGTGCCGAGGTTCTCCCCCACCGTGGCCGCAGCGTCGCCCAGCCCGGCATCCGCCAGCTGTTGGCAGAGCGTCGCGGGGGTCTCGCTGCCGCCGGTCAGGAAAAAAGTTGTCCCGCCTGCGCGGCAGGCGGTCACCGGGTCACAGGCACAGCCGTGGGCGGAGACGAGCCGCCAGCCCTGCCACGGGCGGCCCAGCGCCGCGGCCAATAATTGCACGCTGGAAACGCCGGGCAGCACCGTGTACGGCAGACCCGCGTCGTCCAATGCGCGGCAGAGCGCCGCCGCGCCGGAGTAGAAGCCCGTGTCGCCGCTGAAAGCCACCGCGGCCTCCGCGCAATCTGTTTGCCGCAGCAATGCGCAAATTTCGTCCGTTTTATAGAGGGCTGCGCGGTTTGCCGTGCAGCCCTCGGGCAGGTTTTCCAGCAGGCGGCGCGCGCCGATGATCAGCTCCGCTCCGCGCAGCGTCTCCAGCCCCGCCGCTGTCAGGCTGCCGGGCGCTCCGCTGCCCATGCCCACCAATGTGATCTTCATAAAAGCTCCCTGCATCGCTGTAAAATTGTGTCAGCGGTCTCGCCCTCGTCGTCCGGGCGGCGCAGCACAATGAGCTGCACGCCGCACCGGGCGGCGGCCTCGGCCTTTTCGGCAAAGCCGCCCGCCGCGCCGCCGTCCTTCGTGACCATATAGTCGATATGGAACTGGTGCAGCAGCGCCGCATTTAATTCTTTCGTAAAAGGCCCCTGCATCGCAAGGATATTGCGGTGCGGAATGCCCGCTGCCTCGCATGCTGCGATACCTGCCAGCGTCGGCAGAACGCGCGGGTAGAGCCGCGCCGGGTCGAGCGCTGCGAAGGCGGGCAGCTCCTTGGCACCCGTCGCCAGCAGGACGCGCCCCGGTCTGTCTGCCAGATACGCGGCGGCCCGGGCGGCATCGGCCAGCACCACACTGCCCGCGGGCAGGGGGCTGGCGGGGCGCAGCAGACGGTGATATTCAACTCCCGCCGCCGCTGCCGCCGCACGGATATTGCGCGTTGCCTCGGCGGCATACGGGTGGGTCGCGTCAACGCAGAGTGCCGCACTGCGCAGCAGTGCCGTCATCCCTTCGGCGTCCAGCCGCCCGGTGCGCACCGTGATGCCGTCGGCGCAGCCCTGTTCCTCGGCCCCCAGCTCTGTCGCCACACAGACCGTGACCGCCGCGCCGAGCGCCGCCAGCGCGCGGGAGAAGCTGCGCCCCTCCGTTGTACCGCTGAAAACCACCACATTCATACGCCGCGATACCCCCTTGGCGTAACCATTCTGCCATGTAAAATCTGCGTTGCAGCGTTGCCGACAAAGACCGTTGTGAACATATCCACGGCGGTGTCCTCCAGTTCGGCCAGCGTCAGCAGCCGTGCGGTCTGGCCGTCACGGCCAATGCAGCGCACCAGCCCGCAGACCGTGTCCGGGCCCTTGCCGTTGTCCCGCAGAATGCGAACGGCCTTTTGCAGGTAGTCGGCGCGGCCTTTGGACGACGGGTTGTAGAGCGCCAGACAGAAATCCCCCGCCGCGGCGCAGGCCAGCCGCTTTTCAATGACGGCCCACGGCGTCAGCCGGTCCGACAGCGAAATCACGCAAAAATCGTGTGCCAACGGCGCACCTAGCACCGCGGCCCCGCTCAAAGCGGCGGTCAGGCCGGGCACGATCTCGACCTCCACCTCCGGGCAATGCTCTGCCAGCTCCAACAGCGGGCTGGCCATGCCGTAGACCCCGGCGTCACCGGAGCAGACGAGCGCCACCGTCTTGCCGCCCTTTGCCGTTTCCAGCGCCCAACGGCAGCGGTCAAGCTCCCGCGTCATGCCGGTAGCGTAGACCTCTTTATCCGGGTAAAGCGGGCGTACAAGGTCGATGTAGACCGTGTAGCCGCACAGCACGTCGGCGGCCTGCAGGGCGGTCTGCGCCTGGGCGGTCAAATACTGCGCACCGCCCGGGCCGAGGCCCACCACATACACAAGACTACGGTTCATCATTTTTCCATCTCCAATCCGGGGCAAAGGGGGCCAGCGCCACGGCAAGGGTCACGCCGTCCCGCGCCCACTTCGGGATGAACAGCACCCCGTCTGCAGCCAGCACCGCCGCGCGTTCACAGACATTGTCCACGCCCGTGATGCTCTGCACAAAGCCGGAGGACGTAAAGCTGCCTTTAGCCGTGCGCAGGGCAGCGGCGGTATAAAAGTCCATCTCCCAGCCGTGCGCCCGGCAGAACGCCGCCAGACCCGGCTCATCCTTTTTCAAGTCAATGCTGGCTGCGCGGACAATGCCCTGCGGGGCAAAATGATGCTCCGCGCAGAAGGCCGCAAAGGCTGTTTCCAACTTTTCCGCCGTCGTGCCGCGCTTGCAGCCGACACCCAACACCGCAATGCGGGGGATCAGGTGCAGCGCCTCACCCGTCGGGGTCAGCGTCAGCGCAAAATCTGCGCGGTCAGCGGCGGCGGCAGGCTCCACACCCGCGGGCGGCGTGCCGGAAACAGCCCAGTCGGCGGCATAGCAAACGCTCTGCCCGGCCAGCAGTGCCCCGCTCACGTAGCGGATGCGCTCCGGCTCGGCCACGGCACAGTTCTGGCGCTTGGCCCACTCGTCCACGGCAAAAACGCCGCGTCCGTCGGTGGCCGTCGTGATGACCGGCACGGCATGGCAGACCGCCGCCAGCCGCTGCGCCAGCTCGTTTGCGCCGCCCAGATGCCCCGACAGCAGCGGAATGGCGAACTGCCCACCCTCATCCAGCACAACGACGGCGGGGTCTGCAGCCTTGCTGCGGCAGTGTGGCGCGATGGCCCGCACCGCGATCCCGGCAGCTCCTACAAAAATCAGTGCGTCGCTTTGTGCAAACTGCGCAGCGGTCCAATCGGTCAGGCGGACGCCGTCCGCACCGCCGCGGGCCACGCTGCCGGGGCAGGCTGCCGCCAGCTGCTGCGCCAGCGCCAGTCCCCGCGCCGTGAACGCAATGTACGCGCAGGTCATCGGTCCGTCCCCCGTCGGAACTCCGTTGTGAACGCCGGGTCGTACAGCTTGCTGCGGTCATACTGTGCGGCCAAAAAGTCCCCGACAACGATGAGCGCCGTCTTGGTGATGCCCGCCGCGCGGGTGCTTTCAGCCAGCGTTCCGACGGTGCAATGTACAATTTTCTGTTCCGGCCACGTTGCCTTGTAGACAACGGCGGCAGGGGTCGCGGCGGTGTACGCGCCCTGCAGAAGCGCATCCTGCACCCTGTCGATCAGGCCGATGGAGAGGAAAATGACCATCGTCGCCCCGTGGGCGGCCAGCGCGGCCAGCCGCTCACCTTCGGGCACAGGGGTACGGCCCTCCATGCGGGTGATGATGACGGTCTGGCTGACGCCGGGCAGCGTGTACTCGGCGTTCAGCGCCGCCGCCGCACCGCAGAAGCTCGACACGCCGGGCGTATCGTCGTAGGCGATGCCCATGGCGTCCAGCGCGTCCATCTGTTCCCGGATCGCGCCGTACAGGCAGGGGTCGCCCGTGTGCAGGCGCACGGTGGTTTTGTGCGCTGCTTCGTTTTCTTTCATGACGGCAAGCACCTGCTCCAGCGTCATCTCGGCGCTGTTACAGATGGTGCAGTCCGGCCCCGCCAGCCCCAGCAGCGCCGGGTTGACCAGGCTGCCCGCGTAGATGATGCAGTCCGCCGTTTGCAGCAGGGCCGCGCCGCGCCGGGTAATCAGGTCCGGTGCGCCGGGACCGGCCCCCACAAAATGTACCATGTCAGGCTTCCTTCCACAATTTCAACAGTGTATCGGCAGTTTTTGTCTGCCCCAGCGGGCCGTTCCGGTTTGAGAACAGCACCGCGCCGACCTTGAACGCCCCCGCCGCGCGGCGGTCCAGATGCGTCTGGACCGCGGTGAGCAGGCTGGCCATGACCGGCTCCCGCAGCTGCGCGGCGTCCAGAATGTCCAGACAGGCGTCTGTCGTGGCGGCGTCCATCAGGGCGCGGCAGGTCGCCGCGTCCGCGCCGCAGAGCGCCGCATGGGCGCAGAACAGCTCAGTGCGGCAGTCGGCACAGCGGGAGTGGGTGTTCATGATGCCGCCCGCCAGCTTGACGAGCTTGCCCACATGCCCGACGAGCAGCACCTCCGCGAAGTGCTCCGCCGCTGCCATATCCAGCGCCTCGCCGATGAAATTTGAGATTTTGACGACAGGGATCTCGTGCAGCGCGGGGTAGTTGGCGGCCAGGTAGTCCAGCCCATAGTTGCCGGGGGCTAAAATCAGGCGGCGGCTTTTCAACGCTGCCTGGTGGATTTCGATTTGCAGCGTATCCAGAAGCGCCTGCTGGCTCATCGGCTCCACAATGCCGCTGGTGCCCAGCACCGACAGGCCGCCCTCAACCCCCAGATGCGGGTTGAAGGTGCGCTTGGCCGCAGCCTCGCCGCCTTCGATGGAGATGACCACCGCGAACCCGCCGCCGTAGCCGACGGCTTCCGCCTCCCGCAAAAGCGCCTCGGTTATCATCTGCCGCGGCACACGGTTGATGGCCGCCGCGCCGACGGGCTGGTCGAGGCCGGGCTTTGTCACACGGCCCACCCCCGCCCCGCCGTCAATCGTAACGGTGCGCGGCGCGTCGGGCAGCAGTGTGACCGCGGCAATGACCGGCAGACCCGTCGTGGCGTCGATGTCGTCGCCGCCGTCCTTGACGATGGCGCACGCGGCCCCGTCTGCCGTCAGGCGGCAGAACTGCGGTGCGACCTCCACGACGATGCCCTTGGGCGTGCGCAGACCAACGCTTTCCGGCGCGTGGCCGGTCAGCAGCAGCCGCGCCGCGCCCGCCGCCCCCAGCGCCGCACAGGTGCCGGTGGTGTAGCCGCAGCGCAGTAAACGCTGCCCGCTGCGGATGTAGTGCTCAAATTGGGGCTTCGGCTTTGCGCCGCTCCCAGCAAACAGCACCGCGTATTGGTCGGTGCTCAGTCCAAACAGCGCACAGATATTGTCCTGTGCAAAGGCGTCCTGCGGTGCCAGCACAGCGGACACGCCTGACGGCGCAACGCAGACAACGGCGTCGGCCAGCCTTTGGGCCAGCTCCAGCTCATGCAGCGTCACGATGACGGCCACATTCTTCTCATGTGCCAGCACTTGCAGGATGTCCATGAGCTCCGCCTTGCCCTTTACGTCTAAAAACGACGTTGGCTCGTCCAGAAGCAAAATTTCCGGCTGTTGGCAGACCGCGCGGGCCAGCAGCACGCGCTGGCGCTGGCCGTCGCTGATCCTGGCAAAATCGCGGTCCTCCAGCTCCTCCGCCCGGACAAGGCACAGGGCGTCATGCACCTGCTGCCGGTCGGCATCGGACAAAATGCCCAGCCGCCCGGTGTAGGGGTAGCGCCCGGCGGCGGCGACCTCAAAGCAGGACGTCAGCTCGGTGCGGGCCGTGTGGGGCAGCATCAGCGCCAGCTTGCGCGCCCGGGCGTTGGGGGTGTAGGCCGTCAGGTCTTGCCCGTCCAGCAGCACCGCGCCGCCCTGCGCCGCCAGCTGCCCGGCCAGCGTTTTTAAAAGGGTGGATTTGCCCGCGCCGTTCGGACCGATGAGCGCCAGAATTTTGCCGCGCTCGGCGTGCAGGGCAATGTCCCGCAGCAGCGGCGCACCGTAGCCGACGGCGAGATTTTGCGTTTCACAACAGCTCATACCGTGCCCTCCCCGCTGTGGCGGCGCACAAGCAGCCAGATGACCACCGGCGCACCGAACACCGCTGTGACCGAGCTGATGGACAGCTCGGTGGGTGCAAACAGGCTGCGGGCGATCAGGTCGCACAGCAGGCAGAATGCCGCGCCGCCCAGTGCGCAGCCCGGCAGCACCCGCAGCGGTTTTGCACTGCCCAGCGTATGTTTTACCAGATGCGGCACCGCAATGCCGACGAAGGAGATCGGTCCGGCAAACGCCGTGACGCAGGCCGCCAGCAGGCTTGACAGCAGCACAAGCACCACGGAAAACGCCCGCACCGGCACGCCGACGCTGGCGGCGTAGCTTTCGCCCAGCTGGTAGGCAGCCATCGGCTTGGAGAGCAAAAACGCGGCGGCCAGGCAGGGCAGAACGATGGCCGCCGCCGTGGCGACATTGCCCCAAGTCATGCCGGAGAAGCTGCCCATCGACCAGTTGTGCAGGTTGACGATGTTGGAATCCTGCGCGAAGGCGACGACAATATCGGTGACGGCCGAGCAGATGTAGCCGATCATGACGCCGCAGATAACCAAAATGCTCATCTGCTGCACGCGGCGCGCCACAGCCAGCACAAACAACATGGCCGCCATGGCCCCGGCAAACGCCGCCAGAATCAGCGTCAGTGAGCCGGTGAGCAGACCGCGGTTCAAAAAGACGACCATCGTCAGCGCCACAGCCAGCTTGGCCCCGCTGGAAATGCCCATGACGAACGGTCCGGCAATCGGGTTGGCAAAAAACGTTTGCAGCAGATACCCGGCTACCGAGAGCGCCGCCCCCAGCAGCACGACCATGACGGCGCGCGGCAGGCGCAGCTGCAGCAGGATGTCAGCCGCCAGCGCGTTTGTGCAGCGGCCCAGCAGGGCCGCCGCGATGTCCGCCGGGGAGAGCGCAATGCTGCCCCAGAACAGGTTGAGCGCAAACAGCGCCAGCAGGGCCGCCGCCATGGCGAGGTATGCAATTGTCATGCGTTTGGAGGTGTGCATGCGTGTTTTCCTTTGCAGCGGGCGGCAATGGTGCGGGCGGATAGGGAATCCGCCCCTACGGATGCGCCACGGTTTTGTGCGCCCGTTTTTGCCGCCGCGTTAAATTTTCAGTGCAGCTTCGTCAAAAATGTCAATTCACTGTCGTCAGGGTCATCCTCGGTGAACACCCTGTTCATATCCAGGATCAGCTCCGGCAGCTCCATGCTCTGCTGGAAAAGGCTCTGCGACGTACACCAAACGCTGCCGCTTTGCACGGCCTTGAAGTCCGCCAGCATCGGACATTTGGCGAGCAGCTCATCCATTGTGCGCAGCTCGCCCTCAATCGTGCTGTTGTAGAGCAGCACATCGGCGTCACGCGCCCCGGCGTAGAAATCCTCGAGCGAGATATTGACGGTCGCCAGATTGTTGCCGCTGTCCGTCAGGTCTGCAAAGACGTAGCTGCCGCCCGCCAGCCCGATCATCTTGGCGACGTAATCGCCGCCCTTGCGCACCGTGGCGAGATTGTTTGAGGTGATGGAGAAGAACGCCGCAGTCTTGCCGGTGGGTTCCTCGTCCAGCAGCGGTGCAATGCGCTGCACAGCGTCGTCAAAAACGCGCTCGGCCTCCTCGGTTCTGCCCAGCAGGATGCCGTACAGCTTGACCCATTCCATCCGGGCCAGCGGGTCGCTCTCGTAGCTAGAGCGCTCGACGAGGACCGGCACGCCGAATTTTTCGAGCTGCTCTTTCACCTCGGGCGTGTGGTAGATCATTGTGTTCTCGATGGCAAGGCCGCAGTCGGCAGACAGGATCGTCTCGTAATCGGGTGCGCTGTATTTGCCCGCGTAGGCGATCTCGCCCTGCTCCATGGCGGTGCGGGCCGCGTCGAGGTACCAGTTTTCGGCCTGCGTGCCGGACAGCGCCACAGCCCCCAGCCCGCCAATGCTGATGATGGGATCCATCGCGGACGACGACACAAGGTAGATATTTTGGATAGGCTGCTGCAAAACGGTGATGTCTGCGTCCAGATCGGCGGGTGCAGCGGCCCCCTCCGGCACGACGAGATAGCGGCTGCCGTCAATCGTGATGAGGTCATAGCCGCCCTCACACACATCCACCGTGAACTGCTTCGCATACTCCAGCGGATAGCGGTTTTCTATCGTCAATGCGTCCGTTTGCGCGGGAGCCTGGGATGCAGCCGCGCACCCTGCCAGCAGCAGGGCTGGCAGGGCAAAAGCTGCCGCGTGCCTCATTCGGCGGCGGCCAGCGTCGCGCTGTCAAAGGTCAGGGTATAGTCGATCTCGTGCGGGGTGCTCATGGCGACGGTGTCCGCCGTGACGGCCAGCGCGGTATCCAGCGCGGCAACGGGGATTTCAAACGTCGAGTTGCCGTCGGTGTTGACGGGCAGGTACTTTTCGCCGTCAACGAGCATATAGTCATAGTTCGGGCTGCTCCAGACGATGGTCGCGGTCATAATGCCGTCGGCCACAGTCAGCGCGGCGGGGCTTTCGACGGTGGCGCGTCCGCTGCCGCCCTCCAGCGTCACAGCGCAGGTGTAGCTGCCGTCGGCGGGGATCTCGATGGCTGCCGCAGCCGCATCCTCTGCCGCAGGCTCGGCATCGGAGATGCTGACCGTATGGTCATACCAGGTGCCCTTGGTGCCCAGAATGGCAAGCTGGAAATCGGCATCGACAGCCGCAACGGGGATGTCAAAGCCGTATACTTCGTCGCTGGTGCCGTCGGAGTAGGTCACTGTGTCAACGGTAGGCTGCAGCCAGTCGCTCTCGTGGGCGGGGGCGTCGGCGGCCATGCCCGGATACAGGTTGACGATCTTCTGGGACTGCAGACTGACGTGGAAGGTCATCGTGCCGTTTTCCACCGTCAGCGTGCCCATGCCGTCCACGGCTTCGTTGGCGTGGAACATGCTGCTGTCGGTATTGAACTTAGCGGTGTATACGCCGTCCGGCAGCGCGGCAGCGGGGGCCTGGGCTTTCGTGACGGCAGGGGCCGGGGCCGCGGTGGCGGCAGGGGCGGTTTCTTCCGTGGAGACCGCCTCGGACGTGCTCTCGGCGGTGGACGCTGCGGACGCACCGCAGCCCGCCAGCAGCAGGGCAGCGAGAGTCAGGGATGCGAGTTGGAGCTTTTT
>ERZ773200.3018-NODE-3018-length-11546-cov-3.372814_pt1 | contig 11546 bp, 14 predicted proteins | sample MGYA00581008_ERZ773200 | MGnify/ENA primary metagenome ERZ773200 (study PRJEB29015, sample SAMEA2737770) | human gut metagenome | biome: human gut; feature: human-associated habitat; material: faeces | place: China | collected 2012 ... | reverse complement strand
CATACAATTAACGCTTTTTATCGAATCATACTCATCAATCCATACGAATTCTTTTCCGTTATATCTGTAAAGTCCGCCGTATGTACCTATCCACAATATTCCGTCATTCGTCTGCACAATATCATTGGCACAGCCGCCTGGTATTCCGTTTTCTCTTCCGTACACCGTCTGAAGATAAGAACTGTAATCCTGTATTTTATCGTTATCTGATTGTACCATTACATCAGCATCTTTTTGTTGTTCATTCTGGGTTTTTGCCTGTGCTTCTATTGACAGATTCATATTTTGCCCAATCCTGGCTATAACCGATGATGCCAACGCAAACATCAGACACACCGATATTACTCTTTTATCGAATCTTTTCCATCCTTTGTCAAATTTCACAAAAACAAACAGAATTAATACCGCTATAACCTTATCAAGAAAATCAACATAAAATTCTCCCGCAGCGTAACTTATAATATTATTAAAACCTATGCTTATAAGGGAATCAATAACTCCGTCTCCCCAAATATTATTTGTATAACCATTGAAAAAAATATAATTGAAAATTACAGACACTACACAAGATACAAATGCAATATAGAAGCTTGCCGTCAGTGCTCCTAGAAGTGTTTTCATGTAATCTTTTTTGATACACACTCCTGCAATTACTGCAATTAAAGCACTTACAACAGCATAACAAATATATGTCCAGGAATAAATTATAGAATATAATGTATTAAGGGTAACTCCGACAATAACACCGCATACAGGACCAAGCACATATGTGGCGGCTATAGTTCCGAAAGAATCCATCCATATAGGAAGCTTAAGCCATTGTGCCAGACACTTGCCCGAAAGATTGAGCAGCAGGCATAATATAACAAATAAACTCGTACTATATCTCTTGTTCTTCTCCATATTCTGTCCCTTATCCAAAAAAACGTATAAATCATTAATATAAGCTACTTTTTAAGTCTATCATATAAAATATAAATTGTCGATTTAATTTTATAAATAAATATTCATGCCATACTTCTTTAAATCAACTTTTCCATTTATAACTTCTACTCCGTCAGCTTCAAGCAGTTCTGCCTGTTTTCCTGCTCCTCCGAACGCAAACTCCCCAGAAAGTTCTCCCTTGGAATTCACAACCCTGTAGCACGGAATATTTTCAGGATCAGGATTTTTATGCAATGCATTGCCAACCGCACGTGCCATTTTTCTGTCACCTGCAAGTTCAGCAATCTGTCCATATGTGGCTACGCATCCTCTCGGAATCTTTTTAACCGCACTGTATATTCTTTTTGTCGGGCTGTCAGATACAAGGTCATAGCTTTCCGCTATCATTCTTTTAATATCTTTATCCGGTATTGAACCATCAAGGATAATAGTGTTCCAATGTTCCTTATTCTGATGATATCCCGCAACTACAGAAGCATAGGCACTTCGCCAGAAATCTCTCCACTCAGGTGAAACTTTTACATTAAGATTAATATAACCATTCCGTTCATAAGTCCACAAAAAAACTTTTTTGTTACTTTTTACTCTCACAAGCTGCCAGTTTTCATCATGAAACGGAGCTTCTATATATGTATCCTTAAATGATAGGCCATATGCCAGTGCTTCTTCTCTTGTTTTCATAATACCATTCCATTGCCTTAATAATACCTATTTAATATTAAAACTTTATTTTAATTCAAATTTATTGACAAATTCATTTAATGTCACTACCTGTATTTAATCTATTATAGCACTTTGTTACCATATTATTTAATAAAATTTTGCTATGTCCGAAACATTTTTTCGTTTTGGCATATGGGAATCCTTAGCAGCATATCCAACCGCAATTACAGAAACAACCTGTTCGGTTTCGGGTACGTTAAGAAATTCTCTTATTGCCTCACCATCACGAATTCCCATAATCAATGTGTCAAGTCCCGATTCTTTGGCTTTAAGAACAAAATTTTCATTTTGCAGCCCCAAATCATAATATCCCCAGCCGTTGGCACATTCATTGACTGGCTCTCCCGATAATCTGTCAAATCCCACGCAATTTTTTACAAATGTAGTTACAACAAGTACTGCTCCTTCTGAATTTTTCCGATTGAATTCCGGCAGACATTTATCAGAGAATTCTTTAATCATTTCATCCGATAAAATGCAGTAATATCTTGACGTCTGTAAATTTTTCCATGAAGGAGCCAATATAGATGCATTTATAATAATTTCAAGCTGCTCTTTTGTAACTTTTTTATCAGCATCATAACTTCTGATACTTCTTCTTTCATTTAATACGTCCTGTAACTCCATGATATGTACCTCTTTTCGCATTTTTATATTCGTTTATTATATAATTTTCATTCATAAAAATTTCATCAGAAAGTCAGCCGCATTTGAAGCCCTTTGCGGCCTTGCTGCTTTGCATCGTCAACCGCACGACAAATCAATTGTGCGGCGTATCCGTGTTTGCGATAATCCGGCAGTGTATTCACTCCGAAAATCATCTGCCAAGCACCATTTTCATTGTGCATGGCTGCATTTTCATACATCTCATCGGTTAAATCATATTCATCAGTAACAAATCCATCAACGAACGCAATCAGCTTTTCAGCTTCATACATCAGCCAAAAATGATTTCCGTAATGCTTTACCCTTTCAATAAACTCTTTTTCAGTAGCTGCTTCTGACGGAGGAAAACATTCCCTCTCAACAGCAGAAATCGCCTCAACATCTTCTTTTGAGGCATATTTTATAATCATACTTTATTTCTCCTGCAAATTATGCGTTTCTTTTAATCTCCATATTGTCACTCCTTATTTCTGTACATTGTACAAATTTTAGTAATAACATTCTACTTCTAAATTCAGACCTATTTTGTTCACAATATTATATCACCACTCCATTACAATGGTCCACCTCATGCTGTATTATCTGTGCCGTAAATCCGCTGTATTTTCCATGCTGTGGCTTAAAATTACTGTCAAGATAATCAACTTCTATCTCTTCATATCTTATGCATGGTCTTACTCCGCCCAGTGACAGGCATCCCTCTTCTGTCTTATATTCACCTGACTTTTTTGTTATCACAGGATTAACCATTGCAAATTGAAACGGTCCCGCCGCAACAACTATTATTGATTTGTTTACACCTATCATATTTGCAGCCATGCCGACGCAAATTTCACGGTTGGCACGCAGTGTGTCAATCAAATCTGTTACAACCTGCTTGTCAGTTTCCGTTGCAGGTTTTGCCTTTCTTGAAAAAATGTGTTTTCCTTTTACGATATTTTTTATCATAACTTTTTAACCGCCTATAATTTCCTCTTCCCAATATACGATTCATACAGCTTATAATCACTGTTCACTATCAGTTTTTCCGGGAATTCTGTATCTATAATAACCTGATATGCCCTGTCAAATCCGCATATGCTTTCTTTTATGTGAGCATCACTTCCAATTGAAATACAGACACCCATTTCCTTGCAAAGATTGAGCATTTTTACATCATTATCATATGCTCCCTGTCTCGGACCGTCGGGATTTAATGATGTATTATTTAACTCGAGAAGAACATGCTTTTCCTTTGCCGCTTTTACAAGACGCTCATAATCCACAGGATATCTTGAATCGTCAGGGTGACCTATTATATTGATGTATGGATTATTCATTACTTTTATTAGAGCATTTGTATTTTCCTCTATGCTTCCGGGTTTGATGCAAGGAATGTGAAGACTTGCAATAACAACATCACAGCCTTTAAGCCCATATTCGCTAAGGTCAATATTTCCTTCATAATCCATAATATTAGCCTCACACCCCATATATATTTTCACGCCGTTTTTCATCCTTGGGATTATTCCCATATTTGAAAAATAAAAAACACCTGTACTTCCTGGCATCTTTGGTGCATGATCTGTTATAGCAAGATGTGTAACGCCTTTTTGAAAGGCGAAAGCCGCCATCTCATCTATTGTGTTATAAGCATGTCCACTAACTAACGTATGTGTATGTGTATCTATCGTAAATTTCATAATATTGTCTCCATTAAATATTTATATATTTCAGCAATCAATCACTTCATATATCATCATATCTCTCAACAATCAATCACTTCAAATCAACCGTGCAAATATCTCTGTGTGGATTCGTCTGTGCAAGCCCCAATCTCACAATTTTACCTTTAAGCGGTATAAAATGTGTCTGCATTGCTCTTACAGCCGCAATCATTTGCTCTTTTTCAAGTTTCTTTCCCAACGTAATATGCGGAAACCAACTATACGGTTTATAACAACGGTTAATTGTCACATCCTCACGCACTGCTAAAATATTATAAACCTTTTCTGCTGTTTGCTGCAAATGCAAATCCAATACGGGCGTCACATAAATACATATGGCAAAAATTCGCCTACAGAAAATATATTTATATCATGGGATTCCAATTCCGACAGCTTCACAAAATCATCGCAGAGATTTTGTGGATTTCTTGTCTCAAAACTTGATATTGTAAGATGCGGTGGCACATTATTGTCAATCATATAAGTATTTCCCGTATTTTGTGCAACTGCATCAATAAACCGCTGTAACTGCCTTGTTGTATGTTCATCAAAATAAGCCGAAATCAGATACATTTTTTCTCCTTTACTCTTTGTCTCCACAATGTTAGGAAATTCCATATGTTTTTATCCGTCAAAACAAAAATTCACATCAATTATACGAATTAATCCGGCTGACTGACTTTTTCAAGCTCTGCACGAAACATTATTCTTCTTGTTCCTCTTATATTCCTGAACTGAATTTCATATGTCTGCGTTATATTATCAATTTTAATAATCTCACCGACACCAAATACTTTGTGTCTGACAATATCTCCAACATCAAACTTTAACTTAGGCAGCATCTGCTCAGTTTCCCCTTTAATTAATATTCTGCTGTTATTAATACAATCAACCGGTACAAATACAGTATCGAATTCAAGTTCTTTTGACGTGTGAATAGTCATAACCTTAACAACGTTATATTCACCATCTTCATCCTGTGCCGAAAACAGTGCAAAATGGCTTAGCAAATCTGCCAGTTCTACCTTTTCCTATCAATTCCAGACATAAGCTCAACATATGACATATCCTGCTTTGACATATCTATATCACTCATTATCTTTTTTGCAGTATTATCTTTAAGTGAAATACCCATATCCTCAGCTACATTCTTAATCATATCAAGTTCTGCTTTTTTATCAAGAATCGTAAAAGTCTTAGGAAATGACATTCTGTGAATCTCTTCTTTAAGAAACATATTGCAATATCCGTGAAATGTACCTGTTCTTTCGTCGCTCTTTCTGGTATGTTCATTTATATAAACCCTTTCCAACATATTTTCAGAAAAAAGACGCGGAATCTCTCCCACGCCTTTAAGTATACTTTTTATTTTATTATTTTTCTCATTTATAAAACATTTCATCATTGGTTATGGTATATATATCACACTTTCGATTAAGTCCATGGTTTTTAAATACAAGCACATGCTCTTTGTATGTAATCGTATCTTTCAAATATACAAACGGCTCTTCTCTGTAAAGAAAGCATTCATACCCTTTTTGCTTAAAGTTATTCATAATTTTTAAAGCTTTTTCATGTATTTTCCGGTTCTGTATTTCCTCTTCTTTGTCAAACTTTCTTCTATCATATGAAGATGCAGCATCCCTCATATCGTTGATAATCTTATCTATAAATCGTCCATGCGATTTTTTATGAAACATAGATGCAATAATGTTACATTTTAAGCTGTCCGGCTTTTTTTGATAAATTTTAAGCATCCGTTCCATATTTCTATCACCGACACATCTTGCGGCTTCCATGAGATAACTGACAGCTTCAGGATATATTGAATCGGGATAAGGCACATAATATGCTTTGGGAACTGACCTGTACTTTTTAACCGGTGGAAAATCTGCCAGCCTCATAAACACAAGTTCTTTTTCATTGCAGGATGAACTTCCAAGAAAACGGTATTTATCGCGTATAACTGCAAACTGGTATTCAAGCTGCCTTAAATATTCATATCCTTTTACCCAGAAATGTCCCATACAGCCATAATTAAAATATGTCGATGTAATACTAAGCTTTACAAACTTTATTGTAAATACATTCTCTCCACCCTGATTTACTATAAGCATATAACCATCTTCAAGCTTTTCCACTCCCGCAATCTGCTCAGATTCAATATCTTTGTATGTACCTGTGATTACCGGCTGTTCAAACACAAAAAAGCTTTCAACTGCATCATTCATAATATATGCCGCATAAATGTCACTGCTGCCATCAATCCTCACAGGTTCAAACAAATTCAGTTCAAATACCTGTGCCAGCCTGAAAAATTCATCCGGCATATCATCCGTTAATCCGTCAAGATAATTCATATAAAACTTCTTATCATCAAAATCCATCTCAGATTCCATATTCACAGACATATTTTCTCGCAATCTCTAAACCATCAATCGGTGCACAAAACTTCTGATTATGCTTCTTACATTCCTCATAAACATATTCTAAGTTAAACCAATCCACTCTGTCCAGCTCTTCTTTTTGTAATGTAAGCTTGTCGATATCCACAGATCCGGTATATACACAAAAGCTATCTCGCTGTCCTTAAACATCTTTCCATAGAATTCTTTTTTATAATTAATTACAAATTTATCAACAAAATGCAAATCACTGACGGATGCATCTATTCCAAGTTCTTCTTTCATCTCTCTTATTGCAGATTCTTCAGGTTCATCACCAGCCTGTATATGACCTGCCGAAGAAGTATCATATCTTCCCGGAAATGAATCCTTACCCATCGCACGCTTCTGAAGAAGAACCTCTGCTCCATTATCCGTCTTTCTTATAATCCACACATGTGCAGTCCTGTGCCTTATTCCCTCACTATGTGCAATCTTTCTCTCAATGGTTTTTCCTGTTGGTATCCCATTTTCATCAACTATATCCAATAATTCCATGTTTAATCTGACTCCATTATAAACAGCGTATAAAAAATCATATAGCAAAAAGGAGACATAAAACAATCATCACGTCTCCTTTTAAAAAGCAACTTATATTACAAACCTTATATAAATTTATTACTTAATAAGGCTTTCCTTAATCTTTACAACTGCTTTATGAATATTAACAGGTTCGTCCATTGTGCAGTTAGGGCGATGAATATCGTTAGTAAAATATACTGTAAATTCACCCGGATGTAATGTAACGAACTGTTCGTCAGCTACTTCATCATAATAAATATTGTCCTTTCCGGCAGGCTCTTCACCTTTTACGCCCGGAAGAAGAGGTGCGTATCCCTGTACTTCCTTTCCTGTAAAAAGATACTGAATGTCAATATAGTTTCTGTGGCTTTCTGCACGCTTCTTTTCTACAGGTGCAGTTGTCTGATCCTGAATGAGAACATAAATGTTATCTCCGTCAAGTTCATATCTTCCTACAGGAAGTTCCTTTGTTTCAGGCTTTGCAAGAAATTCCAAAGCTGTGGCAATTGCTGCCGGATACTCATAGTTACCTTTTTTTGCATTAAGTGAAGCGTAAATCATAATAATTCATCCTTTCGTTTTTAAATATTTATTTTTATTATTTATTGCATATTATTTGCATGCTATTACATTGAGTATATACTCATACATTCTCTTTGAAGAAGAAATGCTTAAATGCTCTTCCGTTGTATGAATATTAAAAATATCCGGTCCCATAGATATGCAGTCAAGGTCTTCTATCTTTCCTGCAAGTATACCACATTCGACGCCTGCATGAATTGCCTCAATAGTAGGTTTTTTGCCATACATCTGTTCAAATATATTAACCATATCATCACGGAGTTTTGAATCTTTCTTATATTCCCAAGCCGGGTATTCTCCTGTAAATTCAACACTTCCACCGTATGTTTTACTTACACATGCAATCTGGTTTTTAAGATTTTTCAATGCAACTCCGACTGAACTTCTAAGGGCAAATCTGAGACAGATACCTGATTCATCTAATGAAATTATACCAAGATTAAGTGAAGTTTCAACAAGATTATCAATATCCTGACTCATTCTCATTATTCCGTTAGGAAGTGACTGTATAAGAGCAACCGCTTTGGCACTGTCTTCCTTTGTAACAGCTTTAACGCTGCATCCATCTGATAATTCTGTTGTAACATTAAAATCTGCATCAGATGACGCAAATTCTTCTCTTATCTCATTTACAGCTTCTTCAACAGCAGCTTTAACTGCCTCAGCTTTATCTTCTTCAATAATAATTTCTGATAAACATTCTCTCGGAATGGCATTGTCTTTTTTGCCTCCCTCAACAGATACAATAAATATCGGTGCTTTCTCAGCGGCATCACGAAGAATTCTTGACATGAGAACATTTGCATTTCCTCTTCCCTTGTCAATCTCAACACCTGAATGTCCTCCCGTAAGTCCCGATATAGAAATACGAAGTTTTGTTCCTGTCACTTCTGTTCTGTTTAATCTAAGTCTAACCTGTGCACTACATCCTCCCGCACAACTTGCAAGCATGATTCCCTCATCTTCGCTGTCCATATTGAGAAGCTTCTTTCCTTTTAACATTGACACATCAATGCCTGCAGCACCTTCCATGCCTACTTCTTCTGATACGGTACACACAAATTCAAGACGTGGATGTGCAATGCTGTCATCATCTAATATCGCAAGTGCATAGGCAACCGCAATTCCGTCATCACCGCCAAGTGTTGTTCCCTTGGCAGAAACAAAATCACCATTAACTTCAAGATCAAGTCCTTCTTCGTCCATGTTCTTATCACAGTCAGGTGTCTTTTCACATACCATATCCATGTGTCCCTGAAGAATAATAGGTGCAACATCTTCATATCCTTTTGATGCTTCCTTTATTATAATCACGTTGTAAAGTGAATCCTGATAATATTCAAGATTTCTTGCCTTGGCAAATTCAACGAGATAATTGCTAATCTTCTCTTCTTTATAAGAAGGATGCGGAATATTGCAAATATCCTCAAAAAATGAAAATACATTCTTAGGTTCTAATTCAGATAATACTCTCATGTCTTAACTCCTTTAAAACATTTTATTAATATTATTTTTGTTTAATCTTATTAGTGTATACAATAAACTGATTTTTATGAAGTATCTTTGTAAACTGGCATAAACGCTCATACAAAGGTTCTGCCTTTTCTCCAAAATGTTGTTTTACAAGCTGTCCGATGTCATAAATACTTCGTACTCCGTCTATCTGACGCCATATATATGTACCAAATTCATCTAATTCAATGTAACTGTACTTGGGCTTTTTCGCAATAAGCTGTGCTATTCTATTAAAAAGACCTTTATTATGAACTTTAATTTCAACATGCCCTTTCTTGTTATCCCTAAATTCAAATAATGAATTATGTTTTGGAACATAGTCTAAGTAATTCTCCTTTTGCTTAGCCATGAAACCTCCTTAAATAAAACTCTTTATCAAAAAAGCAGAATTTTTCGTAAAAATAATAAATCTGTCGGCATAAAAACCAACAGATTTATTATAACACATTTTTTTTAATTTGTCTTTTTTTCTTTTTTATTAATAAATGCTATTAATGTTGCAATAAGTGCCGCGAAGAATACAAGGCCTCCAATGTTACCAAGATTAATAACCTTTGATAAATTGATAGCATCTCCGAGAGTTGCTGTTCCTACAGGAATAATAGCAAATACAGCTAAAAGAATACCAACGAGACCTTCACCTGCAATAAGACCTGATGAGTAAAGGATTCCCTGATTAACCTTAGCTTTACGTTCTTCCTCTGAAAGACCTTTCTTCTTATCGAAGTAAAGTCTTACAAGTCCACCTGCCATAATCGGTGTACTTAAATAAATCGGAAGGTAAAGACCTACTGCAAAAGGAAGTACAGGAATCTGAAGAATTTCAACAACTATAGCAATGGCTACACCTGCAAATACAAGTGCCCACGGAAGGCTGTTTCCCATAACACCTTCAACTACCATTTTCATAAGAGTAGCCTGTGGTGCAGGTAATTCTGTAGAACCGTATCCCCATGCTGCATTAAGCAAATAAAGAACTCCGCCTACTGTAACAGCAGATACAGCCACACCGATAAGCTCACCAATCTGCTGCTTATAAGGTGTTGCACCTACTATATAGCCTGTCTTCAAATCCTGTGATGTATCACCTGCAATAGCTGCGATAATACAAATTACAGAGCCGATACTTATAGCGGCTACCATGCCATTCATACCTATTGTACCTGTAGCTTTAAGAATTGCTGACGAAATAAGAAGTGTCGCAATAGCCATACCTGATACAGGGTTATTTGAGCTTCCTACTAAACCAACCATACGTGATGATACAGTTGCAAAGAAGAAACCAAAAATAATAATAATAATCGCACTGAGAAGATTAACAGGAATCGCCGGGATTAACCACATGATAATTGCAAGCACGCCAATACCCAATACAACCAAAGTCATAGGAAGATCCTTAGTTGATCTTGTCTCCTCACCGTCTGCTTTCTTGCCATAGCCTTTCATTGCCTGCTTAAATGTTTTTACAATAAGCGGTAATGACTTGATTAAGCTTATAATACCGCCGGCAGCAACCGCACCTGCACCGATATAACGCACATAATTAGACCATATCTGTGATGGACCCATCTGTGATATTGGAATTGTAGCAGGTCCGATAATGTTGTCTCCACCGAACAAAGCGATTAACGGCATAATCATAAACCACGCTACGGAACCACCTGCCAAGAGGTATGAAGATACCTTAGGTCCACAGATATAACCGACACCGAGGAGTGCTGGCAGTACATCTGCACCAACAGCCGAACCCTTGTATGGTTTGATAGTAAAATCAACCTCGCTAGGGAATACTTTAAGTCCATCAGCGATAAACTTATAAACAGCTGCAATACCAAGACCAGCAAATACGGTACTTGCCTTAGCACCGCCTCCGGCAACTAATACCTCAGCACATGCCTGTCCTTCAGGATAAGGTAACACCCCATGCTCCTGAACAATTAATGCACTACGAAGTGGAATCATGAATAATACTCCGAGGAAACCACCAATTAATGCAATAAGTGCTATCTCTATCAAAGAAGGCATAGATGTGCCGCCCTCCTGAGCCCACATAAATAATGCAGGAAGTGTAAAGATTGCACCTGCCGCAACAGATTCACCTGCAGAACCGATTGTCTGAACCATATTGTTCTCTAAAATAGAATCTCTTCTTAAAATAAAGCGGATAATTCCCATAGAGATAACGGCCGCAGGAATAGAAGCCGAAACGGTCATACCAACACGCAGACCTAAGTATGCGTTGGCACCGCCAAATAATACGGCTAATAAGATACCGATAATTACAGATGTAACTGTAAGTTCAGGCATCACCTTATCAGCCGGAATATACGGCTTGAACTCTTGTTTTTCGTTCATAATTTTTCTCTCTTTCTTAAATATTTAATGCAAAAAGCACCATATTCTTAATATTATATTAAGAAACTGTTATTATGTCAAACATTTA
>ERZ773200.3010-NODE-3010-length-11586-cov-2.455034_pt1 | contig 11586 bp, 5 predicted proteins | sample MGYA00581008_ERZ773200 | MGnify/ENA primary metagenome ERZ773200 (study PRJEB29015, sample SAMEA2737770) | human gut metagenome | biome: human gut; feature: human-associated habitat; material: faeces | place: China | collected 2012 ... | reverse complement strand
GGAAGAAAAATAGACTGGGAAATGTTCTGGCAGCTGTGCGAAGAGTATCATATGACGTGCTTCTGTATCAATCTGCTGGATATCGGCGAGCGGTATCTGGGCTTTTCCTATGAAGCAAGTGGGGCAGTCCGTGCCGCAAAGAAGCTTCACCCGGATTCCGAAGCGCTTCTGATCGATATTCTCGATGCCGGTTCGTTCGGAAAATCGAGCGCGGGACGGATCCACAGTGCGAACATTACCCTGTATGCGGCAGAAACCGGAATGGAAAAGCACACAGCCGGGGGAATCTGGAAATCGCTGGTTCCGGAAGCTTCCTATATGAAAAACAAGTATCCCTATGCGGCGAGGTATCCGTTTTTGCTCCCGGCTGCATACGTGCAGCGGATCCTGAAATGGCTGGGACAGGGAGAAAAAGAACAGAAATCGAGCATTGAAGTGGGCGCGGGACGTGTCGAGCTGCTGAAAAAATACGATATGATCCGTACCGCAGACGGGAAAAAGAGAGGAGACGCGCATGCAGGAAGAATCCAAAGAGAAAAGTAAAGACGTTTCCTTTGAGTCTCTCCGCATCCTGTCGGAGCGATGGAAAAACGGAACGTTCTCGGAAATCATCGATGACTGGAAATGGATTTTTGGCTACAGCGCGCGCTATAAGGGTGCGATTGTTTTTTATACGATTCTCGGTATCTTAAGCACTTCGCTTGGGCTTGTCGGCAGCGTGGCAGGAAAATACCTGATCGATATCATCACCGGATACCAGATACAGAAGCTCCCGCTGCTGCTTTGCATCATGATCGGAAGCACCGTGTTCAGCCTTGGGTTTGAGAGTGTCATCAACCGCATTTCAACGAAGCTTGGTATCGCCATCAACAACGACATCCAGGCGGATATTTTTGACAAAATCGTTGATGCGGACTGGCTGGAAATCAGCAAATACGCAAACGGTGACGTACTCAACCGTTTCAACGGCGACATTGGAACGGTCAGCGGCAACGCAATCAGCTGGCTCCCGACGATTATCATTGCCGTGTATCGGTTTATTGCCACCTTTTTCGTAATCCTGCATTATGACTGGGTCATGGCACTGATTGCTTTTTTAAGCGCACCGTTTCTGCTTCTGATGTCCCGTTTTATGATCCGCCGTCAGCGGGAATACAGCAAAGAAGTACGCGAGATGAGCAGTAATCTGATGAGCTTTGAGGTAGAAGCGTTCTACAATTTTGATACCATCAAATCGTTTGGCATTGCGCCGTATTACAGCAAAAAGATGCGCTGGTGGCAGGGACTTTTCAAAGACATCAGCCTGAAATATAATCTGTTTACGATTAAAACCAATATTGTAATGTCCATTCTCGGGAGTGCGGTGGAGTTTACGGCGTTCGGATACTGCCTGTTCCGTCTGTGGACGCACGACATTACCTATGGAACCATGACGCTGTTCCTGCAGCAGCGGAGTAACCTTTCCGGCGCGTTTGGAAACGTAATTTCGATTATTCCGTCCTTCCTCAACAGCTCTGTCTCGGCGCACCGGATCCGTGAGCTCGTAGAGCTGCCAAAAGAGGTCCATATCCCGGATAGCGCCAAGCTCGATCCACTGGCAAAGGATGGCTTCCGGGTACAGATGCATGGGGTAGAATTTTCTTATATAGAAGGAAACAAAGTAATTACCAGATCGGAGTTTCAGGCTGCCCCCGGCGAGATCGTAGCGCTGGTCGGCCCGTCCGGCGAGGGAAAAACAACGATGATCCGCCTGATTCTCGGTCTCATCCGCCCGCAGGAGGGGGAAACCGTGATCATTGCCTCAAACGGAAAGACGGTTCCCATGAACGCCGAAACGCGTCATCTCTTCGCAGGGAAATACGATCCTTTCCGGCACAATCGCCGAAAATATGCGCATGGTAAAAGAGGATGCGACCGACGAGGAGATCATCGAAGCGCTCAAAATCTCCTGCGCCTGGGATTTCGTCCAGCATCTGCCGGATACCATCAACAGCCGCGTCGGGGAACGCGGCCGCGGTTTCTCCGAAGGCCAGTCCCAGCGGCTTGCCATCGCCCGTGCCGTCCTCCGCGATGCCCCGGTGCTGCTTCTCGATGAAGCCACCTCGGCACTGGATGTTACGACGGAACGAAACGTCCTCCGAAACATCATTCGTCAGCGTCCCAACAAAACCTGTATCGTTACAACGCATCGTCCGAGTGTCCTCGGCCTCTGCCAGAGAGTCTACCGTGTCATGAATGGAACCGTGACCGAACTCGATGGGGCAGAAGGGGCAAAGATGGTGGAAGATTTTTGACAGAAAAAAGACACAAAAAGGACACAAAGGTCGGAAGAGTGATACTTCAAAGTCAAATCAGTTATAGAGTTGAAAGTCAAAATCCTGCTATAATACAACCATCAAAGGTCACACAACACGATACGTGAAAAGGAGAAAAAGTATGAAGAAAAAAGTGTTAGCAGGCATTCTTGCAGCAACTATGGCATTTTCCATGGCAGCATGCGGAAGCACAGGATCCAGTTCTGATTCCGGTTCCTCCGCAGCTTCCGGAAGTACGGCAAAGACAGAGGAAAAAGGCGAGCCGTACACTGTAACTATGGTACTGCAGGGCAGCCAGCAACAGGATGAAGAGAGAATCGAAGAAAAAATCAACGAGATTCTGGAGCCGGAGCTGAACGCAAAGCTCGATATCGTTGTTCTTCCGTGGGCAAGCGCAACACAGCAGTTACAGCTGATGCTTTCCGGCGATGAGAAAATCGATCTTCTGTACACAAATGCAACAACAGCTGTACAGTATATGCATTCCGGCCAGATCATGGATATGTCTGAACTGATTGACAAATACGGCACAAACCTGAAAGATATCTATGGCGAGGATATTGCAAAAACAAATCAGATTGATGGGTTTGTCTATGGCGTTCCGAACCAGATCGAACGAGGCAGCATTCCAGCCATCTTCATGAGAAAAGACCTGGTAGAAAAGTATAATATCAATACCGATGAAATCAAAGAGCCGAAGGATATGGAGAAAGTATTTGAGACCGTACAGGCAGGCGAACCTGATATGACTATGCTGTTCTCCTGCAACGGCGGTGATACGCCTATGGGACGTCTGTTCCGCGGTGATGGACTCGGCGATACCAACACTGGCGTTCTGATGGATCAGACCAACAGCACAACCGTAGAGAACTTCTTTGCGACCGACTGGTTCAAAGATACCGCAACGATGCTGTATGACTGGTATCAGAAAGGCTATATCAGCAAGGATGCCGGAACAAACACAGAAAACTGGAGAACCGTATGCAAAGCAGGAAACGTGTTCTCCCTGTTCTACGCTTATCATCCGGGTACCCCGGTTGAGTTCCAGAGCTCTACAGGATATGAGTTTGAAATTGTACCGTTCTATGATAAGCAGATCATCAACTCATCCGCTTACGGCTCAGTTATTTATTCTATAGCACAGAACTCCGAGAATCCGGAAAAAGCAATTCAGGTTCTCGATTACATCTATGGCAGCCCGGAAGTCATGAACCTTCTGAACTGGGGCGAAGAGGGAACCGACTACGTAGTAGAAGATGAAGAAAACGGAATCATCAACTACCCGGATGGCGTAACAGCAGACAACGTAGGCTACAGCTTTAACTGTGGATGGGAGCTTCCGAACCAGTTTATCGCATACAAATGGGATGGATCTGACCCGCAGCTCTGGGACAAAATGCAGGAGTTCAACGCTTCCGGTATCGAGTCGAAAGCACTTGGATTTATCTTTGATAACAGCGAATATACCAATCAGGTATCGGCTCTGTCCAACGTTGTAAAACAGTACAGCGGAGCACTTTACAGCGGTTCTGGTGATCCGGAAGAACTGCTTCCGCAGTTCCTGGAGGCACTGGATGATGCGGGAATCAATGATGTCATTGCTGCAAAGCAGGAGCAGCTGGATGCATTTCTTGCAGCGAAATAAGCACCATAATTTGTAAAAAGAACACGACCGGAGCGGAAGAAAATCCGGTGTGATACAGTAACCGAAGGCTCCACTCTTACCCCCAAAAGATGTGGAGCTTTCTCTGTGAAAGAACCTGAAAAAACAGCCCTCATAAAAGGAGACACGCTTTATGAAAAAAGCAGAGGTTAAAAAAGAGAAAAAGAAAAACGTGCTGAAGGAATATTGGCCGCTTTATCTGATGATGCTTCCGGCACTTCTGTATCTGCTGATCAACAACTATATCCCGATGGCAGGTATGGTGATTGCGTTTAAAAAACTGAACTTTGCAAAAGGTATCTGGGCAAGCCCATGGGCAGGACTCGACAACTTTAAGTTCCTGTTTTCCTCGAAGGATGCATGGATCATTACAAGAAACACGCTGCTGTATAACGTCGCATTTATTCTTGTAAACATGGTAGTCGGAATTGCCATTGCGATTCTGATTACGGAGGTAAGAAACACAAAGCTCAAAAAAGTGTACCAGAGTGCAATTCTTCTTCCGTTCCTGATGTCCATGGTTATCTTAAGCTACATCGTATATGCGCTTCTGAGTGCGGAAAATGGTCTTGTCAACAATTCGATCCTTCCGTTCTTCCATATTGACCCGATCCAGTGGTACCAGAAACCGAAATACTGGCCGGCGATCCTGATCATCGCGAACTGCTGGAAGGGCGTAGGATACGGATGCCTGATTTATATCGCATCGCTGATCGGTATTGATCCTTCCTTCTATGAGGCTGCCAGACTGGACGGTGCAAGCAAATGGCAGGAGATCACAAAAATCACACTGCCGAGCCTCGTTCCGACCATCATTACCCTGCTGCTTCTCAGCATCGGAAGAATTTTCTATTCCGATTTCGGTCTGTTCTATCAGGTACCAATGAACTCCGGTGTTCTGTTCCCGACCACAAACGTTATCGATACCTACGTATACCGTGCCCTGATTGAACAGGGAAATATCAGTATGTCATCTGCAGCCGGTGTATACCAGTCTCTGGTAGGCTTCTGTGTCGTAATGTTGAGCAACTGGATTGTCCGCAAAGTAGACAAAGACCAGGCATTATTCTAGGAGGATGGAAGTATGACAAATTCAAAAAAAGCAAAACGTTTCCAGTTCTGGATTAATGTAGTACTCATTCTGATTACCTTATCCATTGTACTGCCGTTTGTACTCGTATTTATTTCCTCGCTGACCGATGAAAACACACTGATCCGCAACGGATATTCGTTCTTCCCGGAGAAATTCAGCTTCTATGCTTACTCCTATATCATCCGCCAGGGCGAGAAAATTCTGAGAGCATACGGAATCACCATTTTTGTAACGATCGTTGGTACGGCTGCAAATATTGCGATGTCCTCTCTTCTGGCGTATCCGCTTTCTGTTAAAAAACTGCCGTACCGCAGAGCAATTACCTTTTTCGTATTCTTTACGATGCTGTTCAACGGCGGACTGGTGCCGACCTACTTGATGTATGTAAATTATCTTCACATCAAAAACACGATCTGGGCATTGATTGTTCCGGGCTTCCTGTTAAGCGCAAACAACGTGCTGATGATCCGAAGCTACTTTAACACCAGTATCCCGGACGCGCTGTTCGAGGCGGCCAAAATCGATGGCGCAGGACACATGAAGATTTTCACCAGCATCACACTGCCGCTTGGAAAACCGATTCTGGTAACCATGGGACTGTTTTCCGCACTTGGCTATTGGAATGACTGGACAAATGGTTTATACTATTTATCAGGAAATGACGGTCAGAAGCTTTACAGTATCCAGAACCTGCTGAATCAGATGATCACCGATATTCAGTACCTGGCAAGTGGAAAAGTAACCGGAAATATCGGCGCGGAGGTGGCAAAGCTGCCGACAACCTCGATCCGTATGGCAATCGCATTTATCGCCATGCTGCCGCTGTTTATCATCTATCCGTTCCTTCAGAAATACTTCGCAGAAGGTATCACACTTGGCGCGGTAAAGGGATGATTTTCCATGCAGGAATAAAAAAGAGAAACATTTCGGTGTTTCCGACATACAGCAGAAAAACAGTACAGACTCATGGAAACATGAGGTGTACTGTTTTTCTGCTGTATTATATTCAGAAAAAAAGATCAGTTCGTAAAATCAAACACGGAAAAATTTCGAGCGTACCGGAACAGAAAAAAGGAGGAAATATCATGCGTATTTCAAAACAGACGAAAAAAACAACACTGGCGCAGCAGGGGCGTTATCTTTTGATCTGCCTGCTGAGTATGCTGCTGCTTTTTCTGGCTGGGAGCATGATTATTCTGAACCGGACGCAGCAGCAGGTATATGAGCAGCTGGAAGAGATTTCAAAGCTGTATACGGATGAGCTGGACAACCGTTTTTTTCGAATCAGCCGAAACCTGTTCTCGACTGTAATGGACAGCTCCAACCCGGATTCTGCGTTCTGGAAATATATGGATCTGATGGAGAAGGATCAGTATGAGGAATATGTTATCACACAGCTGCGAAAGAAATATGTATCTGCAGCGTGGGATTTTGGAACGGATTACAATGTTTTTCTTTATACGAAGAAGGATGAGAGCTTATACCAGCTGAGCATTTCCTCCGACGGGCGTTATTCCATTGATCCGTATCTGCAGGAAGCGCTGAAGCGCCGGATCAGGAGTCTGTCCCAGCAGACGTATGCAGTCAAGAAAAAATGGACCGTGATGCGCCAGGGCAATGAGGTTTATATGCTCAAGGTAGCACAGAGTCAGGGCGTCGGATTCGGCTGCTACGTCAATCTGAAGACAATTCTGGAACCGTTCTCTGAACTGTCTCTTGGAAAGAGCGGCTATGTCAGTCTCGTTGACCAGAACGGAAAAAGCATCGGAACACTGACGGAAAAAGGAATTGTAACGGACAATTCGAAAATTAATACCGACAATTACACCTTCCGGCAGGAACTTTCGCAGGCGCCGTTTGAAATCCGGATTAAAATCTCCTGGACGGGAGTCTTAAATCTGATGACGGGAAGTGTGTTTGCCCTTCTTGGCGTTGCTTTTCTGATGGTGATTGCCGGTTCCGTGCTGTTGTTCCACCTGGAAACAAAAATCCTGAAGCCGGTCGCTATGTTTACGGAAAATCTTCAAAAATATGACAATGGGGATCTCACCTATCAGATGTCGGAAGGAAATCTGGTAGAGCTGGAGCAGATTGACGATAAATTCCGAAACATGATTCATCAGATCCGACGTCTGAAGATCACGCTGTATGAGCAGGAGCTGGAAAAACAGAAAATCGAGATGGATTACCTCAAAATCCAGATTCGTCCGCATTTTTACATGAACTGTCTGAACTTTATTTACAGCATGATTGACTTCGGACAGTACGATCATGCAAAGTCGATGAGCCGTATTACGTCCGATTATCTCGCCTATATTTTCCGCAATACAAGCGAGATGGTGCCGGTGACGGCGGAGACGAACCACTGCGAAAATTACCTCAAAATTCTGCTGCTGCGCTATCCGGAAAAATTCACCTATTATTTTGAAGTCCATGAAGAAGTGAAAGACGCGGTAATCTTCCCGTTTCTGATTCAGGTGTTTGTAGAGAATGCGGCAAAACATGCCCTGACGCTGGAGACGGTTCCGCTGATTTCCGTGACGGTTTACCCGGAGGACCGTGGCGAAGAAAAGTATGTCAACATTTATATTTCGGACACCGGAAACGGCTTCCCGGAGGAGACGCTGCAAAGGCTGAAAGCAGGGGAAGATATTTCCGAGCATGGAAAGCATATCGGGATTGAAAACTGCCTGAAACGATTCCGTTATTATTATGGTGATACAGGAGAGATTCATTTCGATAACAGCCCGCTCGGCGGAGCGATTGTAGATATCCATATTCCATACAAGACAGGGGGAGATGAACATGAAACTATTGCTCGTGGATGATGAAGAGTACGTGATTGAAAGTATCAAAAGAAATCTCGATCTTACAGAGACCGGGGTGAGCGAGGTGTACACTGCGTTTTCCGTACAGCAGGCGAAGAACATCATGGGAATGGTGGACATTGATATTGTAATCAGCGATATCGTGATGCCGGGCGGAACGGGATTCGACTTTGTGGAGTGGGTCAGGAAAGAGGAGCTGAAGGTCCAGGTCATCTTCCTGACAAGCTATGCGGAGTTTGACTATGCCAGAAGAGCGATACAGCTGAACAGTGTCGATTATCTGCTGAAGCCCATTGATTTTGAAAAGCTGAAGGAGGCCGTACAGCGTGCGGCGGAATCCGTTGCGAAAGAAAAGAAAATACAGGATCTCAGGCAGGAAAGCATCAAGTGGAACCGGAACAGAAAAATTCTGCAGCAGGATATCTGGAAAAATGTGCTGAAAAGCGGCTTCTCCGAGGAAAAATTCTGCGAAACGGCAGCACAGCGCCAGCTTCCATACGGACCGGGACACTATTTCCGGCTGATTTGTCTGATGCCGGAAATAAAGAGCAATAAGCGGGAAATGTGGGATACGGCGACCATGGAATTTGTGATCGAAAATGTGCTGTCGGAACTGTATGAGGAAACGGATATTGCGGTAGATACTGTTTTTTACCAGGAACCGGGCATCTACTGGATTGTTACACAGTCAAAGGAAAAAGCATTCCCGCAGGACGGCGGGCGGGACTGTGAAATTCTGCAGCAATTTGTTGCGTGGATGAATGAAAAAATCTATCCGGAGCTGTGGTGCGGCGCCGGGCAGTGGGAATCTGTACTGGGGATGCAAAAGCAGAGCCGGAATCTTCAAAAAATGTGGGAGGGAAGCCTTTCCGTGCGGAACGAGGTGCTGTTTCTGAACGAGTTTCGGGCTCCGCAGACCAGCTACGAAAATAGGGAGCTGGATGTGTGGAAAGCTCTGCTTTCGGAGGAAAAACCGGAGGAGCTGCTGGAGCGGCTGCAGAAATACCTTGACCGGACGGAACGGGAAGGAATGATTACCAGAGAATTTCTGGTAGCGCTCCGTACCGATCTGACCCAGGTGGTGTATGCATGGCTTTCGGAACGGGAGATCAAGGCGTACGCGCTGTTTGCCGATGCGGATATGGAAAATCTGCATCGGAATTCTCTTTACGGAAGAGAAGAGATGATAGAATATGCGGGGGTACTGGTTCGGAAAGCAGTGCAGTACAGACAGTACATCAACAAATCAGATTCGGTTACGAGCCAGGTATGCGCATACATTGATGCACATTACCGGGAGGAGATTCACCGGGAGGAGCTTGGAGAGCTTGTCTTTTTGAATACCGATTATCTGTCCCGGATTTTTAAAAAAGAAAAGGGTATTTCGATCAGCAATTATATTATTCAAAAGCGGGTGGAGGAGGCGAAAAAGCTTCTGACACAGAGTTCGCTGCCAATTAATACGGTGTCGCTGTATGTGGGGTACAGCAATTTCTCGTACTTTACGAAGATGTTTAAGGACAATACGGGATACGCACCGCTGGAATACCGAAGAAGCTTTAGTGAAAAATAGCGGAAAGCCACCCTTCACATGTCCGGGAAATAACAGAGGATTTTATCACTTTCTTACGCACCGGAACAACAGCAAACAGGTCAGAATAGTGAAAGAAAAAGGTCGGATCAGGGGATATTTTTTTCAGATCAGATGTGGTAAAATTTCAGTATAAGATTCAGAAAAAACGGAAAAACGATATTTTTCTGACATTTTAGGGGTTTCTGAAGAAGCAGATACAGCAAAAACGAGGTATGGAGGAGAAAAAATGACCGAGCAGAAATTAAAAGAGCTTCTGGCCGACATGACGCTGGAAGAAAAAGTGAACCAGATGAGCCAGGTGGTGGGTGCCTTCTTCAATAAAGATATGGACATCACAGCCATGGGACCGATGGCGGATAAAGGCTTTACGCCGGAAAATGTAGCGCTTTCCGGTTCCATCCTGGGCAGCATGGGCGCAGAAACGTTAAAGAAAATCCAGAAGGATTTTGTGGAGCAGCACCCGCATCACATCCCGATGCTGTTCATGATGGATGTCATTCACGGCTTCAAGACCATTTTCCCGATTCCGCTGGGACAGGGCGCAACGTTTGAACCGGAGCTGTCCGAAAAGTGTGCGGCAGTTGCTGCAAAAGAGGCAGCCGTTTCCGGCCTTCACGTAACCTTCGCACCGATGACCGACCTGGTCCGCGATGCAAGATGGGGCCGTGTCATGGAGTCTACCGGTGAGGATCCGTATCTGAACGGTCTGTTCTGTGCCGGAATGGTGCGCGGATTCCAGGGAGACGATCTGAAGGAGCCGTACAAGATTGCTTCCTGTGTGAAGCATTTCGCAGGCTATGGTGCTCCGACAGCAGGAAGAGACTACAATACGGTAGAGCTTTCCGAGCATACCTTCCGTGACTTCTATCTGCCGTCCTACAAAGCCGGCATCGATGCAGGCGCAGCGATGGTAATGACTTCCTTCAACACGGTAAACGGTGTTCCGGCAACCGGAAACAAGAAACTGATGCGCGGCATCCTGCGTGACGAGATGGGATTTGACGGCGTTCTGATTTCCGACTGGGCGGCAATCGAGGAGATTATTTACCACGGCTACTGCGCAGACCGCGAGGAGGCAGCTGTACGCTCAGCCGAGGCAGGCGTTGACATTGATATGATGACCGGCATTTACTGCGAAAACCTGTGCCGTCTTGTAAGAGAGGGTAAGCTTTCCGAGGATCTGATCGACGAGTCCTGCATGCGTATTCTGGAACTGAAAAACAAACTGGGACTGTTTGAAAATCCGTATAAAGACGCAGACGAGACGAAAGAAAAAGAGGTCATTCTCTGCAAAGAGCACCGCGATCTGGCAAGAGAAGCCGCAAGAAAATCGTTTGTACTGCTGAAAAACGAAGAGAAAATCCTGCCGCTTGGCAAGGAGAAAAAAATTGCCTGGGTCGGACCGTATATCCACAGCAGAAACCTGATGGGCGCCTGGTCCTTTATCGGAGATGCAAAGGATGTGACAAATCTGGAAGAGGCCGTAAAAGCGCAGGCAGATACGACAAACATGAGCTTCCATGCAGGTTCCCCGATGCTCGGCTCCGACATCCGTCTGGAGGGCTTCGGTGAAGCGATGGAGCAGTCCCATACACCGGAGGAAGAGGAGGCAATGCTTCTTGAGGCTGTAAACGCAGCAAAGGAGGCCGAGGTTGTCGTTCTTGCGATCGGTGAGGACCGTCTGCAGTCCGGCGAGGCAACCAGCAACGCGAACATCCGCATTCCGGAAATCCAGCAGAGACTGCTTGAGCGCGTTTCAGAAGTTAATGAAAACGTTGTCGTTGTTCTCTTCAACGGCCGTCCGCTCGACCTGCGCGATGTCGTATCGAAAGCAAAAGCCGTTCTTGAAGTATGGATGCCGGGTACCGAGGGTGCCAATGCAATCGCAGATGTTGTTTTTGGTGCATACGCTCCAAGCGGCAAGCTGACCATGAGCTTCCCGTACTCTGTAGGCCAGGTGCCGGTTCACTACAACGAGTATTCCACCGGAAGACCGCATGTGCCGGGCAAGGACAAAGACCGTTTCCGTTCCAAATACCTCGACATCCCGAACGCACCACTGTTCCCGTTCGGATATGGCCTTGGCTACACCA
>ERZ773200.3009-NODE-3009-length-11589-cov-2.794867_pt1 | contig 11589 bp, 9 predicted proteins | sample MGYA00581008_ERZ773200 | MGnify/ENA primary metagenome ERZ773200 (study PRJEB29015, sample SAMEA2737770) | human gut metagenome | biome: human gut; feature: human-associated habitat; material: faeces | place: China | collected 2012 ... | reverse complement strand
CAGGTCTCGGTGGTGGGGTTTGACGATATTGCTCTTGCGCCGTATATGGTGCCGTCGCTCGCCAGCGTCCGGGTGCCGGTGACGGAGATGATTAAAGAGAGCATCAATCGGCTGATCTTTATGCTGGATGGCGGGGAATTCAACTTTCAGCAAAGCTTTCCCGGAGCGCTGATTGAACGCGAGTCGCTGGTGGCGGGCCCCTGTGCCTGACGTCGTCAGCTGTCATCGTCACTACTGACGATGACAGCAAAGCGCAGCTATAATAGTCTTTATAATCAATACATTAAAAAATTGGAACGTATTATGCATACTCCGGCGCGTAACCTTCTTACTGCTGGAGAAATGGATGAACCGTTTCATTATCGCCGATGCGAGCAAATGTATCGGCTGTCGCACTTGCGAAGTGGCCTGCGTGGTATCCCATCAGGAACATCAGGACTGCGCCTCCCTGACGCCTCACACCTTTCAGCCGCGTATTCACGTGATCAAAGGGGTCAATGTTTCCACGGCGACCGCCTGCCGTCAGTGTGAAGACGCCCCCTGCGCCAACGTCTGCCCGAACGGCGCCATCAGCCGTGATAAAGGCTTTGTCCATGTGATGCAGGAGCGTTGCATCGGCTGCAAAACCTGCGTCGTCGCCTGCCCGTACGGGGCGATGGAGGTGGTGGTGCGCCCGGTGATCCGCCATAGCGGCGCCGGACTGAACGTCGTGGCGGAAAAAGCCGAAGCCAACAAGTGCGATCTCTGCTTCCACCGCGAGAGCGGTCCGGCCTGCATGGAAGTGTGCCCGACGCACGCCCTGGTGTGCGTTGACCGCAACAAACTTGAGCAGATGAATATCGAGAAACGTCGCCGTACGGCGCTGGCCTGGTAAGTCAAGGCATGAACGGGGTGCAAATCCGCATTCGCGGTAAAGTGCAGGGGGTGGGGTTCCGCCCCTTTGTCTGGCAGCTGGCCCGGGCGCAGGCCCGCTGCGGCGATGTCTGTAACGACGGCGACGGCGTACTGGTGCGGCTGGTCGGGGGCGACGACGGTTTTACTGCCGCTCTGGCTGACCACTGCCCGCCGCTGGCGCGGATCGACAGTACCGCCTGCATTCCCTATCGCTGGGCGGCCACGCCGCAGGATTTCACCATCCGCGAGTGCGGGGCGGGACGGATGCGGACTCAGATTGTGCCCGATGCCGCGACCTGCCCGGCGTGCCTCGCGGAGATGAACGATCCCCGGGCACGCCGCTACCGCTACCCCTTTATCAACTGCACCCACTGCGGCCCGCGGTTGACCATTATTCGCGCCATGCCCTACGACCGGCCCTTCACCGCAATGGCGCCGTTCCCGCTCTGTTCCCCTTGTGAGGCGGAATTCCGCGATCCTGCCGATCGCCGTTTTCACGCCCAGCCGGTGGCCTGCCCCGACTGCGGGCCGCGACTGGAATGGCGGGCAGAGGGGGAAACGCTGGACGGCGAGGCGGCGCTGCAGGCGGCTATCGCCCGGCTGGCGGCGGGCAAAATCGTGGCGATAAAAGGCATCGGCGGCTTTCATCTGGCCTGCGATGCCGGTAACCCCGCTGCCGTTGCCACGCTGCGGGCGCGAAAACACCGCCCGGCAAAACCGCTGGCGGTAATGCTGCCGACGGCAACGGGCTTACCCGCCGCCGCTGCGGCGCTGATGGGCTCCCCGGCTGCGCCCATCGTACTGATTGCCAAAGCGCAGGTCTCCGGCCTGTGCGACGAAATAGCGCCAGGGCTTGCGGAAGTTGGGGTGATGCTGCCGTCTAATCCGCTGCAGCATTTGCTTCTGCAGGGCCTGGCGCGCCCCATCGTAATGACCTCCGGCAACCTTAGCGGCCGTCCGCCGGCGTTAAGTAATGCTCAGGCGCTCAATGAGTTAGCCGACATTGCCGACGGCTTTCTCTTGCATAATCGCGACATCGTACAGCGGATGGATGATTCACTGGTGCGCTCAAGCGGTGAAATGCTGCGCCGCGCCCGGGGCTACGTCCCGGACGCGCTGCCGCTGCCGCCAGGGCTAGGAGACATCCCGCCGCTGCTGGCTCTCGGCGCGGATATGAAAAATACCTTCTGCCTGGCGCGCGGCAGCGAAGCGGTGCTGAGCCAGCACTTTGGCGATCTTGGCGAGGAAGGTATTGAACAGCAGTGGCGCAGCGCCCTGCAGCTGATGCAGAGCATTTACGCGTTTGTGCCGCAGCGGGTGGTGGTTGATGCCCATCCCGGCTATCGCTCAACGCAGTGGGCGGCCTCCCTGCCCCTGCCGCTGGAGACAGTGCTGCATCACCATGCCCACGCCGCGGCATGCCTGGCGGAGCACCGCTGGCCGCTTGACGGCGGGGACGTTATCGCCCTGACACTCGACGGTATTGGTATGGGGGAGAACGGCGCGCTGTGGGGCGGGGAGTGCCTGCGGGTCAACTATCGCGAATGCGAACATCTTGGCGGGCTGCCGGCCGTCGCGCTGCCAGGGGGGGACCTGGCGGCACGCCAGCCGTGGCGAAATTTGCTGGCCCACTGTCTGGCCTTTGTCCCTGACTGGCAGGATTATCCGCAGGCCGCCACCCTGCGCCAGCGCAACTGGCCGCTGCTGGCGCAGGCCATCGAGCGCGGGATTAACGCACCGCGCGCCTCATCCTGCGGACGGCTGTTTGATGCCGTTGCCTGCGCCCTGGATTGCGCGCCGGAGAGTCTGAGCTATGAAGGCGAAGCGGCCTGTCGGCTGGAGGCGCTGGCCGCCAGCTGCCCCGGCGTCAGCCACCCGGTTACGCTGCCGTGGCGCGACGACGCGCTGGATTTAGCGACCTTCTGGCGGCAATGGCTGAGCTGGCAGGCGACTCCGGCGCAGAAAGCCTGGGCATTCCACGACGCCCTGGCCTGTGGACTGGCGGCGATGGCCCGCGACTGCGCCACCGTCCGCGGCATCGACACGATGGTCTGCAGCGGCGGGGTGCTGCATAACCGCCTGCTGGCGGCGCGATTGACCTTTTATCTGGCGGATTTTACTCTGCTGTTTGCACAGCAGTTGCCGGCCGGCGACGGCGCAATCGCCTATGGTCAGGCGGTGATCGCTGCCGCCCGCGGGCAGGCTCAAGGAATACAACCATGATAATGACAGTTTTACGCCAGCAGCCGCGCGCCGCGGGTCTGGTGCTGGGGTTGATCGCGGCGAATTTACTTGCCTGGTGCTGGGCGCTGCAGGCCTTTGGCGACAGCGGCGCGCTGATGGCCGCCAGCCTGCTGGCCTGGGGCTACGGCCTGCGCCACGCGGTGGACGCCGACCATATTGCGGCGATTGATAACGTGACCCGCAAGATGATGCAGCAGGGGCGGCGGCCTTTCGCCGTCGGGGCGTGGTTTTCGCTGGGCCACTCATCGATTGTGGTGCTGGCCTCGGCGGCGATTGCCGCGACCGCCACCGCCTTCAGCACGCAGATGAGCTGGCTGCATGATACCGGCAGCGTCATTGGCACCGCCGTGTCGGCCCTGTTTTTACTGGCGATGGCCTTTATCAACCTGGTGATTTTACGCAGCGTGTGGCGCAGCTTCCAGGCATGGAAGCGCGGTGAAAAGGTCAGCGACGAAATCGTCAGCGGCGGCGGCATGATGAGCTGGCTGTTTGGCAAGACCTTCCGTCTGATAAGCCGCAGCTGGCAGATGTACCTGGTCGGTTTCCTGTTTGGTCTCGGTTTTGATACCGCCACCGAAATCGGCGTACTGGGTATCTCCGCCGCCGGCGCGTCGAGCGGGATTTCCGTCTGGTCGATTATGGTCTTTCCGGCACTGTTCGCCAGCGGTATGGCGCTGGTGGATACGCTTGATAATGTGCTGATGGTCGGCGCCTACGGCTGGGCGTTCAGCAAACCGCAGCGTAAGCTCTATTACAATATGACCATCACCGGTACCTCGGTGGTGGTAGCGCTGTTTATCGGCGGCCTGGAAGCGCTGGGGTTGCTGATGGATAAGTTTGCGCTCAGCGGCGGAATATGGCGCTGGGTAGGGGCGTTAAACGACAACCTCGGCGACGCCGGATTTGTGGTGGTCGGGTTGTTTGTCGCCTGTTGGGCGCTATCGGTGCTTAACTATCGCTGGCGCGGCTACGACAATCTGGCGCGCTAGGCTGGATATGTTCCCGGCTTGCGCTGCGCTTAGCCGGGCTACCAGGACAATACCGTAGCCCGGCTAAGGCGTTTACGCCGCAAGCCGGGAAAACCATCAACTTACCAGTTGTTTGAGCAGCGCAAAGGCTTCCTTCATTTTGTCTTCACTCACCACAAAGGCCCGCAGCTGGTTTTCGGCATCCACGCCTTTCGCCACCAGCCCCTCTTTGGCGGCCACGATATTCCACGTCAGATCGTCGCGGCGGGTGTCGCCGGCCAGATGCAGCGGCAGATCCGGGGTTTTCACCTTCACCAGCATTGGCGGCAGCTTGAGTTCTCCCGCCTGCGCCAGCAGATTTTTACTCAGGCACATGGCGCTGAGTAAAATCGGCTGCAGGAACGGCAGTACCACGCCGTTGATTTCCGCACAGTCGCCGAGCGCATAAATCGCCGGGTCGCTGGTTTGCAGCTGGCTATTGACCACAATACCGCGGTTAATCTGCAGTCCGGCGTGGCGCGCCAGCGACGTTTCCGGGCGCAGGCCGGCGGCGGCCACCACCGCATCGACGGTTATCGCGCGCTGGCGATCGAGACTGACGCGAATGCCGTCGGCGGTTTGCTCCAGCCCCTCCAGCTGCGTTTTCAGCATCAGATGTACGCCCATCTCGGTGAGCCGATGCTGCAGGCGGCTGCTGGCCTCCGGCGGCATCAGCGCCGCCAGCACGCTGGCGGAGTTATCGACTACCGTTACCGCTTTACCGGCGCGGCAGAAATCCATCGCCAGTTCGCAGCCAATCAGGCCGCCGCCGACGATCAGCACGCGCTTCGCGTCGTGCAGCCGGCTCTGCGCCGCGCCATATTCGCGCTGGCTATTGAGCGTTAGCATCAGCTCGCGCCCCGGCACCGACGGGATAAACGGCGTCGCGCCGGTGGCCAGCACCAGTTTGTCGTAGCGCCACTGGTTATCCTGGCTCTTCACTAACCGGTTTTCGGCGTCGATATCGCTTACCCAGGTATGGGGAAACAGACGCAGAGTGTACTGCTCGGCGAACTCGCCGGCACTTTGCAGGGTCAGATCGTCGGCCTTCTGTCCGCGGCTGATGACATGGCTGAGGTCCGGTTTGTTGTATTCATCCATGCTATCGGCGGCGATGAGGGTCAGCGGGATTTGCGCATCCTGCTTACGAATATTTTTCACCAGCTGGCGGGCCGCGAAGCCCGAGCCGATGATGACGATGCCATCACTCATTTTGCCTCCGTCGCCAGTACGTCAAAGACATCTTTGCCAAGAGAACACTCAGGGCAGAGGAAATTGTCCGGCACTTCACTCCACGGTGTACCCGGCTGTACATCCTGGTTAGGTTCGCCTTTCGCCGGGTCATAGACCCACTGGCACACGCTGCACTGCATCATGGGACCGAGATCGGCGGCCGCGGCGGCGGCACAGGCGCAGTCCTGTGGTTCCGGCGTTGTCGCTGCTTCAGCAACCGGCAGCGGCGAGAGGGCCCACTGGCGGGCGATGTCGCGACCGTGTTGGCGGCACAGCTCCAGCGCGTCGATATCCGGGCGCCATTTGGCTTTCAGGCTCAGCGACATCTCAAAGCCGGCATCCTGCAGGCGGGTGGACAGGCGGTCTACCGCGCCGCCGCTCCAGCCGTGCGAGCCAAAGGCGCTGGCGCGTTTATTGCGAAAACGCAGCCCGGTCATCTCTTCCACCAGCCCGGCGATTTTCGGCATCATCACGTTGTTCATGGTGGACGTGCCGACAAGTACGCCTTTCGAGCGGAAAACATTGGTGAGAATGTCGTTTTTGTCGCTGCGGGCGACGTTAAAGATTTTCACCGCTACCCGTGGGTCAACCTCGGTGATCCCCTGGGCAATGGCGTCCGCCATCATGCGGGTATTATTGGACATGGTGTCGTAGAAGATGGTGATGCGATCTTCCTGATAATCCGCCGCCCACTCGAGGTATTTCTCGACGATTTGCGTCGGGTTATCGCGCCAGACCACGCCGTGGGAGGTGGCAATCATCTCCACCGGCAGGTTGAAGCCGAGGATTTCAGTAATTTTCGGCGTCACCAGGCGGCTGAAGGGCGTCAGGATGTTGGCGTAGTAGCGCTGGCACTGTTCGTACAGTTCAGTCTGGTCCACTTCGTCGTTGAACAGATGTTCGTCGCAATAGTGCTGGCCGAAGGCGTCGTTGCTGAACAGCACCGCGTCGCCGGTCAGGTAGGTCATCATGCTGTCCGGCCAGTGCAGCATCGGCGTTTCCACGAAGATCAGCTGTTTACCGTTACCGATGTCGAGAGTATCGCCGGTTTTCACCACGTGGAAGTTCCACTCCGGATGATGATGGTGGCCGTTGATCGAGTCGATGGCGTTGGCGGTGCAGTAGATCGGCGTATCCGGGATCTGCATCATCAGTTCGGTCAGCGCGCCGGCATGGTCCTCTTCGGCGTGGTTAATGACGATATAGTCGAGGTCGGCGAGGTCGATTTCGCGGCGCAGGTTCTGTACGAACTCGCGGCTGAATTTATGATCGACGGTATCGATCAGCACGTTTTTCTCTTCGCGGATGAGATAGCTGTTGTAGCTGCTGCCGCGCAGCGTTTTATATTCGGTGCCGTGGAAATCACGCACTTCCCAGTCACGTTGGCCAACCCAAAGAATGTTATTTTTCACCACAATAGACATAGCAACCTCAATCAATACAGTGTGTTTAAACTCAGTTGACTGGCTTATATCAAGTTGCGTGCCAACTTTTTAATTCATTGATAATTATCTGTTTTTAATTTTTTCTGATTTTGGTTGTTGTCAAAATGACAATGGTTAAAATAGTCGATATGACAATGCGTATTGTCAAAATGACAATGGAGCGGCAATGAGTTTTTCCGTCGACGAGCTGGCGAGAATCGCCATAGATTTACAAAGTGATATTGGTCACACCGACCGCTTTTCGCGCCTGATTACTACCCTGCGGCAAATTCTTGGCTGCGATGCCTCGGCGCTGCTGCGCTATGAGGCGCATCAGTTTGTGCCGCTGGCGATCGATGGCCTGGCGCAGGATGTGCTCGGTCGGCGCTTTGCCCTGGAAGGACACCCGCGGCTGGAGGCGATTGCGCGCGCCGGGGATGTGGTGCGCTTCCCGGCGGATAGCGACCTGCCCGACCCCTATGACGGGCTGATCCCCGGTCATGAGAGCCTCAAAGTCCATGCCTGCGTGGGACTGCCGCTGTTTGCCGGGCAGACGCTGATTGGCGCGCTGACCCTGGACGGCATGGATGCCGATCGTTTCGATAGCTTCAGCGATGAAGAGCTGCGGCTGATTGCCGCGCTGGTGGCCGGGGCGCTGAATAATGCGCTGCTTATCGCCCGCCTTGAAGCGCAAAACGTCCTGCCGGCGCAGGCGGTGAATTACCCGCTGCCGGAGCGCCAGGAGATTATCGGCCTGTCGGGGCCCATGCTGCAGCTGAAAAAAGAGATCGATATCGTCGCCGCCTCGGATTTAAACGTGCTGATCAGCGGCGAAACCGGCACCGGCAAAGAGCTGGTGGCGAAGGCGGTGCATCAGGGGTCGCCGCGAGCCGCCAACCCTCTGGTGTACCTCAACTGCGCGGCGCTGCCGGAAAGCGTAGCGGAGAGCGAGCTGTTCGGCCATGTGAAAGGGGCATTTACCGGGGCTATCAGCAACCGCAGCGGTAAATTTGAGATGGCGGATAACGGCACCCTGTTTCTTGACGAAATCGGCGAACTGTCGCTGGCGTTGCAGGCCAAACTGCTGCGCGTGCTGCAGTATGGCGATATTCAGCGCGTCGGCGATGACCGCAGCCTGCGGGTCGATGTGCGGGTGCTGGCGGCGACGAACCGCGATCTGCGCCAGGAGGTGGTGGAAGGGCGCTTTCGCGCCGATCTGTACCATCGGCTGAGCGTCTTCCCGCTGTCGGTTCCGCCGCTACGCGAGCGGGAAAGTGACGTGGTGCTGCTGGCGGGCTATTTCTGCGAGCAGTGCCGCCTGCGGATGGGGCTGGCGCGGGTCATTTTGGCTGAGGCGGCGCGAAACCGGCTGCAGCAGTGGTCCTGGCCGGGCAACGTGCGCGAACTGGAGCATGCTATCCATCGGGCGGTGGTGCTGGCGCGGGCCACCCAGGCCGGTGATGAAGTGGTCCTGGAGCCGCAGCATTTCCAGTTTGCGGTGGCGGCGCCGATGTTGCCGACTGAGACGGCGGCAGCGGAGCCCGCGACGGGAAACATCAATCTGCGCGAGGCGACCGACTCTTTTCAGCGAGAAGCCATTAGCCGCGCGCTGGAGGCGAACCAGGGCAACTGGGCGGCGACCGCCCGAGCGCTGGAACTGGACGTCGCCAACCTGCATCGGCTGGCGAAACGTCTGGGGCTTAAAGGATCCCCGCCTGGTAAAAGTTCTGCAGGTTAATGGCGCCGACCAGTTGGCCGTTCTCATCCACTACCGGCGCGGCGCTGATTTTGTGTTTCATCAGCCGCTCTTTGGCTTCCACCGCGCGGCTATCCGCCTGCAGCGTTACGCCGTTGCGGGTCATCGCCCGAGTGACACCATCGTTGAGCGTACCGCCAGCAACCAGCCAGCGGCGCAGGTCGCCGTCGGTGAAAACGCCCTGCACGCGGTTGGCTTCATCGCAGACCGCCACCAGGCCGAGTCCGGTTCGGCTTAGTTCGAGCATGGCGTCCATGACGTTGGCCTCGGTATTGACCCGCGGCACTTCTTCATCACGACGCATCAGGTGATGCACTTTGTTCAGCAGCCGCGCGCCGAGGGCGCCCGCCGGGTGGGAACGGGCGAAATCCTCTTCATTGAAACCGCGCGCCTGCATCACCGCCATCGCCAACGCGTCGCCCAGCATCAGCGTGTTGACGGTGCTGGAGGTTGGCGCCAGATGCATCGGGCAGGCTTCGCGCTCCACGGCGATATCCAGCACCGCTTTCGCCGCCAGCGCCAGCGGCGAGGTGGATTTGCCGGTCATCGCCAGCAGCGGAATGCCTTTTTCTTCCAGCCGCGGCACGATGAGATCCAGCTCTTTCGCGCTACCGGAGTAGGAGATAAACAGCATCACGTCGCGGCTATCGAGCATGCCGAGATCGCCGTGCAGGGCTTCCGCCGGATGGACGAAAAAGGCCGGGGTGCCGGTGCTGGCGAAGGTTGCCGCCAGCTTTTTACCGATGTGGCCGGATTTACCGATACCGGAGACAATCAGTTTGCCCTCGCAGTGGATAATGGTTTCCGCCGCGCGGATGAAGTCGTCGCCCAGGCGCTCCGGCAGGCGGCTCGCCTCCTGCAGCTCAAGCATCAGGGTCTGGCGTCCGGCCTCTAACAAAAAGTTACTCATGATGTTCTCCAGTAATAATGACTTCAATGCCTTTGGCTTCCAGCGCCCGCTGGAATTCCGGGTCAATATCGGCATCGGTAATCAATTTATCCACGCGTTCAAGGCCGCAGACAATATTGGGGCTTTTACGACCAAACTTGGATGAGTCGGCCATCAGGATCACTTCGCGGGCGGCGTTGCACATCGCTTTGCTGACGGTATAGACCTCATTAAAGGTAGTGACTCCGGCGTTCAGATCGATACCGTCGGTGCCCATAAACAGCTTGTCGAAGCTGAACTGTTCGAAGGCGTTTTCCGCCAGCTGGCCGTGAAAAGAGGCCGATTTTTTACGGAAGGTGCCGCCCGGCATCAGGATGGTCTGCTCGTTATCGAACTCTGATAGCGCGTTGACGATATGCAGGCTGTTGGTCATCACCGTGATGTTATTGAAGTGACTCAGCAATGGCACCATCTGCAGCACGGTGCTGCCGGCGTCGAGGATAATTGAATCGCCATCGTGGATGTATCGCACGGCGGCCTCGGCAATCTGCGCTTTTTTATGGGTGTTGATCAGCGTTTTATGGTCAATCGGCGGATCGGCTTCATCCTTGTTGAGTACCACGCCACCGTAGGTGCGAATGACGGTGCCGGCGTTTTCCAGCGTGACCAGATCCTTGCGGATGGTGGTGCCAGTGGTATCGAAGTGTTGCGCCAGCTCTTCGACCGAGCATTTTCCCTGCGACTGCAGGAACTCGAGAATGGCTGCCTGGCGCTGACGTGGTTTCATAGGCGTCTATCCTGCGTTTAAGTTTCGAAGTGATAATTTCGCAAGATATTTACTTTTACAACGAAATTATCTATGTTTCGGATTAAGCGCTAATGATAGTGCATTCTGACAGCGCGGATCATGGGGAAAGATCACATCAGGCTGCAATTCCGCAATATGTTTGCCTGCCAGAGCCGGGATCTTTTGCGGACTGGCGAAAATGGTGAAGCCTTTCATCAGCAGCGTGTCGCTAATGCGGTCGTTATCATCGACGGCGATGGCGACGATGGCGCGCGGTTGAAAGCGCCCGGCGGAGCGGCCGACGCCCACCCGCCCCTGCTGGCACAGGCTATCAAAGGCGCGATTGAAGCGGCGGATCTGCCAGCCGCCAAAGGCCAGCTGGGTAAGCCAGGCGATGGCGGCGACGATGATTAATGCAGTAACCATAGGTCTCTCCTTAAGGGGGGCGGTAACAGCCCAGGTCACGGCGCAAGCGCCTAACCCGAGCGACCCGCGGTGCCGTTTTTTTGTCGGGTGGCGGCTAACGCCTTACCCGACCTACAGTTTTGTAGCCCGGATAAGCGCAGCGCCATCCGGGAACCTGTTAAAACATCACCTGGCCGCCGGTGACGTTGATCGACTGCCCGGTGCAGTACGACGCCTGTGGGCTAGCGTAAAACATCAATACGTTCAGCACATCCTGATATTCGCAGCCGCGCTTCAGCGGCACCTTGTCGATGTAGTACTGCTCGACTTCGCTCTCATCGATACCGAGCTTGGTGGCATACTGCGGCAGCAGCGACTGGAACATCGGCGACTTCAGCAGATTGCCGAGCATCAGCGAATGCACGGTAATGCCATATTCCGCCAGATCCAGCGCCAGCGACTGGGTCAGCCCGACGCCGCCGAACTTCGCCGCGCTGTAGCCGGAGTTGTGCTTACTGCCGACTTTGCCGGATTTCGAGTTGATCTGAATGATCCGCCCCTTAATGCCGTCGCGGATCATCAACCGCGAGAACTCGCGGGCGCAGAGAAAATAGCCCACCAGATTGACCTGCAGCGAGCGGTCGAAATCCCCCAGCGCGAAGTCGCTAATAAACGCCGCCTTGGCGATCCCGGCGCTGTACACCAGCAGGTCGACGCGCGAAAAAATCTCATCCACCCCGTGGGCCAGGGCGGTGACGCTGGCCTCGCTGGTGGCGTCGGCGCCGAAGCCGTACGCCATACCTTCGCCATACTCAGCGTTAATCTCCTGGGCGACGCGGCTGGCTTTTTCGCTCTGAATATCGACCACCGCCACGCGGTAGCCCTCGGCGGCCAGCCCGCGGCACAGAAACTCTCCTAAGGTTTGTCCACCGCCAATGACAACAGCAACC
>ERZ773200.3001-NODE-3001-length-11620-cov-3.108085_pt1 | contig 11620 bp, 8 predicted proteins | sample MGYA00581008_ERZ773200 | MGnify/ENA primary metagenome ERZ773200 (study PRJEB29015, sample SAMEA2737770) | human gut metagenome | biome: human gut; feature: human-associated habitat; material: faeces | place: China | collected 2012 ... | reverse complement strand
GCAATTTCCTATTTCATAAAAAAGTCTTTCTGTATCTTATGTCATCCATAAAATACAGAAAGACTTCCACATTACATCATGCGTTCAATTATTATTTTTCCAATGCTTTTAATTGCTCTTGTACTTTAGCCATCATGCTTTCGTACTTCGCAAGCTTTTCTTTCTCCTCGGCAATCTTTGCTTCAGGAGCTTTACTCATGAATTTTTCGTTATTTAACATACCATGAACACGTTTTAACTCGCCCTCTAAACGTTTTTGCTCTTTTGCAAGACGTTCTTTTTCCTTCTCAAAGTCGATCAGGTCAGCAAGCGGCATATAAACTGTTGCTTTGTCGATCACTACGGATACCGCATTTTCATCAATACCTGTCTTGTCCATCTGTACAAATACTTCCGAAGCCGAGATCATATGCTGGTATGTTCCCACCAATTCTTTTAAGCTGTCACAAATCTTTGTGTCATCAGCAACAATGTAAACCTGCGCTTTTCGTGATGGTGCAACATTCATCTCTGTACGGATATTACGGATACCACGGATCAGGTTTTTCATCATTTCTGCTTTGTTTTCAGCATCTTTGTTCTCCCATGCAGCATCAAACTCCGGCCATTTTGAGATCATGATCGACTCTTCTTCTGACTGTAATGTACAGAAGATCTCTTCTGTAATAAATGGCATATACGGATGTAACAGTTTCAAAGAATCAATTAAAACTGTCTTTAATGTCCAGAAAGCAGCATTTGCAGATACCGGATCTTCTTCTTTGTTAAAGAGTCTTGGCTTAACAAGCTCAATATACCAGTCACAAAATTCTGTCCAGATAAAGTCATAGATCTTTTGTACCGCAATACCGAGTTCGTATTTTTCCATATTCTCAGTTACATCTTTTGCCAAGGTGTTCACGGCAGATAATATCCACTGATCGATGACTTCCAGATCTTCTTTTGCCGGTTTCGTGATCTTTGCGTCACCCAGATGCATCATGATAAAGCGGGATGCATTCCATACTTTGTTTGCAAAGTTACGGCTTGCTTCTACACGTTCCCAATAGAAACGCATATCATTTCCCGGTGCATTTCCGGTAACAAGAGTAAAACGAAGTGCATCGGCACCGTATTTATCGATTACCTCTAACGGATCAATACCGTTACCAAGTGATTTACTCATCTTACGTCCCTGACTGTCTCTTACCAGACCATGGATCAAAACGGTATTGAACGGAACTTCTCCTGTATGTTCTAAACCTGAGAACATCATACGGATTACCCAGAAGAAAATAATATCATATCCGGTTACTAACGTACTGGTTGGATAGAAGTAATCGAATTCTTCTGTCTTGTCCGGCCAGCCAAGTGTAGAGAATGGCCATAATGCAGATGAGAACCAGGTATCCAATGTATCAGGATCCTGACGCATTGGCTTACCGCATTTCGGACAGTTGCAGCTTGTCTCTTTTGTAACAACCATTTCACCACAATCGTCACAGTAAAATGCCGGAATCTGATGTCCCCACCATAACTGTCGGGAAATGCACCAATCTCTGATTCCTTCTAACCAATGATAATATGTCTTATCAAAGTGTGGCGGAACAAACTTTGTATCGCCTTTCTTGACAGCTTCGATCGCAGGCTTTGCAAGATCCTGCATCGCAACAAACCACTGTTTTGATACGCGTGGCTCAACCGTTGTGCCACAGCGATAACAGGTTCCTACATTGTGTTCATGTTCTTCTGTTTTAAGAAGTGCGCCTTCTGCTTCCAGATCCGCTACGATTGCTTTTCTTGCCTCATAACGATCCATACCGGCATATTTTGGATAATCTTCTACAATCTTAGCATCATCGGTCAAGACATTGATCACTTCAAGATTATGACGCAGTCCCACCTCAAAATCGTTAGGATCATGTGCCGGAGTGATTTTTACAACACCGGTACCAAATTCCATATCTACATAATCATCTGCGATGATCGGAATCTGACGGTGTACGATCGGCAGATCTAACATCTTGCCAACCATGTCTTTGTAACGATCGTCTTTTGGATTAACAGCAACAGCCGTATCACCAAGCAATGTTTCAGGACGTGTCGTTGCCAGATCGATATAACCGGTTCCATCTGTTGTCTTATAACGCAGATGCCAGAAATGACCTGCCTGATCTTCATATTCTACTTCTGCATCGGAAATCGATGTTAAGCAATGAGGACACCAGTTGATAATTCTCTCACCACGATAGATCAGACCTTTGTTATATAATTTTACGAAAACTTCCTTAACGGCTTTCGAACAGCCTTCGTCCATTGTAAAACGTTCTCTGTCCCAGTCGCAGGATGAACCGATCTTCTTTAACTGCTCTACGATACGTCCACCATACTGCTTCTTCCAGTCCCATACATGCTCTAAGAACTTTTCTCTTCCGATCTCTTCCTTAGAAATGCCCTGCTCACGAAGCTTTTCTACGACTTTTGCCTCTGTTGCGATCGAAGCATGATCGGTCCCCGGTACCCACAATGCTTCATATCCCTGCATTCTCTTAAAACGAATCAGGATATCCTGTAATGTGTTATCCAAAGCATGTCCCATATGAAGCTGTCCTGTAATATTTGGAGGTGGCATAACGATCGTAAATGGTTTCTTGTCACGATCTACCTCTGCATGAAAATACTTCTTCTGCTGCCATTTTTGATATGTTCTTGGCTCAATATCGGCAGGATTGTAATTTTTTTCTAATTCTTTTGCCATATGATTCTATTTCCTTTCTTTGTGTTCCTTGTATTTTGGATGCTTTCTTTTCTATTGCTGACAACACCCTTTTTCCTTACCCAAAAAAGATCCGATGTCCTGCATCTGCTATAGACAAGAGCTGCTTTCCTTTTGTTGTCGCTGCTTTTGTAAAAAGGGAAAAGAAAAGCCCTTTACTATTTGCTATCATCCAAATAGTAAAGGGCGAATATTCTACGCGGTACCACCTTTTTTGTTTCAGGATCTACGATCCTTTTCTCTTTGTATCTTTAACGGAACAACCCGGCAACTCCTAATACGAACGTTTCTCAGAGCTGCATCTTAGAAGCTACCTTCCAGACATTTCTGCTTAAGCAGCCTTACAGCCAATGAACTGCTCTCTCTTAAAGGAAACTGTCTGTACTCTTCTTCCTCAATGATTTTATATCTTATATATGATACTAGACTCATTACCGTTCGTCAAGCTTTAATTTAACAGAACCGAGCCGTTTTTTATTCCTTATGGGCGAAGTGAGCTACTTTAAATTTGCGAATCAATTCATTTAAGCTCTCAGCCTGTGCACTCATTTCCTGGCTGGCGGCCGCACATTCCTGTGAAGTAGCGGAGTTTGTCTGTACGACATCATTGATCTGATCTACACCTGTATTGATCTGATGGAAAGAATCCTCCTGTAATCCAAGGATCTTTGCAATCTTGGTCACTTCATCCGTGATGACTTTAGAACCCTCTGCTACATTTTCTAACTGCTTTGCTGTCTGATCTGCAATAACCGTTCCTTTTTCAACTGCTTGAACGGAAGTATCGATCAGAACCGCAGATTCTTTTGCTGCTTCTGCACTCTGTGCTGCTAAGACAGCAACCTGATCGGCCACAACCGCAAAACCTTTTCCGGCTTCACCTGCTCTGGCTGCTTCAATCGATGCATTTAACGCTAACAGATTTGTCTGTGAAGCAATGTCATTGATCGTAGCAATGATCTTTCCGATCTGTTCCGATGCTTCACTGATATCACTCATAGACTGTACCATTTCTTGCATCTTGCCATTACCTGTTGCAATCTCTGTGCCAAGTTCATCCACTTTATTGCTAATCACTTTAGCAGATTCGGCATTTCGTGAAACTTCCTCGGATACTTCTGTGATCGTTGCGGCGAGTTCCTGTGTAATACTTGCCTGTTCTGTAGCACCTTCTGCAAGGTTTGTAGAACTGTCTGATACCTGTTCCGAACCGCTTGCCACTTCATCAGCAACACTCTGGATTCCCTTGACTGTAGTAGCCATACTCTCTTCAAACATCATAAACGAATCTAAGATTCCTTTAAAATCGCCTTTCCATTCCACTTCCGGATGTACATCAAAATTACCTTTTGAGAACTCGCTCATTGCTCTTGAAATATCGTCAACATATGAGCCAAGAATACGAATGGATTTACGCATATTATGTGCTAAAAGACCGACTTCATCATCAGAATGAAATTCTAATTCACTATGTAAATCTCCTGCTGCAAGATCTTTTGCTACCTTTTCGATTTCTGCAATCGGTTGTGTAATCGAATTAACGGCATAATTTCCAATCTTTCGGGCAACAATTACAGCTGCGATGATAAACATAACAATAAATACAATACTTGCTATGAAATGTATAAGGTTATTTTTAACTGCTCCTGCTCCAAGCTGTCCTCCGCTCATACCACCCTGTATCGTAACAAAAAACACCGTCAGACTAACAATGGCAAAAAATCCGGATATGATCATCAGCATAATAATAAACTTATACCCGTAATTCAATTTGTTCTTAAGACTCAGACTTTGTAACTTTTTTTCAAACATTATAAATCCTCCCCTTTATCCATTTCTTTTTTTATCTGCCATTCTCAACACACAGCCTGCTTTTTGCTGTGTGTTGAGAATGGCTAAATGTTCTCTATTGCGTCAATACTATTATTTTGAACTCATTTTATGACAAAGATATGAACAAATAATTATTTTTATTTAAATTAAATCTTCATAAATGGAGTCACAACTCATTGTTCTTCTATAAAAATCAGCAATATTTCCTATAAACTGATATAACTTTTCTATATTGACCTTTTTTTGATCAACGCAAAGTAACAGTTGAATTTAATCCTGCACCATGATCATTGATACTTTTTACCAGGATACGGATATCTGTCCTTTTGCAATCCTTCGGCTCTAATTTGATCGTATGCGGTACTGCCCATTCATAAGCAAACTCCGTTCTCTTCTCTTCATTGATATATACTTCGCATTCTCCCCAGATACCATACAGATATAACTCCGGCAAATGTCCGTTAATCTCTTTTGGAATCTGTACTTCCTGCTGATATATAGCATATTTTCCCTTGGCATTTTCAAAGACTTTTGGTGAACCGCTCTCTTTATTTACATAAATGTCCTGCCATGAATTCATATCAAAGGACTCTGTCTTTTGTAAAATATCCGGTCTTTCTTCCGACACTGGTGATAGTTTCCAATGTGTCAATGCCATCTCCTGTACGGCACTAAGTTCTTTTGCTTCTTTTGCACTTGTCACAGGAAGAATCAGACTTTTCTTTAAAAAGCTATCGATCGGCTTTTCGCAATGATCCTGTACATCACTGAAAAGACCGTTCCTTTGTTCGGTTAATTCAGCTCTTACCATCACTTTTAATTCATTTACACCACGATCCGGTCTGACTACTGCCATGCATTTTCCATGAAAGATACTTCTTACCTTTCCGTCAAACGGCTCATGACAATTCGGATCTCCATTACAGCTTCCAAGTAACTTTCCGCCTTCAACGGTAATCTCTGTCATTAGATTACAATCCGGCACCACAAGACCTGATGCATCGATTGCTTCTATGATGATTACTGCTGCATACTCACCATTTTCCAAAATATTCTTTTTCCACGAAGATAAACGGATATCTTTACATTCTCCGGTTGTCATTTGTATATCGGATGAAACAACTTTTCCATCCCGGTATCCGTCTAAACGGATCTGACCGGGTTGATACGGCACGATCCACTCGCATTGCTTAAACAGATCCACATTTTTTCTGCCTAAGCTTTCTCCATTCACAAAAAGCTCCGCTTCTTCACAATTAGTATGTGACATCACACGGATCGGACTGCCTTCTTTTCCTTTATGGTTCCAATGTGGAAGTACATGACACACCGGTTCTTTTTCAAAGATTGCTTTTGCAAGATAAAAGCCGTCTTTTTCAAAGCCACACAGATCAAGAAGACCAAAGAAAGAGGATACCGACGGCCATACATGCGGTGTCGGCTCTCCGAGATAATCAAAGCCGGTCCACATAAAACCACCTGCTACAAAGTCCCGTTGCATAATTGCTTTCCATGTATCACGAACCGTGTTTCCCCAGTCTGCAGGAGAATCATCATACGATGCCAGGAGATTTTTGCTGTCATCTTTTTCATAGCAGCCTCTTATAGAAAACGTAGATGTCGTTTCTGTTGCGATCATCGGCATGGCAGGATTTTTTTCATGAAAGGCATCATAAATAGGAAGCTGGTAATTAACGCCTGCTACATCAATAGCGATCGCTGCATTTTCTTCTTCTAACATTCCACCATGCATCGCACCTGTTACGAAACGGCCCGGATCTAATCGTAATATCGTACGCCGCATCTTTTTTGCCATTCGCATCCCCTGTAAGGTTCCTTCTAACGGCTCTTCATTAAAGATAGAATACAAGATCACACTAGGATGATTGCGATGCCTTTTGACTAAAGTTTCAAGCTGACCGATTGCTTCTACAGATGTAGAAAAATTGCGGTTTTCATCTAAAACAAGCATTCCCATTCTGTCACACGCTTCGATCAGTTCATCAGCAGGCATTCCATGTGCGCAGCGATACGCATTGCTTCCCATGGCTTTTAGCTTTTCAATGCGATATTCCCACAGATTCGATGGTACAGCCACACCAATACCGCCAAAATCCTGATGATTACAAGTTCCCAGTATCTTTACCGGTTTGTGATTCAGCAAAAAGCCTTTTTGTGCATCAAATGCGACTGTTCTAAAGCCACAGATCGTCTGTATCTTATCGACAGTCTCAAAGGCACCGGCTTCTTTCGTATCTTTTTCTTCCAAAAGAAACAGTTCAACGTCATATACATTAGGATTTTCTGTATCCCAAAGCATTGGTGCTTTTTTTATAAACTTTCCTGTTATTTTAGTCTGATCCGGTGCAAAGCTATGCTTCTTTGTCTCCCAGACAAGCACCTTTTCTCCATCCGGAGCAGTCAGATAGCATTGTAATTTGCCATTTTTCACATTTGAAGTATCATTCTCTACGATAGCCTCCACTTCAACGAAAAAGCTGCCATCCTCCTGTTCTTTGGGATTCAAAAAGACGCTGTCACGATCAATGTGTAACGGATGCATCATTTCAATCCATACACTACGGTATATGCCGGCGCCTTCGTACCACCAGCCCTCCCAGACAGATGCATCCACAAATACAGCCAGTGTATTTGGTACATTTCCAAAATACACAATATCTGTGATATCCATTTCAAATGGTGTATAGCCTGATGTATTATGAAAAATCTCTGTTCCATTCAAATAAACAGTACAACGGCTGGAAACACCTTCAAAGCCAAGTAGGATCTTTTTGTCTTTTGCATCCTCCGGTACTGCAAAAGAACGGCGATACCATCCTTTTCCTCTGGATTTATATCCCCAGTCTGCTACATTTTCTTTATCAAATGGTGTATGGATTGACCAGTCATGAGGAAGGTCAACCTTCTGCCATTGTGACACATCATAATCTGCCTGTGGTATTCCCTGGCAGGCTCCTGCTTTTGCTGTACTATAGATCACTCCGTGATCCGTCTTAATGGCATTTTCAACTTCTCCAAGATGAAAATGCCAATCTCTGTTTAATAAATAACGTTCTCTTGGCATGCTTTACTCCTCTGTTTTTAACATCTGTTACTGTATCATAAAAACTATTTTCTTTGACTAGCTTTCTTTTAAGATTTTTTTACTGTTTTCACTATTTTATTCTATAAAACCGGTTTTGTAAATTGTTCCAATTTCTTTCGCATCTGTGACACAGACTGCATCAGTTACTTTAACTTTCATTGTCGTTGCTGTCGAAGTATCCGGGAAAACGAGCTGTAATGATTTTAATTCTGCTACATCTCCACCATCTACTTTTGATACATCAAATACCATTTGGTATGTTCCGTCTTTTTCAATCTTTACATCGTCTGTTTTGTAATTTGTGTCCCAGCATGATATCTCATTGCCTTGTGAATCTGCAATCATATAATTCCAATAACATTTCATATCTTTGATATCTAACCCTGTCACATCAAACGTAACCGCTATTGCTTTTGTATCTTTTACGTAGCTTTCCGTATCATATAATGTTAATTCCGGATCCCAGATCGTTGCAATCTTAACCCATGAACTTCCTTTCTTTTCATCGTAGATTCCTTCTGCATTATTCAATGGTATCAGATTACTGTTCGATGTTCTTTTCATTGCAACTGCTGATGAATTTTCATTTTGAGAAGATTTCTTTTGCTGCGACTGTTCTGATGTCACAGACACATTCTTTTTTTTGTCACTATTCTTCCCACATCCTGACAGCATTGCTCCTATAAGTACAATTGTCATTCCAAGCACCAATACATTTTTTCTCTTCATTCTAATCCTTCCTTTCTTTGCCGTAATTTCTCATTACCCTGCAAGCATGAAATTTTCCAAAAATGAACATTACTTATTCCTAATCAAGTATAATATGTTTGCTTTTTTTATCAATGAATTGTATTATCAAAATGAAACAAAATGAACATTATTTTTATAGAAAAGAGGGTTTTTATGAGCTTCATCTGCTTTCCGGATCTCTCATCCGTACAAGATCTGCCTTTTTATACTGTCAGCGTTGGTTTACATTATTGGCAATATCCAACCGAGCGTCCTGACGGATATGCTTATCCTCAATTTCTGTACAGCAGCCAGGGACAGGGCATTCTGACGACAGAAGGATATACAATAGAAATTCCACCACGCTCCATTATCTATCTTCCACCAAACAGTCCGCATTCCTATCACGCTATAACAGATATATGGGATGTCCGCTGGTTTGTTCCGAGTGGTTTTGAAGCACTTAAACTTTTACAGCAGCTCGGTTTTCAAAAAGCAGCGGTTTTTCCTATTACAGATTTAAGAAGCCTTGAAGAATTACACAATAAAATTCATATGGCTTTTCAAAGAAATACAAAAGACAGTCTCTTTTTTTCAGCATCCTATACATATGAATTTATATTTGAATTCTATAGACAATACAAACAAATTCACGCAATCCCTGCATTGCCATACAGAAAACGCCTCACTCCGCTTTTAGACTATATGGAACAACATTTTTCAGAGCCATTGACACAACAGGACTTATGTGCGTATATTCAAGTGACACCTCAGCATCTTTGCCGTATGTTTAAGCAATGTCTGCAAACACGTCCTATGGAATATCTTGCCCAGATCCGCATTCGCCATGCCTGTGAACTTTTGCGTAATACAAAAAACAGCATAGACTTCATATCCTATGCTGTTGGTTTTCATAATACGAATTATTTTTGTAAAGTTTTTAAAAAGATCCAGGCAATAACCCCCGGACAATATCGAATCTCTCCACGGCCTCTTTCTCCGACAGATCCGGAACTAAACAGTTAGCCTCTATAATATGCTTTAGAACTGTATCGTTACGACGCATTCTTTACAGCAGGTACAATACTTCCACATATCGACAAGCCAAAAAGAGCTATATCCATAAGAATATAGCTCTTTTTGTATATGATATAAATATTTATCTTGAATTATGCAATCTTAGACTTTGCAACTTCTACAAGTGCTGCAAATCCTTCCGGATCACTGATAGCCATCTCAGAAAGCATCTTTCTGTTGATGTCGATCTGTGCAAGCTTTAATCCATGCATTAATTTGCTGTATGAAAGTCCATTAAGACGTGCTGCAGCGTTGATACGTGCAATCCATAATCTTCTGAACTGTCTCTTTCTTTCTTTTCTACCTGCGAAAGAAGAAGTAAGCGCTCTCATAACAGACTGCTTAGCAACTCTATACTGCTTTGATCTTGCACCTCTGTAACCCTTTGCAAGCTTTAATGTTCTATTGTGTTTTTTCTTTGCATTTAAACCGCCTTTAATACGTGCCATCTTAACTTTCCTCCTTTATTATTTAGAATATGGTAATAATCTCTTCATCATCTTTACGTTAGACTCATCAACCTCAACGGCTTTTCTAAGCTGTCTTTTTCTCTTTGTTGTCTTCTTGTTTAAGATGTGGCTTGTGTTCGCATTCATCTTCATAAGTTTACCTGTTCCTGTTGTTTTGAAACGCTTTGCTGCTGCGCGCTTAGTTTTCATTTTTGGCATAATAAATTTCCTCCTTAACCTTTTGTTCTATATGGGAATCTGACTTCCTCTGAAAGACTTGCCTGAACCACAGACAAAACTTTACTAGCGTTTTTGTGACAAAAACAATACCATGCTTCTGCCTTCCATCTTTGGCTTTTTATCAACCGTAGCGATATCCTCTAACTTCTCACAGAAGCTGTCAAGGATCTGCTTGCTGTAATTGACATGTGCCATCTCACGTCCACGAAAACGTAATGTTACTTTTACTTTATCTCCTTTTGAAAGGAACTTTCTTGCCTGATTGATCTTTGTATTCAGGTCATTTGTATCAATATTTGGAGAAAGACGAACCTCTTTGACTTCCATCGTTCTCTGCTTCTTCTTAGCTTCCTTTTCTTTACGGGCAAGCTCATAACGGTACTTTCCATAATCAATGATCTTACATACCGGCGGCTTTGCTCCCGGTGCGATCTTAACCAGATCAAGATCTGCTTCTCTGGCAATCTTCATCGCATCTCTGGCAGACATAATTCCTAACTGCTCTCCATCCTGTCCGATCACACGTACTTCTTTGTCTCTAATCCTCTCATTAATCATTACTTCGCTAATGGTAGTGCACCTCCAAATTTTTTTCGATCTTCCAAACTTTAAGCTACTATTCCACAAAAAAACGTGGATGTAAAGTCATCCACGTTTATCAAAATAGCATTTTGTCTATTGATATTCTATCATAACCCAAGTCACTTGCTCGTGCTAAGGTGAGAGTGGATACTCTACTTCGTCTGTGCTCACACAGCAAAGAAAATAATATCATAGCTGTTTACTTTTGTCAATATTATTTTTAAATTTTTCTATCTTTTATTTTTAATTTTTTCTATTCATTTCTATCCATTTATCGTATTTTTTTCTATAAATACCATATTGATCTTGTTTCCATTACGACGTAAGAAGGACGGTCATGACTCAGATTCAGGCATATTCTATCATACTTTCTATAGTGACTTTTTATATTACTGCATCGAGATCATTGCCCGTGGCTATTCCCGCTTTTCGATGCTGCTTGGAAATACTCTGCAAAGATAGCATATTTTTTTATGATTTATTGTTCAAATCATCTGCTTTTTATACTCCGATGGCGTAATTCCCGTATACTTCTTAAAAACTTTTGAAAAATAAAACTCATTCTGGAAACCTGTCATGGAGGCAATTACTGCATTGCTATACTGTCCGCTTTTTAAAAAGCGTTTACTTTCTTCAATACGATATCCATTTAAAAAGCGAAAAATAGTATCTCCTGTATATTTTTTAAATTGACGATTTAAATAATCAAAATTCATGTGCATCTCACATTCGATCTTATTACTATCAATTTTTTCCGAGTAATATTTTTTCAAATAAGCCATCAGCTTTGCTATCATCTTTGTCCCCTGATCAGCCCCCACTAAAAACTCTTTTTCTAATATCCGGTAT
>ERZ773200.2985-NODE-2985-length-11661-cov-5.987162_pt1 | contig 11661 bp, 11 predicted proteins | sample MGYA00581008_ERZ773200 | MGnify/ENA primary metagenome ERZ773200 (study PRJEB29015, sample SAMEA2737770) | human gut metagenome | biome: human gut; feature: human-associated habitat; material: faeces | place: China | collected 2012 ... | reverse complement strand
GGGCGACCAATGGTCGCCCCTACACACGCAATAAGGCCGGAATGCACTTTTTCGACCCGCCGCGGAACGGTCAAGACCGTTCTCTACAAACCAGCCGAAAGTGTGCAATTATCTTGTTGGTTTTTTCGACACACAGGGCGGAGTGATACACATCATCAGCATATTTTTCCGCCCTGATACTTGACGAAAACCATTCTATTCGCTGCAATAAACACATACAAGGCGAAGATGCCCCATTCGGGTATCTTCGCCTTTTTCTATATCGCAGGGAAAGAAGAGTGGCAGTCTATGCAGGAGCTTATAGAACATCGGGATAGTAGTGCTGCCAGATATTGTTTTCCAAATCACGCAGACGCGCTTTGTAGTAGTTAATTTTCGAGATTTGTTTCCGAACGAGTAGTTTCGGAAAATCTTTATTGGAACAGACGTTATCTGCTCTTTTGTCCTGTCGGAGTGAGCGGCAGACGATATACCCTGCCGGAGCGATCATGATCAGAATAAAAATGCTGATCAGTTCATTCACTTCGGATGGCGCAAAGCCCTGCAGCATAGTAATGAGGTTGTTTGCGAAATGCACGAGGATGGGAAACAGCAGGTTCCTTTTCTTCTCGTAAAGGATTCCTGCGGCAATGCCCATAAGGGTGGCATAGACAGCCTGCACGATATTCAGGTGATAAACGCCGAAGAGTACGGATGATATTAGAATCGCGCCCCAAGCGGGTGCAAATTTCCGTATGGAGCGAAGCACAATGCCGCGGAATAGAATTTCTTCTACAACAGGTGCAGCAATCACCGCAATCATAAATGTTCCAAATGCATTTCCGCCGGCAATATTTTCAGCACCGGCGTTCATTGCCTCAACGCTTTTTTGAAGCGAGGGAAGCTGTTCTGCCAGCATGATCCAAAGACCGGAGATTCCGCAAATGCCAAATCCCACGACCAGACTGCCGAGCACATCTTTGAAATTTGTCGCTGTGCGCGGTTCGCTTATCTCTTTCCTCCAAAGCAGTTTATAGAGGGTGAAGAATACGAGGATAAGGACGGCGTAAATCAGAATCTCGCCCCAATATGAGTATTTCATAAATTGCTGTGGGGAGATATGAAAAACATCCAAAACAAGTCTTTCCACAAGGAAATACAACAGGTTGGACAGAAAAAAATGCAGTGCGATTGCAAGAATGGGAATAGCGAAATATCTTTTTTTCATCATAGGTCAATTTTTTCTCCTGTCTGTATTTTTGAGGGGGCTGTTGCAGTATAACAGATTTAACTTAAAGTCTTTGTTAAGGGGCGAAGCTGTAATCTTTCGAAAGCGGTATCGCAAAGGGATGCGGTTCATCTTCCTTGCCGAACCTTTTGACCTTTCTCTAAAAGATGCTTGTCCTCCCAAAAGATTATGGCTGCTCGGTTTCGCACCTTACAGCCATAGTATAGCGATTTTCTTTTGTGAAGTGGTCGCATGGAAAGCGACATTTCTTTGTCCTTATGCTCCGATCAAGCTCTGGTCAAAGGCAAACAGTGCCTCGTTGATTTCATACACATTATAGTTTCCTCGTTCGACAAAATATTCTACAATGATATCGAATTTGCTCGAATGGGAAAGGGTAAACCCTGCCTTGCCGAGCGTCTCCTTAATCTGGACAAGTGGAACTCCAACATCCAGAAATTGTAGTCCTAAAATATGCAGTCAAACATATTGGGCAACAGTAAAAGTGGTTTTGATTTTCGCGGTAGCTGTATTCATTGAAAACTTGCAATTTGCGAACAACTCGCATATTGACTTTCTTGCTTTCTTAGATTATAATATTTGCGAATGAAATGCAAATTGGAGGTGCGGTGACTTGTATAGCTACAGCACGCGGCAGCGAAAGGTTCTGCTTGCCTATTTGAGCCAGCACCCGGACGAGCTGTTGTCCGCACGGCAAATTGAGGACGCTTTGGCAGATAAAAAAATCAGCCTGAGCGCCGTATATCGAAACCTTGCACAGTTAGAGACAGAGGAAAAAGTGCGTCGGAGCAGCAAGAGCGGCACGCGCGAGGTCTACTATCAATACCTTGATGCCGAAAGCTGCAAAGGTGCGCTGCACATGAGCTGTATCAAATGCGGCAAGACCTTTCACATGGCAGATGGTAACGCAGCTTTGCTCGCAAAGCATTTGGCGCAGAGCGAACATTTTATGTTGGACACGACTGACACGATCCTCTATGGAACTTGTTCGGACTGCAAGGGAAAATAACGATTGGAAAGGAGGACAGACCATGACAAAGAAATTTCGTTTTATGACGGGCTTGCTGGCCGTAGTGCTGGCCTTTGTTATGCTGTCCTCTGTTGCCTATATCGCAGCGGAATCCGACCATGACTGTACTGGCGTGGACTGCGCCATCTGCCATCAGATCAACGTCTGCGAAAACCTGCTCAAAAGCATTGGGCTTGCCGGCTCCGCCGCAGCTACCGTAGCGGCGATTCTATATATTCTGTGCCGGATCATTCCCTCCTGCACAGAGGTTGCCCGTACCTTTACGCTAGTTTCTTTCAAGGTCAAACTTTCAGATTAAACATAAGAACTTTTTACAAGGGTGTAGTCTATCTGTTTTCAGATAGACTTTTGCGGCGTTGCTGTTACCCTTGTATTTTTGCGCCCATTTTTAAGTTCTTATCATGATCTGGAGGTAACAAACTCTATGAAAAAAATAATTGCGCTGCTTGCGCTTTTGATGCTCGTCGGCGCTCTTGCCGGCTGCGGAAAGCAGAACGATACCAACAAAACCGACAAACTGAGCATTGTCACCACCATTTTCCCCGAATATGACTGGGTGCGTGAGATTTTAGGTGACAAAGCCGATAACGCCGAAGTCACGATGCTGCTTGATAACGGCGTTGACCTGCACAGCTATCAGCCCACTGCCGATGACATTGTCAAAATCTCCGACTGTGACCTGTTCATCTATGCGGGCGGCGAGTCCGACGGCTGGGTGGACGATGCTCTGAAAAATGCCACCAACAAGAACATGAAGGTCATCAACCTGCTGGATGTCCTTGGCGACAGCGTCAAGACCGAAGAAGTGGTCGAGGGTATGCAGGAAACAGAGCACGATCACGACCATGACCACAGCAAGGAAGTCTCCACCTTTGAAGATGACGAGGTTCAGGACAGAAGCCTGTCTGATTGGGCGGGCAACTGGCAGTCTGCCTATCCCTTTGTGCTGGACGGAACGCTGGATGATGCGTTTGCAACGATGGCAGAGAAAGGCGAAATGACCGCCGAAGAATACAAGACCTACTATCAGAACGGCTACAAAACGGACATTACCAACATCGATATTGAGGGTGACCACATCGAGTTCACCTACGAAGATAGCAAGAAGGTCGGCTCTAACTACAAGTATGTCGGCTATTACATTCAGAACTGGTCTACCGGCACGAAGGCGGCCATGTATCGCTTTGAGGCGGAGGACAAGGATTCCGGCGCGCCGGTCTACATTGAGTTCAACGACCACATGATCGAACCGGCCGCCGCCGAACATTTCCACATCCGGATGAGCAACGAGAGCTTCGACGCGATCGTCGATCCCGAAAACTCCTGGCCTACCTTCTTCCCGGCTGATATGACCGGCGAAGAGATCTGCGAACACATGGAAGGGCATGACCACGACGAGGACGAAGACCACGAGCATGAAGAAGGCGAAGAGCACGAGCATGAGGAAGAAAAGGACGAGCACGTTTGGCTTTCTCTGAAAAACGCGGAGGTTCTTGTAAATGCCATTTCCAAGTCTTTGCAGGAGCTGGACCCCGACAATAAGGACACCTACGCTGCCAACGCCGCTGCCTATATTGAAAAGCTCTCTGCGCTGGACGGCGAATATCAGGCTGCCGTGGACGCTGCGACCTATAAGACCGTTCTGTTCGGCGACCGTTTCCCGTTCCGCTATCTGGTGGACGATTACGGTCTGAGCTACTATGCCGCTTTTGTGGGCTGCTCCGCCGAAACGGAAGCCAGCTTTGAGACCGTTTCTTTCCTTGCCAAGAAGGTGGATGAATTGAAACTGCCCTGCGTTCTGACCATTGAGGGCGCACAGCATAAAATTGCCGAAACCATTGTCCAGAACACCGCTGAGAAAAATCAAAAGGTGCTGACCATGGATTCCTTGCAGTCCACCTCTTCTAAAGATGTGGCAAACGGTACGACCTACCTCTCCGTGATGGAGAAGAACCTGTCCGTGCTGAAAGAAGCATTGGGTTAAGGAGGTAGGTTTATGGCTCAGCTCACTTGTCAAAATCTCCGCGTCGGCTATGATGGGAAGTCCGTTCTGCAAGATCTCAGCTTTGAGGTCTTTGCAGGCGACTACCTCTGCATCGTAGGGGAAAACGGCTCTGGTAAGAGTACACTTATGAAAACGATCCTTGGCTTGCAGCCGCCCATCAGCGGCAGAATTTTGACAGGCGACGGGCTGAGGAAAAATGAGATCGGCTACCTGCCGCAGCAGACCGCCGTACAAAAGGATTTCCCTGCATCCGTGAGAGAGATCGTTCTCTCCGGGTGTCAGGGGCGCTGCGGCAGCCGCCCCTTTTATAACAAAGAAGAAAAACAGCTTGCCGAAGAAAACCTTCGGAAAATGCAGATTGATAAGCTCTCAAAGCGGTGTTATCGAGAGTTGTCCGGCGGGCAGCAACAGCGGGTATTGCTTGCCCGTGCGCTGTGCGCCACACAAAAAATGCTGCTCTTGGACGAGCCTGTTTCCGGGCTTGATCCCAAAGTGACAGCGGAAATGTATCGTCTGATCGACGAACTGAACCATCGGGACGGTATCACCATTATTATGATTTCTCACGATATTGCCGCCGCAGTCAAATACGCCAGTCATATTCTGCATATTGGCAACACCGTTTTCTTCGGAACAAAGGCAGAGTATCTCCAAAGCCCGCAAGGGCGGCTATTTGCCGCAGAGAAAGGCGGTGATGAACAATGACCGCAATCTTGGAAAAACTGACCCTCTATTGGGCGTACCCCTTTGTCCGCTATGCGCTGGTGGTCGGCGTGCTGATTGCGCTCTGTTCCTCTCTGCTGGGTGTAACGCTGGTGCTGAAAAGGTTTTCCTTCATCGGTGACGGACTTTCTCATGTGGCGTTCGGAGCCATGGCGATTGCCGCTGTGCTACAAATCACCAACGAAATGCCGCTGGTCATGGTCATTACAATCATCAGCGCCGTGCTGCTTCTGCGTACCGGGCAGAACACGAAGATCAAGGGCGACGCCGCCATCGCCATGATCTCGGTGGGGGCACTTGCTATCGGCTATCTGCTGATGAATTTGTTCTCCACATCCACTAACTTGTCCGGCGATGTGTGCAGTACGCTGTTCGGCTCGACCTCTATTCTGACGCTGACGAAAAGCGAGGTCTGGCTGTGCGCGGTGCTGTCGGTGGCGGTCGTGGCGGTATTTGTTCTTTGCTACAACAAAATTTTCGCTGTGACCTTTGATGAAAACTTTGCAAAGGCTGTGGGGACAAAGGCCGATTTGTATAACTTACTGATTGCCATAACGATCGCCGTTGTGATCGTGTTGGCCATGAACCTCGTCGGCTCACTGCTCATATCCGCCCTTATTATTTTCCCGGCGCTGTCTGCCATGCGGGTCTACAAAAACTTCCGTGCGGTGACGATTTGTGCGGCCGTCCTTTCCGTCTGCTGCGCCGCACTGGGCATTCTGATCTCCATCCTAGCTGGAACGCCGGTCGGTTCGACCATTGTGGCCGTGGACATTTTTGCATTTCTGATTTCCTCGGGAATATCCCGTTTGGGAGGTATCCGCAGATGAAACAGACTTTGTTTATTCTCGCCGCCGTGCTTTATCTGGTTTCCCTCTGCGCCTGCGGCGATCAGAAGATCCAGTCCAAATCGAAGCAGGGCAGCGCGACCCGGCAGGTCGTTCAGGAGCAGATGGCGAATGCCACAGGCGAAACGACCGCTCCGCCGACTGCAATTCCGGAGCAGCAGCCTGCTTCGGATGAAACTACACCGGAAACATCCGTTCCGGAACCGGAGCAGACGCAGCCCGCCGAAGCGCTTCCGGGCTATGAACCGGCACAGGCCTCCGGCGAACCGGATGTCGATCTGACTACGCTCAGCAGCACGATGGTCTACTCCGAGGTCTATAACATGATGTGCGAGCCGGATCGGTATCTCGGAAAGCGCATCAAAATGAATGGGCAGTTTGCGGTCTATGAGAACCCGAACACCGGCGCGGTGTACACGGCCTGCATCATCATGGACGCGACTGCCTGCTGCTCGCAGGGGCTGGAATTCGTCCTCGCGGGCGAGCATAGCTATCCTGCCGACTATCCCGAACCGGGAACAGAAATCACGGTCGTTGGCACATTCCAGACCTACGAAGAAAACGGATATAGGGACTACCATCTGGCCGATGCAGAGATGACCGAGTAAGAAATCGTATCTGGCAAAAAAACAGGCAGCTTTCCACCGAAGCCGCATTTCTGCGCAACGGTTGACGAAAGCTGTCTGTTTTACTATAGTATGCAACTCAGTACAGAATATATCCGATGCGTGCCTCCTGCATCGAGCGAGCCGGGTGGTATTGAATAGCACTTTACAATCACCCGGCGGTTATCGCCCTAAAATGTAACTTTTCTGCGAATACAAGCTGATTTTTCAGTTCCCACAGTGTCGAACATACCCCCATTCGTCAGATCAATGCCCTTGTCTGTTCAAATATCTATTTAAAGTGTCTCATACATTGCTTTCAATTCTTCCAGAATCTTCTCCGTTGTTCTGCCAACCACTCCCAGTTGCTTAATATCCACGCTTTCATTTTTCATACGCTGGACAAACTCTTGAATATCGGCATAAACTCCTTGGGGAGCCACTATCTTGGCGGTGGGATCAATCAACTCCGTCAGACGGAAAACATCATTCTTATGTTTCTTAATATTTTTGCTATCAACGTGTTCTCCTGCGGCCTTACGATCTGTCAAATCCATCCATGCTTTTGCCTTAAATGGAATCAAATATGCCGCATCCAAGACAGTCACTCCGTGCTTAAACTCTACGTCCTCATAGGTAACCTTGACTCCAAGAACTTTATCGAGATATTCCATGTCATCACCTGCATTCTTAACTCTTTTTCTGTATTATAACTTTTTTTGAGTTAAGATACAATATTTGAGTTAAGAGCAGTCAAAGATCAACATTATAAAAAATCATTTTCAAAGAAAAAAGCCCGGTGCAGCATAAGCATTACACCCACACTGCACCGGACATTCCATCATCGACTGCTTTGTCTATTTTCTTCTTCCTGCCGCACTTCCTGCTCATGCAGCTGCTCTTTTTCTGCTCGTCCTCTTTCAGGTTTTCCTGCATAATCTTCTGCGCCACAAGCCAATACTGCATTTCCGATTTGGTCTTGCGGTACTCTGCATGTGTTCGTCCGTCGACGGCAAAATTGGACTTCATGGATTAAACAAATGCGTGTCTCCCTCTTTTTTATCGCAACATCATTCTATCCCTGTTGTATTTGAAAATGTATATGTACTCTTCTGATATATCCCCTTGTTTCTAAAACAATTTGCAAATGCATTTCAAAATTTTATTCTAAAATTTCTATAATTGCATGTTCAACTTGATGTTCTTTTATTTTGTCAATGATTATATGCATATTTTCTATTTCTAATTCTATTTTTGTATCCCCATCCTTTGGTACCATACCAAATTTTTGAAATACAAATCCAGTAAATGTGTCACAATCTTCTGCTGTAAATGTAACACCTATAGCGTCTTCAATATCACTTAATCGTATATTTCCTTTCACTTCCCACTTGTTATCGCTTATTCTTATAATAACAGTTTCTTCTTCCGACGATATTGGTTCAATATCGTTTAAATCGCCAACAATTTCTTCTAATAAATCAAAAAGAGTTACTATTCCAACCACTCCACCATACTCATCTAATACAATCGCCATAGATTGCTTCGATTGTTTCATATTTTTAAAAAGCACATCTGCTTTTGTAGTTTCCATAACAAAGTATGGTGTAGAAATTGCAGAATCTATAACCATATCCTTACTTTTTTCTTTTAATCTAAAATAGTCTTTTGCATTTAAAATGCCAATAACATGATCTATCGAATCTCCACAGACGGGATAAAGGGTATGTCGTGTATTGTGGATTGTTTCATCCCACTCCTTCACATCATCAGACATCCATAATATTGTCACATCTGTTCGATGTGTAGCAATCGTACCAGCCATAATATCATTAAATTCAAAAACATTTTGAATAAATTCTTTTTCTTGATGATCTATTGTTCCTTTTTCACTTCCCGCATCAACAAGCATACGTATTTCTTCTTCACCCACTTGATCTTCCGCTTCATTTGGATCAATACCACAAATCCTCAAGACAATATTTGTTGATATTGAAAGAAATGAAACGATTGGCTTAAATAGGATAGAGATTCCCGTAACCAATCCTGAAATCCCCATTGCCAGTTCTTCAGATTTTTTCATTGCGATTCTCTTTGGAACTAATTCGCCAAAAACCAACGTGAAATATGATAAAATCAATGTAATCAATATAACAGCTATGGTATCTAAAGTAGAACGTGGAATATTCACGCCCATCCCAACAACCCAATCAACTAAAGGTTCTGAGAAATTATCTGCTGCAAAAGCACTTCCTAAAAATCCCGACAATGTGATTGCAACCTGAATTGTCGCAAGAAATCGTGCCGGCTCTTGCGTTAATCGTACTAATCTCTTTGCCCGACCATTACCTTGTTCTGCCATTCGTTCTAGCTTTGTTTCATTCATTGATAAAACAGCGATCTCTGCACTCGCAAAAATCGCGTTTAATATAATTAAAATAATCTGCACTACTAAAAGAATAAAAATTGATGTACTCATAAATAAAACCTTTCTACAATAAAATTATCTAAATATCACACTTACTTAAAAGCAACAAAAGACATGGTCTATGTTCCGAATACATAGTCCATGCCTTGCGATATATAAATAAAAATTCTATTGAATTGGTTCGCTTCAGAATCATTATCACTTTCGTCCATGTTAAATATTCCTCCTCTCAAATAGTATTGTAGTACAGTATAACAAAAAGACCTAACATAATCAATTCGAAAAAAGCAAAAGTGTGTTAAATTTATGTAAAACATAAAATCCGATTATTTTTAATTTCTTTGGGAAATTCAATTTTCTTTATCATCACTTAACATCATTTTAAAGTAAAAAGCAAGCCATTTTCAGACTTGCTTTCCACCATATCATCTTCCTTATTGATAAATCATTTCTTTATTCACAATCTCCCTTGCACATGCTTGTATATCACTCATTCTCGTCTAAAACCTCTTTCTTTGTGCGTCTATGCTTTCCCTGCTCATCATAAAACATATTTCGGGTAGCAACCTTTACTTCGGGTTGTTCCAACATTTTCCGTTCACTAAATACCAGATGAATATGATAATTCGTCTTTGCAATGGTATTTTCAATCACACATCGTTGTGTCAATTTTACCAAGGAAGGCTTTTGCCCCAGGTCACGATACCTTTTGAGGAAAAGCCCACAAGTAATCTGCCCGGTGACAATCTGAGGTATTACAGACAGAGAAAGTCTCTGACTACCAGACAGCTTGCAGAGCAAATAGATGTTGTACCCGCAACTATCCTGATGTATGAACGAAATAAGCACCCGATCAAAGATTTTGAACATAACCCTATTTCTGATCAGTTGCTGGAAAGTATGGAAGCCAGCAAAAAAATAGCAGATAGTTTAGCGCCCATTCTGGAGCAAGAGGAAAAACTCAAGCGAATCGCAGAAGGTGCTACTGCACACATCCCCAATTTTGAGATTCCGACGCTTGCGTTGGATGCAATTTCAGAACCTTCGCCAGCTATGAAAGCGATTGCTGAACAGAGTAAAGCTATGAAGTTGGCTACCAGCGTAGGTACTGCAATAGATGCCCTACAACACAGTAGTACCATCCAGACTTTAGGAGAACTTGCAATAGTCGCTAATGTCCCCAACTATACTTTCAAGAATCCGCTGCTTGAACAAGCCAATTTAGGGATGACGGCGATGCTCCAGTCTTTCAATAATAGTGTGGTAAAACTACTTGCGGATTCTGTTCATGGAATTATAAGCTCCTTTGGGTCTGCACTTACAGCGACAATTCATTCGCCTGTGATGGATTGGCTTCAGAGCATTGACATCTCTCCAATGCGCTCTGTGTTGGAGAATCTTGCACTGGAACCGGATATTCTTGGGAGATACAAGAAGTTCAATCAAGCGTACTTGACGGCTATGTATGAATGCAAATGGTTCCCCTACGCTGGCTGGGCAGCGGATATTACCATGACAGCGGAAATATCGGACATCCTGGCAACAAGCCGAGGTGCAAGTAAGCGACGAGAAAAGCGTATCGACAAGGTCATTCTCGACTATTACGACAAGAATGAAATCAAATTCATCAAGCGAATATGGAGAGAATCTGATTTAGAACCACATATCAAACGAATTCTGGGACAGGCTCTTGAAGCACATCTCCGTGGTGAATATGCCCTGTGTATTTCCAGCTTGGCAACTATGTGGGAGGGCTTAATCTACATAAAGGCAAACAATGCTACCATGCAGGATCGTCACCGGCAAAGGATGGCGATCACTAAAAAAGAACTGGAAGATCTGATCGAGGCAAACGACTACGACAAGATCTTCAGCGATTATTTTAATACCTTCATTGTTTCTCAGTGCAATAAGGTTGATGATGTGGTTGATGGTGTGCCGAACCGGCATGGCGTTTCTCACAGCTGGTATCACAGCTATCCGAGCAAAAAAGCTTCTCTGAATGCTATTTTGCTTACCGACTTCATAATTGGTCTGGAGCCACTTGAAGGCACCCAGGCCAGTGCATAAAGAAAATACGAATCGAGGTACACACGATGTCTAACGATAAAATCCAAGCGGTAGGAGTAAATATTGCAGAAAAAGCAACGATGATCTGGAATGTGGCAGATATGCTCCGTGGCCCCTTTAAGCCCCATGAGTACGGACTTGTAATCCTTCCTATGACCGTGGTTAAACGTTTCCACGACTGTCTGCTTCCCACCCACGAAGCAGTCTTGGCACAGTATGAAAAGGTCAAGAAGCTGGCCGTCATTGATGGCTTTCTGACCAAGGCTTCCGGTTATCAGTTCTACAATACCAGCAAGTTCACATTTGAAAAGCTGCTGGCTGACCCGGATAACATCGAAGCCAACTTCCGGGACTATCTGGCTGGGTTCTCTCCCAATGTCCAGGATGTTCTGTCCAAATTCGATTTTGACAACATCATCAAGAGAAACAGTATGAATGTCATAATCGGATCAGTTGGCATATCCCATTATTTCGGATGTGTTAGCCCTGTCTATTATGTTTTCAAGGAAACAGAAGATGCTGATTTAAGGTTTATTAGTTACATCTTTAGCACTGTAGGTTTTCAGAAAGAGCTGCGGAAATATGCCAAGGGTATTATGGAAATTCGTTTAAGAATATCCGTATCAGATACACTTAGACGGGTTGTGCCATTACCAAAACTGGAAGAACAAGCCTGCCAGGTATCATGCTGATACAGCACCCAGCAGTGCTTTCTGAAAATATG
>ERZ773200.2980-NODE-2980-length-11675-cov-8.172806_pt1 | contig 11675 bp, 9 predicted proteins | sample MGYA00581008_ERZ773200 | MGnify/ENA primary metagenome ERZ773200 (study PRJEB29015, sample SAMEA2737770) | human gut metagenome | biome: human gut; feature: human-associated habitat; material: faeces | place: China | collected 2012 ... | reverse complement strand
TAGTTGGATGGTTGGGATGGGGAATTGGCTTTCGCTGGTGAAGAGTGATGAGGTGGTCTAAGTTCGAAAAATACTGGCCAATTTTTTCTGTTCTATAATATGAGGCATGAACAGCTCAATATTAAGCATTGATTTCTGAACAAGTTTTTTTCTGCTTGCTCCAGCCAGCTGAACCCAATTTCGTATATCTTTATGCGATAAAGTGACATATAAAAAATAAGCATCTCCTAATGGTCTTAATACATGAGCATGGTTATTTACCCATGTCTTTCCGCATATATACTGAGCAATTTCTTTCGTTCTAAAATCATCAAACGCATCTCCATCTTCCAACAGTAAGACAAGTTCTTCATCAAATAAAAACTTATTTATGTATCCTTGTATATTTCCAGCTCCGTAATATGGAATTTCTCCTGGTATCTTTTCTCTTTCTTCAGAATTTATTGGAACTCGTTCAGAGTCTAAACACTGTGTAACCTCCCCCAACTTACGCTGTTCCCAAGCTTCCGTAAATCCTTCAAATCTGATTTCTGGAACTTTTTGTTCATTTTGAGGAAACATTTTTTGTAACATATATTTTTTTAAACTTTTTACTTCATCACACTTTCGCTGGTGAAGAGTGATGAGCCTTTCTAGCTCTTCAAAATACTTTCCAATTTTCTTCTGTTCCTCAATATCTTGCGGTATCATCAGCTTCGTCTCAAAGAAATCCGCAGGTGCAATATTCAAAAGTCCATGATTTCTCGCTCCTTCTGCAGCAATCTCATGAATACCTTTATGCCACAAATTTGTGTTGTAGTACGATACCAAGAAATCGGAATCTACAGGATTGTTTTCTTTTATCCCAAATACGATATAAAGCGTTGATAATACGCCATTTTCATAACGATCCAGCCTTTTAATAGCTCCCCAAGGAGCATCTGTTGAAGTACTTTTATTGTAAGCGAACTCTCCATTCTCAATCAGATAGTAACCACTGACATCTTTACTTGCGACTCTCTTATCAAAGAATTCATTCTGATCAATAAGTCCATATTGAGCTGATATTGTAAGCGGTAACTCTGAGACTAAATCTTGATTTTTTCTTGTAACACGATCGACTAAATCACCTAACTTACGCTGTTCCCACTCATCCGTATACCCTTTAAATCTAATCTCAGGTTTTCCCATAATTTACCCCTCCATTTTCGCAATCAGTTCATCTAATGATTTCATAATTGCGTCATCTGTAGAAGTTAAATCCCTGAGCAGGGCCAGGAATTCACCCTGTGTTTTTTCTAATTCATCATCTGTTTTCTTCATCTCGGATAACAGATCATTCAGGTCTATCTCTTCTTCTTTTTCAAAGTTGTCAACATAGCGTGGGATGTTGAGGTTAAAGTCGTTCTTTTCTATTTCTTCAAAGCTGGCAAGAAATGATTCTTTTTCTACAGTTTCCCGTTTGCTGTACAGCTCCATCACTTCATTGATATGCACATCTGTCATTTCATTCTGCTTCTTGCCTTTATCAAACTTCTTTGAAGCATCAATAAACAGCACATCTCTGCCATCTCTGTGTTTCTTCAGCACGATAATACAAGTTGGAATTGAAGTATTATAAAAGAGATTCGCAGGTAAACCAATTACTGCATAAATATTTCCGGAGCGAAGCAGTTTTTCTCTGATTTTCCCTTCCGCAGCTCCCCTGAAGAGAACACCGTGTGGAAGTACAATTGCCATAGTTCCATTATTTTTCAGATGGTACAGTCCATGCAGTAAGAAAGCGTAATCTGCTTTTGATTTCGGTGCAAGTACCCCATAATCACTGAATCTTTCATCCTGCAGAAAGCCTGCTGCTGCGGTCCATTTCGCGCTGTAAGGCGGATTCATAAGTACCATATTGAAGTCTGTTTCTTCGTCTGTTGGCCAGTCTCCGTCAAGAGTGTCTCCGTTTCTCAAGTTCTGATTCTCTGCCGGAATGCCATGAAGAAACATATTCATTCTTGCAAGATTGTAAGTCGAAGTATTTAATTCCTGTCCATAATATTTGATATACTGAGAATATTTCGCATATTTTTTTGCATTAAGCAGAAGGGATCCAGAACCCATACATGGATCATAGACAGATAATCCCTGTTTTTCTTCCTGTCCTGCGATTGCAATACGGGTAAGAATTTTAGATACTGCCTGAGGTGTATAGAATTCACCGGCTTTCTTTCCTGTCTCTGATGCAAACTGTCCGATCAGATACTCATAGGCATTTCCAAGTATTTCCGCATCTGAATTCAATAAATCTGCTTTATCAATTTCCTTTATCAGACTTGCAACTGTATCACTCTGCTTCTGATCTCCCGTTCCCAGACGGTTGGAATACAGATCAATATCTGCAAACAGATCTGCAAAGATAGGATCACTTTGTTCAATATTATTGAATGCTTTCTGCAGCTGCTCTCTGTTAAAAGAATTGTTTCTTGCAGCATCTGCAAAATACGTGTATGTAAGTTCAGGCTCGATCACATAATGGCATTCTTCTTTCATTCCCTGTTTTAGTTCTTCGCCATCTTCACTTTCCAATTCTTTTACATATACATCCAGTGCTTCTTTTAATGTCTGTGGTTTGTCATCACAGATCATATCATATACTTTGATAAGAAAAGAATCTGACAGATATTTATAGAAAATAATTCCCAAAAGATAATTTTTATATTCATTTGCATCCATTTTTGAGCGAAGAATATCTGCTCCGCTCCACAATACACTGATCAGATCTTTACTGTTTTCCATTTCAGCCATTTCACGTTCCCCCGTTTTTACTATCGCTTATGTACAGCGTAAGTATATCATATTTTTTTTGAACATGATACATACCTGTCTTAATTGTCGTGGGAAATTTCATCAGGAAATATAATCGCAGCATAAAAGGCAGTCCCTGTTAATCAGAAACTGCCCTACCACTGTTATTTGATTTTATTGACATAAATTCTTTTTTCTTCTTCTGATAATCTTTACAATTCCAAAGATCACCAACAAACTCACCCCAACAGCCACAATACAGATTCCCACAATCGCTATGGCAAATTTATTCGGATGTTTTACCAGATTTATGATGTTTTTGCTGTTGTCTACAACTTTTCTTTCGTGTGTTGTATTATAATATTCCGGCACATTTGCAATTCCGTCTTTGTCTGTATCTTCAAAGGATTGCATGTATTCTGCGATTGCAGCCCAGGCTTTCAATTCTTTTTTTCCATCCATGACTGCATAATCTTCCAGATTCTCTATGGGATTGCCGTTTTTATCCTTAGGGACGATGGATATCAGACCATAGGATTTGTCCAGAACAGAACCCAGCATACGGCCAGTGTACAGGTCGGTGACAACATGATACAATTTATCATCCTGTATTTCTTCCCTTTCCCCATCCTTGCCTGTCAGATAACAGTCTGTTACTTTATTTAAGATCATTCGATGGGGATTATAGGTGAAATTCATTCCACTGCAATATAATCTGGCTATTGTCATAAAATCTGAAATGGAGGCATCTACCTCTGCCACTGTTTTCAGTTCTTTTCCCGTTAAATATGCACTGATCAGAGGATAACCTGCAAGTCCGTCTTTTCCTGTTCCCAGCGAGAAGGAATTATATACCTGCTCCACTGTTATATTGCCTTTTGTATAAGTATCTCTTACAGTTCCGGCAGGTACGATCGCAACATCTACTTTTTCTCCATCAGAGTCTCCTGCATTCTCTACTGCATATACATAAGCATCTGATATGATATCTCCCAGATTCAACTCCTCATGCTTTGTTTCCATCTCACTGAGGCTGTTAAATTCTATGTCATTTTCTGCCAGAATTTCCTCTCTGGTGTAACCAAAATTGGAGAGATAATTGGTATCAACAGTATCTGACAATTCATCTATTTTCTTCTGTGTGGCTTCATCTGCTTTGATTTCATCCGTAACCGGAACAAGCTCATAGGTATCCGTTTCCCACCGTCCATTCTCTTTCTGAGTCATAGAAAGTGTTCCCAGGTTTTTCCCATATTCTCCACAGGATACGATGCAGGTATCTCCCTGCAGGATCGGTTCTGCTAACTGTGTGTGGGTATGTCCGCTGACGATCAGATCAATGTCCGGCACATTCTTTGCAAGGATTTCATCCTCTGATACTTTTTCGTCCTCCCATGTTCCGCTGTGTGATACACAGGCGATCATGTCTACATCTTCGTTCTTCTTTATTTCCTCTACTGTTTTTTTTGCGGCTTCTGACGGGTCTTTGAAAAGAAGCTCGCAGGTAGGGGCGCAATCCAGAGAATCCTTTCCGAAAACACCCAGTACTGCAATCTTTATATCGCCTTTTTGAATTACCGTATAGTCTTTTACTCCATATGTCTGAAATGCTTCATAAATCTGTTTCTGCCCTTCACTGAGTCCGGCTTTTTTCATTGCATCCCAGTCCACATTACACACAACCATCCCGGGAAGATTTTCCCTTGAACTGACTGCGGCATTCAGCATATCTGCCAGACCATCGGAGCCGTAATCAAATTCATGATTTCCCAGAGTTGTCACATCACAGCCCAGATATCCAAGCATCCTCAGTTCTGCGGCCTCTGTGTCATATACAGTCTGTATCAGAGTTCCCATGGAGAAGTCTCCGCCATCCAGTATAAGTGTATCTGTATTCTCTTTCTCGTACTCATTGATCAATGTTTTCAGCCGGGCAAATCCGCCGGTCTCCTGCTGTGTCCCGTCTACAATCGTTTGAAAGCTGTTCAAATGGGAATGCAGATCATGGGTGAACAGGATATTCAGATGTTTGGGCTCCTCTGAGGCGTTTACCTGATATCCTGTCAGACCTGAAACGCTCAGCATAAATATAAATATGAATACGAATGCTTTTTTTAATAATTTCATAAAATTCTCCTGTAATATCAAAAATGGTTCCGCAGTATCATTTATTTTCCCGCAGGATAATGATACCATGAAACCATTTTACAAAAAAACTAATTTATCTTTCATCTCCCACAAAGAACAAAGCCATTGTTCCCGGACCTGAGTGAGCGCCGATGGTGGCTCCTACCTGATTCATGATAATCGTGTTGATCTGGTATTTTTCTTTTACTTTCTCTGCCACATAATTTGCATCGCCTTCACAGTCTCCATGACTGATAAAGATAGTATGGCAGGTGTCATGATAGCTGCCGATTTTCTCATCCATAAGCTTTACCAGCTCCTGAAGGGATTTTTTACGGCCGCGGACTTTGCCGATGGCAGTGAGTTTTCCGTCGTTGTCTACATGAAGGACCGGTTTAATATTCAGCATGCTTCCTACTACTGCAGTGGTTCTGGAAATGCGGCCTCCACGGTATAGGTGGTTTAAATCATTGACTGTAAAAAGGTGTACCATATGAAGCCTGTTCTCTTCTGCCCATTTCGCAACTGTCTCCAGATCTTCTCCCTGCTCTTTCTTCTCCTGCGCAAGGTAAACCAGAAGCCCCTGACCAAGGGAAGCGCCAAGAGAATCTACCACGATGATCTTACGGTCCGGATAGTCCTCCATCAATTCCTCCGCTGCGATACGGCTACTATTGTATGTACCGCTTAAAGCAGAGGAAAATGCAATATGAAGAATATCTTTTCCTTCTTTCAGGTAAGGCTCCAGCAGTGCTTTTGCATTTTCAGGATTTACCTGTGCTGTGGTTGGCATGGAACCGTTTCTCATTGCCTCATAAAATTCATGCTCCGGAAGGAAATTTCCATGCGTGTAATTTTTGCCATCCATGGAATAACTGAGATACATGCAGCCTACTCCATGGTCTTTGAGATATTTCTCCGGAAGATCTGAATTGTTGTCGGTGGTGATTACATATTCGCTCATGTTGTCGCCCTCTCGTTTTCTGATATTTTTCAATTTCTGCCCATTAACTGTTCAGTGTCTTCACAGTTACGAAGCAAAATCCGCTGCCTGCTCAGTAATGGGCTCTTCATCTTATCTATCAAGTCAGGGGCAAAATACCTTTCAACCCTGACATCATATATACAGTATAGCATCAAACTATCAGCCAAACAACTACTTTTCCTTCTCAACTGCCTTAATCGCTTCCTGCAGCTGATTATCCTCCTCATGGGTAATCTCGTCTTTATTTTTATTCAGCAGACTGGTATCCAGAGAAACCTCTATATCAGGTTTGATTCCTGTTTTGTTGATGTTGTTTCCTTTTGGAGTATAGTAGTTGGCAATAGTCAGTTTAATGGCACTTCCGTCTGAGAGCTGGCGGATGGACTGTACCACGCCTTTTCCGTAAGTGGTTGTTCCGACGATTGTTCCGATACCATAATCCTGCACTGCGCCGGCAAAAATCTCTGATGCACTGGCGCTGCTTTCATTTACCAGAACTGCAAGCGGAATCCTGAGTTCGTTTTTGCCATCACATTTTTCCTCTTCTCTGTTTCCGTCTTTGTCTTCGGTGTAAACGATCAGTCCTTCTGGAAGGATTTTTCGCAGAATATCACAGACAGAATTAAGAAGTCCACCCGGATTATCGCGGAGATCCACGATCATTTTCTCCATTCCCTGTTTTTGCAGATCATCAAAAGCTTCCTGATACTGTTCGCCGGTAACGCCTGTAAACTGTGTAATGCGGATGTAGCCGATTTTGGAATCCAGCATTTCATGGAAAACAGACGGTAATTCCACATCTGTGACAGGGACTGTGATTTCCATGGCATCTTCTTCACCTTCTCTGTGAACAGTAAGCACCACACTGTCTTTATCCGAATTGCGGACAATGTCTGCAACATCAGATACCTCATCCTCTGTGATGTCTTCCCCGTCAATGGCACTGACGATGTCCCCTTCTTCCAGTCCTGCTTTTTCTCCGGGACCACCCTCATAGCATTCGACAATCTTTACTCCGCCTTCTTTGTTCTTCTTCATAAGAATGCCGATTCCCACATAGCTTCCCTCATTGGAAGAATTCTCAGAATCGTATTCCTCTGCTGTATAATATCTGGAATAAGGATCATCCAGTCCATAGAGAAGACCTGCATAAAGCCCTTCCTGAAGCTTCTCTTCATCCTTATCTCCCAGATAGTATCTGTCGATCAGCTCTTCAAGATATGCCAGCTTTGATGTACACTTGCGATCACCAAGAGCTGTTCCTTTTGCTGCAAGACCTGTTCCTGCAAAAACACCTGTACCGATGCACGTCACAACCAGTGCTCCTGCTACTGCACCTTTCCAAAATTCTTTATTTTTCATGTCTGCACTCCTGTAAAAAAGCCGCCGGTTCATGATATGATATCATTGTTCCGGCAGCTTCATGCTTGTCTGCTTTTTATTATACTCTTAAATGCTTTCTTGTTGTAAAGAAACTTCCGATCAGTCCGATTCCGATTCCAAGTCCCAGTCCTATAGGAAGCAATATCTGATAAATCTGCCATACCGGGATAAAATCAACCACGCCGGTCAGCACATTAAATTTGTTCAGAATATAAGATACCGCCCCATTATAACAGAAATAAAGCACGATCAGTGGAACTGCTGCTCCGACCACCCCCAGAACCATACCTTCCAGCAGGAATGGTGCTCTGACAAATGCGTCTGTCGCTCCTATGTATTTCATAATTCCGATTTCTTCTTTACGGACTGCAATACCCACAGATACCGTATTGCTGATCAGGAATATGGAGATGACAAGCAGCAATGCAATGATGGCAATAGAAATATAGGAAACCAGCTTATTGATATTTCCCAGCGTTTTTGCTGCTTCCTCAGACTGGTTGACTTTTCTTACATGTTTCAATTCCTGTATATAGGAAACAAGCTCTGACTGCTTCGTGATATCATTCATATACACACGATAGTTGGCTGAGTTTGCAAGAGGATTGTCGTCCTTAAATCCGTCTGCTGCCTCTGAGCCCTGAAAATATTGCTCTTTATATTCCTCCCAGGCTTCATCAGCTGACTGATACTCTATTTTCTCTACTTCCGGACGTGCCTTGATCTTCTTTCCGATTGCTTTGATCTGTTTGTTTGTAGTTCCCTCTTCAAAGAATACTGTGATCGGCACTTCCTGCTCTACCTTATGTGCGATATTATTCACATTATTGACAATGGAGAAAAAGATTCCAAACAGAAAAATACAGGCAGCCATGGTGATAATGGAAGCCAGGGAAAACATCCAGTTTCTTTTGATATTTTTGACACCCTGTTTCAGAGTGTACCAGATTGTACTAGGCCTCATGATATTCTCCCTCTTTCTCGTCACTTATAATAGAGCCCTCATGCATGGTCACAACACGTTTGCGCATGGAATTTACAATATCCTTATTATGTGTAACAACAACTACTGTGGTTCCTCTGTCGTTGATCTGTTCCAGAAGCTTCATGATTTCTTCGGAAGTCTTCGGATCCAGATTTCCTGTAGGCTCATCTGCCAGAAGGATATCCGGACGGTTGACCAGCGCCCTTGCCAGTGCAACTCTCTGCTGTTCTCCACCGGAAAGTTCATCCGGGAAGGATTTGTATTTGACAGCAAGTCCAACTTCCTGAAGTACCTCCGGGACACGTTTACGAATTACTCTTGTGGGGCGGTTGACTACTCTCTGGGCAAACGCTACGTTCTCATATACATTTCTGTCTTTCAGTAGACGGAAGTCCTGAAATACTACGCCCAGCTTACGGCGGTATTTGGCTACTCTTCTGTGTTTCATTCCTTCCAGACGTTCACCGCTTACGATGATCTGGCCGGATGTGGAATCCAGTTCTTTCATAAGAAGTTTGATCAGGGTTGTTTTTCCTGATCCGCTGTTTCCTACTACGAAGACGAATTCGCCTTTATCTATATGTAAGTTCGCATGGTTTACTGCCGGAAGGCCGGGGCCATAGGATTTGCTTACATCTATAAGATCTATCATAGATTTTTCCTCCAATGGGTTAATGAATTTGTAACATTATTGTAATGTATGTTTTTGGGGATTGCAAGAGGTTTTTGTGGGTTCATTGAATGTTCATAGTTTTAACCAAATCAAGTAAGTCCCCTGCTTCAATTGCGAAGAGCAATAAGCAGTGGGTGGGGACTTGCTTGTATCAGAAGGGGTACAAGCCCCTTCTGATAAACTGCGAAGCAGTTATTTGGTTATGAGCAAGTAGCGAAAGCGGATTGCGAATATCCGATTGACTGCTCTCTAATCCCGAATTTAAACTATACACTGTGTAAAGAGATTTGTAAAGTAAAAATGCCTGTCACAACGTGTAAGCTGTGACAGGCATTAAAGTTTTGTTTCCATTACAGTATATTTGTATTAGTATTCCAATGTCTCCATGTATTTCATGTAGCGTACTACCATGAGTGCTATCTTGAATGTGATGGCATCTTCAAAAACACGGAGGTCTAAGCCGGTGCTTTTCTGGAGTTTGTCGAGGCGGTATACCAGTGTATTTCTGTGGATGTAGAGTTGTCTGGATGTCTCGGATACATTCAGGCTGTTTTCAAAGAATTTATCGATGGTTACCAGTGTTTCTTCATCGAAGTCATCCGGGGATTTGCCACCGAAGATTTCTTTGATGAACATCTTACAGAGCGGGATTGGGAGCTGGTAGATCAGTCGTCCGATTCCCAGGGAGCTGTATGCGATTACTTCTTTGTCTCCGAAGAAAATCTTGCCTACATCGAGAGCCATGCGGGCCTCTTTATAGGATCGGGATACTTCTTTCAGTTCGTTGACAATGGTACCATATGCCATATGGGTCTTGCCGTCGTTACCCATTCCGAGGGTATCAAGAATGGTGTGTGCAAGCTGATCCATTTCCGGATAGTTCTCACCTTCATCGAGTTCCTTGACAACAATGATGCTCTTCTCGTCTACGGCTGTGATGAAATCTTTGCTCTTACCGCCGAAGAGGCTCTTCACACTCTCCATGGAGCTGTGGTCTTTTTCCTGAGGCATCTCGAGGATCATAACAACGCGGCGTACATCTGCTTCTATGTGCAGTTTCTTCGCACGGTTGTAAATGTCAACAAGGAGCAGGTTGTCAAGAAGAAGGTTCTTGATAAAGCTGTCTTTATCAAAGCGTTCCTTGTAAGCTACGATCAGATTCTGAATCTGGAAAGCTGCGAGCTTGCCTACCATATAAGTATCTTCATCATCACCATGAGCAACTAATATATATTCCAGCTGATAGTCATCACAGACTTTAAAATACTGGAATCCCTTTACCAGCTGGCTGTCTGCCTGTGATTCCACGAAAGCCTGCACATCTGGTGTTGCGATGGAAAAATCTGCAAAAGTACTTGCGAGTACTTTGCCTTCTGTGTCGAGTACACAAAATTCTGTTCTGGAAATTTCTTTTAACCCTTCAAGAGTATTCTGAAGCACCTGATTCGATATCATCCAATTTCAATCCCTTCTCATCTATAGTATTGTTCGTGCTACCGTTCACTGCGTTCTCAGTAACGTTATTCCGTTTTAACCATAAAACCTTATACCTGTATTGTATTTTAATATATATTTACCAAAAATGAAAGAGGAAAGATTAAAAAATTTACAATTTTTTGTATATTTTTTTGTGAGTGTTCACCTTATCTCTTCTTTTTCTACTTTTTCTCTATGAATCCTTCTCCATGGACTTCTCTGGCATCTGTCACGATCACAAAGGCTGCCGGATCGATCTCATCTACTTTTTCTTTTAACATTACGATTTCTTTTTTATTTACTACACAAAAAAGCATCAGCTTGTCCTGTCCGGAGTACATTCCTTTTGCGTTGATGCCGGTTACACCTCTGTCCAGGTCATTGATAATCATATTTGAAATTTCATCCGGCTTTCCTGTGATGATGTAAGCAGTTTTGGAGAATTTCAGACCTTCGATCAGACTGTCAGATACTTTTGTGACCAGGTATACTGCAATGATCGCATATAATGCTTTGTGGATACCAAATACGTACATACCAACCAATACAACGCCTGCGTCTATGATCTGCATAATCTGTGCGATTGAATAATGTTTCAGATATTTCTGTATAATTGCAGCCATCATATCTGTTCCGCCGGTCGTTCCACCGCCAAGAAAAACGAGTCCGATTCCCACGCCCTGGATCACACCGCCGTAAAGAGCTGCAAGCAGGAGGTCATCACCGGCAAGATTCCATACCGGCTGAAAGGCCAGCCATGCAGACAGAGAAATTTCTCCTATCAGTGCTTTCTTTACAAAAGAGAAACCATGTATCTTCCATCCGATCAGAAACAGTGGAACATTCAGTCCAATATTGGTTACCCAAAGCGGGATTCCACCGTCAATGACTCCTTTTGTCCAGGCCTTTACGATAATCGCTACACCGGAAAAACCGCCGGTAACCATTCCTGATGCATCAAATACAGAATTGATTGCCAATGACATCAGTCCGGTTCCCACAATAATCATTAAGTATTCAAGTAATTTTGATTTCTTTCCATTTGCCAACTTCATCTTTCGCCTCCTATTTCTATCTCTTATTCACTTCGAGCACAGCGTTTGCATTGCATCTTTTTCAGCCAGCATTTATCCACAATCCAAGCCGATATCCTCAGGCCATTTTATACTCAAATGCATCTATGATGCCACTTTATCACTGCGCCGTATTTATTTCCCCGTAAACTACAAGAACGGCAGCAATCCACGAAGGACTGCTCCCGCTCTTATTCTTAC
>ERZ773200.2975-NODE-2975-length-11695-cov-3.465550_pt1 | contig 11695 bp, 10 predicted proteins | sample MGYA00581008_ERZ773200 | MGnify/ENA primary metagenome ERZ773200 (study PRJEB29015, sample SAMEA2737770) | human gut metagenome | biome: human gut; feature: human-associated habitat; material: faeces | place: China | collected 2012 ... | reverse complement strand
AGTCTGCAGTTCATCCTGCGCACGCAGGAGATTTCGACCGACGATGACGATGATGCTGTCACCTCGGATCAGGATGCTGCCGACGAAGGCGTTCTCGCGCGTATCGTGAATATCTTCAAGAAGCTCGCAAGCGCGATTTACGGCGTATTTGCTTCGGAAGAGTAACCGCATATAGACCAAAAGGACAGGAAAATTTCCTGTCCTTTTTTCTTATCCACAGGTTGGGGATAATTGCGTAACCGTATGGTGTGAAACCGTTTGTCAAATCCATTGATATCATCGACATCGATTGGTGCAATTCAAGTAGAAACAGCGGGGTGAGGTCCCCCCGCCGTTCCACAGAGAATCACACGATAACAAATCAAAATGCGCATAAAAAAACGGTTCCGTCTCCGGAACCGTTTTTCCTATCCATTTATCATGCGCGAATCTTCTCGCCCATCTCCGCGCTTGCGTGACTGAGCACCGGAAGCAGCACCGCACCAACGATAATGCCCGCAATGCCCTGCACGATATTCATCGGCACGCCGAGAACAACCGCGGCTGCCGCAGCGCCCATGCTGCTGCCCATCACGACTTCCATGCCGACCTCATACACAAAGTAGCCCAGAACCATAATGATCTCTGCCGGAATGCCGCACAGAACCACACGGGTAATCGTATTCATACCCTTGCCTGCCATGCGGTGATACAGCCAGCCGCCGAGCAGAGCGGTCAGCGCCTTGATGGCAAACGTACCGGGCACCCATGCCATGTAGCCGCCGATAAGATCTGCCATCATCGAGCCGATACCGGCTGCCAACGCACCCAGACCGGGACCGAGCAGAATGCCGCAGATCAGCACCATGCCGTCACCGAGATGAATGTAACCCTGTGTCGGTGTCGGAATGCGGATGATCATCGTAGCAACTGCCGTCAGTGCCGCCAGCAGTGCTGCCAGCACAAGCTTTCTGATGTTTTTTCCTGTCATATCGCATACCCTCTTTTCCAGTAATTCTGTCTGTAAGCCTATTGTATGCGATATTGTGGCTTTAGGAAAGTGTCAGTTCACGCAAGTTTTACAAGGTCAGTTTCAGGCATTCGCCTTGAAATTATTGATGTAGTAATCGCCGTTTTCGTCGTCCATCACAACGCAGACCAGCTTGCCCTTGGAGACAACCTTGGCCTCATCCACGCCTACGCAGATCCACTTGCGCGGGTCAACCGTGGTCTTGAGCTTAGCCGCCGCGTCTGCCGCCTGCTTTTCATCTGCAAAGCGCAGAACAACGATGGAATGTGCCTGCGAGGTAATCATAGACTCGGAGGCCACGCCTGCCTCAAACTTGATGTCATCCGTACCAAGGTACCAGAACAGGCCGCGGCTCATGCCGTCCTCACCCATGCCGTTGTAGAGCGCCTCCTCAGCAACGCCCATGCCGCCGAACGGACGCGCACCGTAAATCTTGCTCACCAGTGCGGAAAGCTGCTCGTCCACTTTGACGGTCTCCGGCTGCTCCGGCTCGGTCACCTCCGGCTTTTTATAGCCCCAGACAGCCTCGCCGTACTTCTTCATGAACAGGTCGTAATTCTCGTTGTAGCGCTTCTTATACACGCTTTCAATCTGCGGGTCAAAGGTGTACGCCGTACCGTCAATGGTGATCTCGGTCCATGCGTGAACCGACTCACTGCCCTTGGGCGAAACGCCGGTTCCAGGAATCGCCTGTGCGTCAAAGCCGACCTGACGAGCGAGGTAAGTAAAGCCTGCCGCCCACGAGTAGCAGTTGCCCTTGTGAGTCTTAAGCATATCGGTCGCAGAGGTCAGCGCCCAGTCGCTCTTCGAAGTGTCAGCCGCGCCGATGCCGAGATAGCCGAACGTATTCTTCGCGTAATCATACACCGCACGCAGCTTCTGCTGCTGGGTCATGCTGTCCTTGACAACGCTCTTTACTGCCGAAGCCAGCAGCGCGTCCAGCTCGGTCGAGCCGGTGATGTAATAGCCGTTGTGGTCAAGCTCGAGCGAGCCGATGAACTTGTCATGGTCAAACTGCTTGTCCTCATTGACATGGAACAGCTTGCCGCCAATGTTATGCCAGCCCGGCGTCAAATCGGTGGTCTCCTTATCGAACGAAGTCCACTTTTCGGAGCCGCTCGACTTGTCAAACTTATGGTCGGTGGTTGCCTCAAGCATATCCCAGTATGCCCAGTGCGTGTCCGGCACGTCCGGCATAATACGGATGCCCTCACTCGTATTGATCGTAAACTCATCCGCCTGACGGCCGAGCACACGGTTGAGGATAGTTACCGTCTCCGCACGGGTAATCGGCGCATTCGGACGGAAATTCGTGCCTGCCGAAATCCAGCCCTGTGCCAGAGCGGTCTGCACCGCATTGTACGCCCAGTTGGTCTTGGGTACATCAGCGAACGACTTGTCCGTGCCGATGTCGGTGTGCGGGAAGCGCGACAGAATCGCTACAAACTCTGCACGGGTAATCTTGGCATTCGGCTTAAACGTGCCGTCCGTATAACCGTTCACCAGACCGAAACCGGTCATTTGACGAACAGCATCCGCATACCACGCGGAAACCGAAACGTCATTAAACAGATGGTCCTCATTCTTGACCTTGTTCACCAACAGAGAGGCCAGCAGCTTGCTCGCTTCTGCACGGGTGATGGACGCATCCGGACGGAAGGTGCCGTCCGTGTAGCCGTTCATATACTGCATATGCTCTGCGGTATTCAGCTGCGGCTGCGGTGCCGAATTCTGAGCCGCGCACGCGGAAATCGGCAGAGCTGCCGCCATCAAAGCCGCAAGCGCACCTGCGGTCATTCGTTTTTTCATCATACTTCCATACTCTCCTTCAGATCGTTTTCGGGGATAGTATTGAATTAGACGGAATCACTCGTCATTTGGTTCCCTGTTTTGCTCATCTTTTTTACTTTTTTCTTTTTCAGGATCGAGCACGACCGGAATGAGCGCTGCCGCCAGCTTGCCCTTGCCGCGGTGCTTGACGTAGAAAAAGCCGATGATGGAAAACGCGATTGCACCGATGCAGTTGACCTGCAGATCCTTCATCGTGTCGATCAGGCCAATATCCAGATAGCCGCCAAGCTGCTCCGTCCAATCCTCACCGTTGACAATGACCGACTCAATCTGCACATGCACCGGCACATTCAGGCCGTCCGGGTTGAGCGACACCGAGTTGACCTCGTGCACGACATAGTCCTTCTGCATGTCCGTGTGCATCACCTGATCGGCGGTGAACTCGAAAAATTCCCACAGCACGCCGACCGTCATGGAGAAGCAGAACGCCACGATAGCCAGGAACAGCGGCGACAGCTTGAAGGTAAACCGTTCGCTTCGGTTAAACAGGTCAACCAGGCAGAAGCCGACCGCCGCGACCAGAAATCCGTTTATCGTGTGCAGCATGGTGTCCCATCCGGGAATGATGGTGTAGAACGAATTGATCTCGCCCATGATCTCGGCGGCATAGATAAAGCAGTAGATGATAGCTTCCATCATCGGCGGGATGTCGATGGCAAGCTGTTTTTCAATCAGCGTCGGCATCGCCAGCAGCACGAGCGACAGCACGCATACGAACATATTCTCATACCGCTGCATGAACGCACAGCGTATGAATGTCAGCACGACCAGAAGCGACAGTACGCCGCGAATGGTCAGTCTGCGGCGTACGCGGCGGCGCTGCTCCGTGACGCGCTGCTGTAATTGTTTTTTATCCATATTTGTTAACTCCTTAAAGTAATTGCGAAAAGCGTAAAAGAGAGAACAACAATCTGTTGTTCTCTCTATAGTTTGTGTATTGCTTACAAGACGTAAACCTGCGTGGTCTCGTACACCTCGTAAACCTTCTTGAGAGAGGCCATCTCGGTGCCGGCCAGACGGGCACATGCACGGCCCATCGCAACAGCGTAGCGTGCCACCTCGTCAAACTTCATGCCCGCGTGCATAGCGTTTGCAATCGCGCCGACCATTGCATCACCGGTACCGACCGCACCTTCGTCGTAGATTTTCGGGGTGGTAGTAACGTACAGCGACTCCGGCTCGTCCTTTGCGGTCAGCAAAGCGCCCTCCTGCCCCATGGAAACGCAGACAGCCTTTGCGCCCATATCCAACATCTTGCGTGCAGAATGTACAACGACCTCGGGATCGGCGGACGGCTTGTCGCCTACAGCCTCAGCCAGCTCGAAGATGTTCGGCTTTACAAAGTCCGGCTCGCACCTCAGTGCCTCCTGCAGCAGCTCGCCCTGTGCGTCGATGATCAGCTTGCAGCCGTGCTTTTTGATGGTCTTGCACAGCTTACGGTAGTTCTTCAGCGGGAACTCCGGCGGCGTAGAACCCGACAGAACGAAGATATTGCCCTCGTCCAGATAGTTCTCCATGCGGTCGAGCAAACGCAGGAAATCCGAATCATCCAGCTTGTTGCCCGGCTCATTTACCTCGGTATGGCCGCCCTGCGCATCAATGATCTGCGTATTGACACGGAGTTGTCCCGCAATATCAACAAAATCGTGGTGAATGTCCGCTGCTGTCAGCATGTCCTTCATAATGCGGCCGTTTGTGCCCGCACTGAAGCCAAGCGCAATACTGCTGCCGCCCAACGCCTTGATCGCGCGCGACACGTTGATGCCCTTGCCGCCCGGTTCCAGATGACTGGACACCGCGCGATTGAGCTTGCCCACCTGCAGCGGGTGCTCGATCCGCTGCGTACGGTCCAGTGCAGCGTTAAGCGTTATCGTGATAATCATGGGACGCCCCTCCTGAAATAAAATTTCCCTCATCGCGGCTCCGCATTTGTCCCGTGCGAATAACCGCGTTCTCATCTATATTACATTTTACAAAATCTTGTGCATAAAGTAAATGGTTTTTCTTGATGTTAGCCGCATTTAACCGGGTTGTTTTTGTACCCAAACTTTATTTGATCCAGCCGCAGTCACCGCACCACGGACACTCCCACTGTTTGCCCGTGACTTTTGCTTCCGCGCCGCACATCGGACAGCGCATTTTGCCGATTTTCGGCAGCGGTTTCGGCTTTGGCGGCTCTTTCGGCGGTTCCTGCTGCCGACGGTACAGCCGCACAAAAAAGACTGCGCCGAGCAGCAGCACTACGGCGATCGCCGCAATCTGTTCTTTCGTCATGCTGTTTCTCGTTTTACTTGTGGTACTTGCCGCCTGCCGCGATATTGAGCGCGCGGTAAATCTGCTCGAGCACCATCACTCTTGCTAAATGATGCGGAAACGTCATCGGTGACATGGACAGCCGCAACGCCGCCTTCTTTTTCACCCGCTCAGACAGGCCGCACGAGCCGCCGATGAGCACGCAGATCTTGCTTGTCCCCGATACGGTCAGCTTGCCGAAATAGTCCGCCAGCTGCTCAGAGGACATCGGCTTGCCTTCGACACACATCGCAATCACAGACGCGCCGGGCAGCAGCTTGCTCTCGATGAGCGCGGCTTCCTTTTCGAGCGCCTGCGCGATCTCGCCCTCAGAGGGTGTCTGCGGCAAGCGCTGCTCGGGCAGCTCGATGATCTCTAATTTACAATATGCGCCGAGGCGCTTGGTATATTCCTTGACAGCGTCCGCCCAGAATTTTTCTCCGAGCTTTCCGACGCAGATCAGCCGGACAGAGAGCATAGTTTTTCCTCCCCAAACGATACCGGATGCTCCATGTGCTCCTTTGGTGCAACGAGCACCTCGCACGCGGGCAGCCCGCGCAGCGCCGACAGCGTTTGCTGCCGCGCCAGCTCCGGCATGTTGTTTTTCTCACTCAGGTGCGCCAGCACGAGCGTTCGCGTGCCGCTTTTCACCAGATCCGCTGCAAATACGGCGCAGTCCGGATTGGACAGGTGCCCGCTCGGTCCGGCAACGCGCATCTTGAGTGAATACGGGTACGGACCGGCCTGCAGCATGTGCGGGTCATGGTTGCTCTCCAGCACGACCATTTCACAGCCGCGCAGAAGCTCGGCCGCATCGCGCGGCACAAAGCCAAGGTCAGTCGCAAAGCCGAACCGGCTGCCGCCGTGCTCGAATATGTAGCCCGTGCTCTCCGCCGCGTCGTGCGGCGTCGGAAACGGCACAACGTCCACATCCCTGACCCAGAAGCGCTCACCGCTGTCGAATATGTTCAGACGGTCAGCGTACTCCGGATTCTTTTCCTCGAAAGCCTCGGCTGTGCCGCGAGTGGCAAACACCGGCGCCTTCGCTTTTTTAAGAAACATCGGCAGTCCCTTCACATGATCAATGTGCTCATGCGTCAGCACCACCGCCGAAATATCCTCCAGCGTGAGCGACAGTGCCTTCAGCGCAGTCGTAATCCTGCGCAGCGACACACCGAGATCGATCAGGATCGCGGTGCCGTCCGCCATATATAAGCCGCAGTTGCCGCTCGAACCGCTGGCGATACTGTAATAATAATGCTCTGCCATAGTACTCCTTCAGCAGTTGTTTTCATCCGTTTGTGTGCTGCAGAAAGGCAGTTCGCGTTAGAATCATCGGTGTGACGTTTCCGCAGTAGAATGCGAACGGTTCCCCGGCAATCTCCGCGCCGAATCCGGTAAGAATGTGCACCGTTGCGTCTCTCGCTTCGAGGAAAATGTTATCCACATCCTGTGCAAAAACATCGTCCAGCACACGTTTCAGCAGAAAGGTTCCCTTGTGCTGTCCGCGCAGCCTGCGCGCGACCGTGATGCGGCCCATGTGCCACTGCCCGCCCTCACGGTAAATGGCCGCTGTGCCGACGAGTTCGCCGTCCTGCTCCATGCACCACCACTGCGGCTGCTTATCCGCCGGGATGAAGTTCAGCTCCTTCGGAATATCCTGCTCGTCCGCGAAAATCTGCGCGGCAAAAGCGAGAACCGCATCCATGTCCGCATCAGACGCACGCCGAACCATGCACTCTGCTTTCATTCTGCTCATCTGCCTTATATTCTGCAAAAAAGGCGAAAGGATGCTCCCTCCGCCTTTTTTCCTCATTACAATTAGAAATTACTTGTTCTCGGCGCTTTCCGGAATCTCGGAGCGATACATATCCGCACCCAGAGCAACAAACTTCTCTACGAGCGTCTCATAGCCGCGCTCGATGTTCTGCACCTGCTCGACCTCGGTAACACCCTTGGCTGCCAGACCGGCGATGACCATCGCCGCGCCTGCACGCAGGTCGTGTGCACGGACCGGAGCACCATTCAGCTCCCTGACACCCTCAACAACCGCGATCGCGCCATCCACATGAATGTTCGCACCCATGCGGGTCAGCTCCTCGGTATAGCGGTAGCGGCTGCCCCAGATCCCCTCGGTGATGATGCTGGTGCCCTCTGCCAGACACAGCGCCGTCGTCATCTGCGGCTGCATGTCGGTCGGGAAGCCCGGGTACGGCAGGGTCTTGATGTTGGTCTTGGTCAGCTTGCCCTCGCGGCGAACGAGCACCGCATCGTCAAACTCGGTGACCTCAACGCTCATCTCGCGCAGCTTTGCGGTGATGCACTCCAGATGACGCGGAATAACATTCTTCACCAGAACCGAACCGCCGCAGGCTGCAACGGCTGCCATGAAGGTGCCCGCCTCGATCTGATCCGGAATGATGGAGTAACTGCCGCCGTGCAGGCTCTCTACACCGCGGATCTTGATCACATCAGTACCGGCGCCCTTAACATCCGCGCCCATTGCATTCAGGAAGTTCGCCAGATCGACAATGTGCGGCTCCTTCGCACAGTTCTCCATAATCGTCTGACCCTTGGCCAGAACAGCTGCGAGCATGATGTTCATAGTCGCGCCGACCGTAACAACGTCAAAATAAATATGTGCGCCGTGCAGGCCGTCCTCGGGTGCCTCGACCCGGATGTAACCGCCCTTGGGCAGCGTTACCTTTGCGCCCAGAGCTTCAAAGCCCTTGATGTGCTGGTCGATCGGACGGACGCCGCCGAAGTTGCAGCCGCCGGGCATTGCTACCTCGGCAAAGCCGTACTTGCCGAGCAGCACGCCGAGCAGATAGTAGGATGCGCGCAGCTTGCGCTCCAGCTCGTGCGGCTTGAGACTCGGGTTCTGCGCATTCTGAATTTCCACCGTAGTGGCGTTGATCTGGCGGATCTGCGCACCCAACTCGCGCATGATCTCCATCTGCAGCGTTACATCAATGATCTTGGGCACGTTTTCAAGACGAACCGGGCCATCTGCCAGCAGAGCCGCCGGAACGATTGCGACCGCTGCATTCTTTGCGCCGGAGATGGTCACCTCACCATTCAGCGTCTTGCCGCCGTTGATTACATACTTTGTCAATCTACCTACTCCTCACTAAGCCTTGGCGCGGAAATCTCCGCGTTTTTCTCCGAATACTGTATCTTATGTCAGCGAATGACTGTCCGTGCCGACCCTCTTTGCGGGCAGCTCCGACAGCGGCTAAACCCATTCGCGTAAAATCTCACTAATACATTTTACCACAATTTCAGATAAAGAAAAGCAGTTTTTCAGTTTTCTTCACCGATGATCGTCTTTTTGTCACAATCCACCAAATATTCGCCTGTTTCGGTGTCAATCTTCCAAGTAGGTGTAAGACGAATACGGCGGCTGCTGTCGGTTTGCATACGGTAACCGGCCGTCATCGACTCGATCGTACCGGTTTCACCGCTTTCTGCGGCAAACTGCAGCAGAGCATCTGCTGCGCTGCAGGTAATGCTGATGCCGTTCGCAGTGGTATACGGCGTACCAAGGCTCCACAGTCCGACGAGCGACACTGTGCCGTCTCCGGCGGAAAAGTCCAGTGTCAGCCGCCGGTTGTGCACCGGCAGTCCGGCGACCGAGCCGGTCAGCGTAACTGCCATGTCCTCCGCCGTCCAGTTGGCCTGCTCGGCCTGAAAGCCCCACCGGCTGCACAGTCGGCGCGCCTGCTCGAGCGCTTCCGATGCGGAAGTCGGCGCAGATTCAGTCAGCGTATAGTCCGCCTGCACATTGCCGTCCGCCTGCCACTCGAGCGTGCCCCTGTCGCTCTCAAAGCGCACCGTGCCGTCCTCCTGCTCGGTGCGTTCAGCGTGTTCGCCCAGCATGGCGGCTGCGATCTTTTCCTCATCTGCGCGGCTACGGTCGAGCGACAGCTCGGGCAGCGTGATGTCCTCCGGAAACGAGAACGCCGTATCCAGCTGCATCCCTCTGGCGCTCACCAGCGTGCGCAGATTGGCCTCAAGCTCACTCGCTCTCCGGTGGCTTTGCCAGCCGCGTACCGCCAGATTGCCCAGCAGAAACAGGTTGATTGCAAGCAGTATTGCGATCAGTATATTTTTGACTTTATCCCATTGCAAGCGCTCTCATCTCCCTTCTGCGGTCACTCTGCCGCATTTTTCAGATAGAACCGGCTCGGTACATACTGTCCGTCCTGTGACCGGTAGGCTGCCATCAGACCGCGTTCCGCGCCGGAGGCTCCGGCTGCCGCCTGTTTTGCGGGCATGACCGTGCGTTTGCCGCCGGTCGGCTGAAATTTCTGCAGCCGAATCGTTGCCGTGCGCAGCGCACTGCCGTTGAATACGAAGGTAGCAAAGTCCGCGTCACCAAGCACCGGCACGCCGCTGTACATCTGCAGAAAAATCAGCGTGGTTTGATCTTCGCTGCGCTCCACCGCGTACAGCGACGCATGCGTATCCGTATCGCCCGCTCGCTGCGCCGCATCAAGAATCAGTCGGGCGCAGTCCAGCTGTGCATCCAGCGCCGCCGCATCCGTGATATCGCTTTCGTCATAAGCGCTCACCGTTGCCGAGCCGTCCGTGGACGCGTACTGCACCAGACCGGACGCACTCAGCCGCAGCGTGCTCGTATCATCGAGGAACACGCGGACAGTTCCGTCCTGCTCGTTGTAAAAATCCGTGTAGGCCGTGTAGCCGAATGCACCGAGCAAATCCTCCAGTCCGGTACCGCTCTGTCCGGCAAACAGATTCATCTGCGCCGGCTTCAGCACCGGAAGCGACAGAGCCTCGCTGTCGAACAGCAGCGTTTCCGGATAGACCGCATACGCATCTCCCGCAAAGCTGCACGACAGACCGCGGAAGTTCTTCTGTGCCTCCTCGAGCGCATTCTGCGAGACCGCTGCATCCGCGGCATACAGACTGCCGTCTGCCATGCGGACAAACAGCCGCTGCACACCGGCGGCATACACCAGTGTTTCAACCTGCAGGCGGTCGTTATCCTTCCACGAGCCGCCCAGCCAGCCCGCAATAGACTGCATCGGGATCGCACCGTGGTAGCGCAGCAGCGCACAGCTGCCCGACCGCAGAGCCGTGCACAGCTCACTCTCATCAGCCGGCCGCAGTCCCTCACCTGTGAGCGCCTGCGACCACAGCGAACGCGTTACCGTGATGCCGGCGTCGATATCGGTCAGATTGTACTGCACGCCGTACAGCTTGCCGGCAACAGTCAGCGCCATCTGCGCCGGATCCGCCGCCGAAACACCGGAGGACCGTATCTCATAGCCCACCGCACCGCCTACAAAGCGGTCGTGCAGACAGCGAAGTGCGCTGTCTGCAGGCATTTGCGCAATGTTCAGACCCATCAGCCAGTTGACCTCGCACAGCACGCCCATCAGTCCGCACAGCACCAAAAGCGAGATATTCTTTGCGGTGTTCTTCGCTGAGCGTTTCGCACCTCTCATACCTTATCCTCCCTGCCATGCGGCTTGAGGTCGGTCGGAAGCGTGATCGTCACGGTCGTGCCCTTGCCATATTCACTGGTCAGAGCGATCTTGCCCTCGTGCTGCTCAACGATCTCCTTGGCGATCGCCAGACCCAGTCCGGTGCCGCCTGCGGCACGCGAGCGTGCCTTGTCCACGCGGTAGAATCGCTCAAACAGGCGCGGCACATCGTCCGCCGGAATGCCGACACCGTTGTCCTCAACTGTGATGCGCACATGGTTTGCGCCTGCGCGCTTTGCCGCCAGACGAATCCTGCCGCCCGAAGGCGTGTACTTGACCGCGTTGGACAGAATATTTACCACAACCTGCTCGATGCGTTCTCTGTCTCCGACCATCGGCGGCAGGTTCGGCTCGGTCTCAACGAGGATCATGTGACCGCTGTCCTCGGCGGTCAGCTTCATGGCATTCGTCACCTTTTTCAACAGATCGGACACCGAGAACCGCGTCATACGCAGCTCCATCCGTCCGTAATCCAGCTTGGAAAGCGTCAGCAGATCGGTGACAATACGCGCCATGCGCTCGCTCTCGCTCGAAATAACGCCCAGAAACTGCTTTTCCGTGTCAAGCGGCAGCTCTCCGGCGGCATCGAGCAGCGTTTCGGTGTACGAGCGGATATTCGTCAGCGGCGTGCGCAGCTCGTGCGACACATTTGCCACAAACTCGCGGCGTGCGTCATCCAGACGGCGCTGCTCGGTGACATCGTGAATGACCGCGATGACGCCGCCCTCGCCGTCCAGTGCGCCGTAAGGCGCTAGTGTGACGGACAGCACGCGCCCAAATCGCGTAATCTCGTTCGTAAGGAAGCTGCGCGAGACGGTTTCGTCCGTATCCGGCATGTCCAGATCGGCGAACATCTCATCAAAGCTCAGCTTCTGCTCCACACGCACACCCAGCAGATTTTCGGTTGCCGGATTCATGTGGATGAGCGTGCCGTCGGTCGTAAAGGCGGCTACGCCGTCGGTCATGTGCAGGAACAGCGTGTTCAGCTTGTCGCGCTCGCCCTGCACCTCGCCGACCGTTGTCTTGAGACGGC
>ERZ773200.2973-NODE-2973-length-11707-cov-7.718417_pt1 | contig 11707 bp, 10 predicted proteins | sample MGYA00581008_ERZ773200 | MGnify/ENA primary metagenome ERZ773200 (study PRJEB29015, sample SAMEA2737770) | human gut metagenome | biome: human gut; feature: human-associated habitat; material: faeces | place: China | collected 2012 ... | reverse complement strand
CCCCTGCCTTCCCCCTTGGGGACAGACTCCCCCGGTGCGGGGGAGGTGGCGCGTAGCGCCAGAAGGGGAGCAGGTGGCCCCGCGGGGCCGGATGAGGGGCGGGTTCACGGCAGACTCCCCTAAGCGGGTATCCTCCGCAGGCCTCCCGCCTTCAGCACAACGGTGCCACCAGCCGCAGCACCGCGCTGTACAGCGTGCCAAAAAATCCGGTCCGGCAGTCCTCCAGTGTCACCGCGGCACTTCCCTTTTCGATCTCCGCCAGATCGCGCCTCACATCGTCCAGCACCGCGCCGCCGTAGAGCAGCACGCTGTTCTCAAAATGCAGGTACAGGCTGCGGTAATCCAGATTCACCGTGCCCACCGCGGCAATGCGGTCATCCACCAGCCATGTCTTGGCGTGCAGAAAGCCCGGCGTGTAGCTGTAAATTTTAACGCCTGCCCGCAGCAAATGCGGGAAATAGCTCCGCGTCAGCTGGTAGATCGTCGGCTTGTCCGGCACGCCGGGCGTGTAGATGCGCACATCGACGCCGCGCTTGGCCGCCAGCCGCAGGCAGGACAGCAGGTCGTTGTCCAGAATCAGGTACGGCGTGCAGATGTACAGCCGCTTCTGCGCCTGGTTGATAAGCTCCAGATACACGTTCTTCGCCACGGCCTCGCGGCCCACCGGGCTGTCGGCAAAGGGCTGCACCAAGCAGTCCGTTTCCACCGGCACGGCGGCGGGCAGGTCGCAGCCCGCGTCCAGGTCCTCGTCGGGGTATTTTGCCTTCCAGAACGTCAAAAAGATGTTTGCCAGGCTCGCTGCGCCGGGGCCATCCAGCCGGACGCCGCTGTCCTTCCAGTAGCCGAACCGCACGATTTTATTGATATACTCGTCCGCCAGATTCACACCGCCCGTAAAGGCGATCTGCCCGTCGATGACCATGATCTTGCGGTGGTCGCGGTTGTTCATGACCAGGTTCAGCACCGGCACGCAGCGGTTGAAGCTGAACGCCCGGATGCCGTCGGCCCGCATCATCTCGGCGTAGTTGTGGGGCAGCAGGCTCAGGCAGCCCGCGTCGTCGTAGATGACCCGCACGTCCAGCCCTGCCGCGGCCTTCCGGCGCAAAATCTCGTGGATCTGCCCCCACATCTCGCCCATGCCGATGATAAAGCTCTCCACATAAATGCTGTGCTGTGCCCCCTGCAATGCGGGCAGCATATCGGCAAACATGCTCTGCCCGTCCGGGTAGTATTTCGCCGCCGTGCCGCCGCAGACCGGCATCGGGCCGTAGTCGTGCAGGTATCGGGCCGTCAGCGCGGCGCGGGGGTCCTGCCGCTGCAAGGCCGCCGCGGCGTCGGGGTCGTCCTTCCGCGCCGGGGCCATTGCGTCCTCGGCGCGCTCCAGCCGGTGGCGCAAGCCCAGCGCCGGGCGCTTATCGCCCCACAGCAGGTACAAAATGCCGCCCTGCACCGGCATAACGGAAAACAGGATCATCCAGCTGATCTTAAACTCCGGCACCGTGGAATCCTGCCGGATCAGCGCCAGGCACATGATAACGCTCATGGCAACGCCCACGCCGCCGAACCATTTGGCGTAGTCCGCCAGCCAGTAGAACAGCGCAAACAGCCAGAACGCCTGCAGCAGCAGAAGCACGCCGGTCACAACAATGCGGCTGAACACCAGGTTCAGCACCCGGCGCAGCATCAGACGCCAGTTCCGTTTTTTCATACAAACCTCGTATACAAATGCAAAAAGCCGCACGTCATCCCCCAAAGGACGGCGTGCGGCAGACTTCCTTTTTACAATTACAGGCGGTCAATGGCGGCCATGCAGTCGTCCATGGACAGGAAGGTCACGGCGCAGTTGGAGCCGATAAACCACCGTTCATCCCCATTGCAGACGATTTTGCGGATAAGCTTGCCGTGGTACTCAGTCTGGATGTAGATCCCGTTGGGCACTCTCTTTCCCTCCCATATCTTGTAGTGTGGGCCGGGCGGCTGCCTCATATCATGGGCTTTCCGCACCGCGGCTGTACTTAAATTATGCCACAAATGCCCGCTTTGTGCAAGGTGCTTTTTGCTGTAGTTTATGTACGAATCGCCCCATTTTTTGGCATTACGCACAAAGGGTGCATAACAGCGGGCTTTTGGGCGTGTCAATTTTACCGCGAATGCACCAAAACAGCCTTTTTTCACGAAATTTGTAAAAAAATGTTGCGGGATTCCGCGAAACGTGTATAATATAAGATAGTATATTGTGTAGCAGTATCCATATATACTGCCCGATTTTACCATAAGTGACCGGAGGAGCTTAGCTATGACAAAACTGGAAACGCTGCAGTTAAAACTGACTGCGACCCGCGTGCGCATGGGTGTGATCGAAGCCACCCACGGTGCCGGGTGCGGTCATCCGGGCGGCAGCCTGTCCGCGGCGGACGTTCTGACCTATCTGTATTTCCGCGAGATGCGCATTGACCCCGAACAGCCGCAGGATCCCAACCGCGACCGTTTTGTACTTAGCAAGGGCCACTGCGCCCCCGGCCTGTATGCCACGCTGGCGGAGCGCGGCTTCTTCCCGGTGGCCGACCTGCCCACGCTGCGCCACTCCAACAGCTACCTGCAGGGCCACCCCAACATGAACACCGTCCCCGGTGTTGACATGAGCACCGGTTCCCTGGGCCAGGGTGTTTCCGCCGCCTGCGGCATGGCGCTGGGTGCCAAAAAGCTGGGCAGCGACATCAACGTCTACACCCTGCTGGGTGACGGCGAGATCGAAGAGGGCGAATGCTGGGAGGCGTTCATGTTCGCCAACCACTACAAGCTCGATAACCTGTGCATCATGATCGATGTCAACGGCCTGCAGATCGACGGCGCGACCCGCGACGTCATGAACTCCGAGCCGCTGGACCACAAGATGGATGCCTTCGGCTTCAACACCATCGTCTGCAACGGCAACTCCTTTGCCGACCTGGAGCAGGCGTTCAAGATGTTCGACCTGTCCCACGGCAGCGGCAAGCCCACCTGCTTCCTGCTGCGCACGACCAAGGGTCTGGGCGTCAGCTACATGGAAAACGCCGTCGATTGGCACGGCAAGGCCCCCAACGACGAGGAATACGCCCAGGCTATGACCGAGCTGCGCGCCGCCCACGCCACGCTGGAAAAGGAGATCGAGTTCAACAATGGCTGATATTAAAAAAATTGCTACCCGTGTCAGCTACGGCAACACGCTGGTAGAGCTGGCCCAGCAGGGCGCTGACAATCTGGTGGTTTTTGACGCCGACCTGGCCGCTGCCACCAAAACCGAAATCTTCCGCAAGGAGTACCCGGATCGTCACTTTGACTGCGGCATTGCCGAGCAGAACATGGTCGGCGTCGCCGCCGGTATGGCCACGATGGGCTATGTCCCCTTCGTGTCAAGCTTTGCCATGTTCGTTGCGGGCCGCGGCTTTGAGCAGATCCGCAACTCCATCGGCTACCCGCACCTGAACGTCAAGATCGCTGCCACCCACGCGGGGCTCTCCGTCGGTGAGGACGGCGCGTCCCACCAGTGCTGCGAGGACATCGCCCTCATGCGCTCGATCCCCGGCATGGTGGTCTTGAGCCCGGCTGACGATGTGGAGGCCCGCGCCGCCGTCATCGCCGCCTACAACTATCAGGGTCCCGTCTACCTGCGCTTCTCCCGTCTGGCCACGCCCGTTTTCCACGATCCCGAGACCTACGAGTTCCAGATCGGCAAGGGCGAGAAGCTGACCGACGGCTATGACATTGCCGTCATCTCCACCGGCCTGATGACCAACGAGGCTCTGCGCGCCGCCGTGCTGGCCAAGCGCCAGGGCATGAACGTCCGCGTCATCAACATGCCGACCATCAAGCCCATCGACGAGGAGATCATCCTGACCGCCGCCCGCGAGTGCGGCCGCATCATCACCGTCGAGGAGCACAGCATCATCGGCGGCCTGGGCGAGGCCGTCTGCTCCGTCGTCAGCGAGAAGCTGCCCGTCCCCGTGCGCCGCATCGGCGTCATGGATCAGTTCGGTCACTCCGGCCCCGCCAATGAGGTCCTGCGTGACTACGGCCTGACCGCTGACAACATCGTCAACGTCATCCGTGACATCGTCCGCCCGGACGCGAAGGCCTGATTTTCCATCACAAGTACAACAGCCCCGAAAGGCAACTGCCTTCCGGGGCTGTTTTTGTAGGGGCGAACATTGTTCGCCCGTCAACCTTGCCGCGCCGTGCACTTTCCGGCTCGATGCGAGCATCGACCCCTACACCGTAGGGGCGGATTCCATATCCGCCCGGGAGCCTTGCGACCAGCTGCATATTCTCCGTGCGAACAAGGTTTTCCCTGCATCACAGCTCTTAAAACTGCTCCACCCTGAATACCCTTGCCCCGCTGGCCTTGGCCGCGGTCAGGCCGATGCCCGAGTCCTCAAAGATCATTGTATCGGCGGGCGTAACGCGGAAATGCTCCATTGCCCGGCAATACCCCTCCGGGTCGGGCTTCTGTTTTTCCACGTCCTCTCCGGTCACGATCAAGCCGAACCATTCCCGCACCCCGAAATGCTCCAGCACCTCGGTGGCGTTCTGTTTGCTGCCGGTGGTCACGCAGGCCAGGTCATGCCCGGCGGCGCGCATCGTTTTCAAAATTTCCATCAGTGCCGTGTTCGGGCGCACTACATCGAGAAAGTCACTGTACAACGCCTTTTTCCTGTCATGCACGCGCTCCACATCGGCGGCGCTCGGCGCGCCGCCCATCAGCGGCGGCAGGAACCGTGTGTAATGTCCGCCGTTGCAGCGCTCGGCGTAATATTCATCGGTCACGGTAAAGCCCAGCTCCTCCAGCGCCGCGCGGTAGGATGCCGCGTTGGCCGGCACTGTGTCCAGCAGGGTCCCGTCCAGGTCCACGCAAATCAGCATAGTGTCTCCTTTTTATGCTCCGAAAAATCCGCCACATCGTTGGCGACCATGACCAGCCCGGCGTAGAACATTGCCGCGCGCTTGCGGTCCTTGTTCAGCTTGTAGGGCATCAGCCGCAGCCAGTGGATGACCTCGTGCATCAGAATGCTCTCGACCTGCTCCCGCGGGTAGCGGGCGCTCAGATCCTCCATCACGGCGGCCAACAGCGCGTCATAGGCCGCACTGCGCGTCAGCTGGAAGTCGATACGGTTGTCCTGCACGGCCACGCGCGGCGTTTTCATCATAAATTCGTAGCTGCCGTGCAGGCTTTGCAGCAGCTTGCCGTAATCCAGGAACGGACTTTCGTGCAGGTTGCCGGTATTCGGGTCGATCAGATACCAGCTGTCGTTGTCGGTGCGGCAGATGATGTTCTCAATCGTCAGGTCGCCATGGATCGTGCCCACAGGATCCTTCGCAAACAGGTTGCGCAGCCGGTCATGGTCAAACATCCAGTCCAGCGCGGGCAGGTTCTTGTACTCCACGCCGTTGATGCGCAGCGTGTCATAGCTCATCAGCTCGCGCAGCATCCGGTCCTCATGCAGCTTTTTCAGGTTGCCGTCAACCTTCGTCTCGATGTACTTTTCGATTTTCTCCGCGTCCGCCGGGACCGCCGTCGGCTTGTAGAGCTTATCCTCCAGCGTCGCCAGCACCGCACGCAGGATGGCGCGGCTCTTTTCCACGGGGTTCGAGTGCAGGTAGCGGAACATCCCCACGGCCTGCGGGTTGTAGACCATGTCGTACCAGCAGCAGCCGTCGGCCTCCTCGCTGCGCAGAATATCGCACAGCGGCAGGCGGTCTTGCTGGGCACGCAGCCAGTCGAGCTGCTCGGCCAGCTTTGCGCCGTCCTTGCCGAAGGCATATTTGCGGTAGAACGTCGATTGCGTGTCCATGCAGAGCATCGTCGTGGCGTTCGACCCGGCGGAGTAGTCCTCCAAAATCGTAATGCCGCGGTTCATCTGCAAAAACCGCTTGACGTAGTCCTTGTTTTCCAGACCGAAATACCGGCTCAAGAACACCGCGCGGTCATGCTCGTCGGCCTGCGGCAGCAGGTTCAGGTAGCTTTCCCCGGCGGGGGCGGCCTGCGTGGCCTGGTTCATCGCGCCGCGCACGCCCTCGGGCAGCAGCGTGGCCGCCCACATGGCCAGCAGCGGCAGCACAAACCATGCCAGCAGCAGCCAGCGGGCCGCGGGGGCCGCCATGCCCAGCGCACCGCCGGGCAGCAGCGCGGCAAAGTCCGCGGCGTTGCGCCCGAACAGCAGCCCGAACACGTCCACCAGCTGCATCGGCTCCCCGGCCACGGTCAGCGCCGCCGCCAGCGCGGTGTAGGAGCCCAGATACGCCGCCCACATCAGCAGTGTATTGACGACCAGCCGCCCGATTTTCACGCGGCCCAGATCCTTGAAGGTATTGATGAGGCTCCAGAAGAACATCATGCCATCCAGCTTCAGCGTGTCATTGAACAGCCCGCAGAACGCAAGGCAGATCTTCTTCAAAAAATCCCGCAGCGCCACGACCAGCACCAATCCCAGCACCAGCAGCAGCGAGAACACAAGGTAATACCGCGCCGCGCCGTCCACCGGCGCACCGCCCAGCCCCAGCAGCCGGAACGCAATAAACCCGAACGCCACAAACCAGACGTCGAGGAACCGATCCATGATGACCGTCGCCAGCGCAAAGCCGATGCCGCTCTTCATCCTGCGGCCTGTGTAGACCGCGCGGAAGGCATCGCCCAGATGGAACGGCAGCACAAAGTTCAGCGCATAGCCGCCGGCCATGCCGCGCAGCATCTGCCCGCGGGGCGGGCGCTCATAAATGCGGATGAACTGCTCCCACCGCAGCAGGCGGAACGCATGGCCCACCAGCACCAGCAGCAGGGCCAGCAGCAAAAAAAGTGCAAGCATCAGCCCGTGATCCTTTCCGATTTCAATTTCCGTTTCAGCACTGCGTACAGCACCGCAGCCGCCGCCACCGCATACCCGGCGATAAACGGCGTCAGATAGTACATAAAGTAGGTGTCCGGCGCGGTCAAAAACACAAGCGGGATGCGTGCAAAAAACGTGCCTGCGGCAAAAAACAGCATCCAGCGCCGCTGCACCAGCAGCACCGCCAGTGCCAGGCCCAGCAGCACGAACGGCGGCAGCATCCACCACGTCAGGTCGATCAGCCCGCCCGCAAAGTCGGTGCTGGACGCCATATCCACAATAAACGCCCGGCGCAGCTCCTTGTTCAACGGCTGCACGGCGGCGCTGTCCTGCAAAAAGCTCTTTTGGTCGTCCTGCGTCGGCTCGCCCTCATACAGCAAAAATGCCGATGCAAACGCGATTTTCTGGTTAGACTGGCCGTTCTGGCGCTGGCGCAGCGTGTTGTAGAACACACCCGCACGCTCCCGCAGCATGCTCTTGGGATACTTGAGGGCCAGCTTTATAATGGCTTTCTGGCAGGCCGACCAGTCCTCCGCCGAGCCGCCGCGCCCGGCGAGCATCCCCCCGCGCAGTTCATTGCCGTGGGTCTCGGGGTTGGCGCGGCAGAATTCCACATCAAACACGCGGTCAATGTCGGCCAGCGCCTCGGCGTCCTCCACGGGGTCGGCGTCCTGTACCAGCGCCGCCGTCTGATAGCACAGTGCGATCATCTTGTACTGCCACGCCTCGCCCATCAGTGCGCTGCTGTAGCGGGAGCAGGCGAAATGCCCCACCAGCACCAGCGCCGTCACCGCGCCCACCGCCAGCGGGCGCAGCAGCCTGCGGGCGCAGAGCAGCGCCAGCAGCACCGGGATGGCGGCCAGATAGTAGACGCACTCGCTGCGCCACGACGCAGCCAGCGTGCCCAGAATCACGATAGCGGCCAGCTCCTTTTTGTTCAGCTTCGTGCCGCGCAGGTAGATGGCCACCAGCATGAACACCAAAAACAGCTCGGTCCACGTTGACCAGGTCGTGCGGAAGGGCTGCTGGGTGTGCATCAGCACGGGCGGCAGCAAAAACGGCAGGTAGACCAGCGCAAACCACGCCGGGCGCACCGGGCGGGTCAGCCGCTTTTCGGCCAGGTCCTGCGCCGTGGCCGCAAAGCAGCCCACAATGCCGCTGATAAGCAGGTTCTGCACCAGCACGACGCCGCCGGGCATCGGCACAAACATCAGTGACAGAATGAACGCGCCGCTGGTCAGAAAGTGCTGCCATGAGTTGGGCTGCAGCGTCCGTGCCAGATACAGCACGGCCAGGTCATCATTGCCCCAGATGCCGGGCCAGACGATGAGCAGGATGACCAGATTCACCGCCAGATACGGCAGCGTCCAGGCCACCCACCGCCGGGCAAATTTGTCCCCGGCGCGCAGCTTCTGCACCAGCGTCACCGCGCCGTGCACCAGCCCGAACGCCAGCACCAGAAACAGCGCCTTGTAGACAAAAAACGTCGGTGTGCGCCAGTCATAGCGGAAGAACAGCCTGTCCGTTCCCAGCGTCAGGGCGCACCACAGCACAGCAGCCGCCAGCTCTGCCGCCGTTCGCTTTTTTGCAGGTGTTTTCATTCTTACTCCTTCAGGTCAGCGCGTCAAAACCGGCCTTATTGGCGGGTGCCTCCGCCGCGCGGTACTCGTCCGGCGTGCCGAACGGCAGATGTAAATCACACGCAAAGCCCGCAATTCTTGCGCCCTGCGCAGCCAGCACATTGTAAATGCCGGAGACAAAAAATTCCTTGTACTCGCAGTTTTTCAGGTATTCGGCGCAGGCGTCGGCGTAGGTTTTCTTATCCTTGAAATAGTACGCGCCGCAGATGGCATCATGGCTGACGACCTGCTTTTCCACCGTGTGGCAGACATTGCCGTCCGCGCCGTACTGCAGATAGCTGTACGCGGGGGAATCGCTCTCAAACGTCAGCAGTGCGCCCTCCGGGCCGTTTGCAAAGCCGCCCTTAGCGCAGAACTCGTTGAACGCCCTGCAAACAAACAGATGGTCGCAGTCGTTGAACAAAATCGGCTCACCGTCTGGCAGGCCCTCGCAGCCCTTCAGCGCCGTGACGGCCGCGCCCTCGGTCACCTCGGGCAGCGCCACAATGCGGGCCGCAGGCCAGTACGCCTTGATCTTTTCGTCGATGGCAAAGTCGCGGATATGCTCCTCGAGCACCACAAACGTGAGGTCTGCGCAGTCCACAAACTTTTCCACGCTGCGCGCCGCCCAGTAAAAGAACGGCTTTCCGTTAATTTCGATCAGCGGTTTCGGGCAGACAAAGCCGTTTTTAAAAAACCGGCTGCCCCTGCCGGCCATGGGGAGAATCAGGTGAAGTTTAGACATGATGTACCTCTTTTCAAAAAGCCTTTCCCTGCGGGGGAAGGTGGCACGCAGCGCGGGGATGAGGGGCGGCCTGCCGCCATTGCCTGTGCAATTTTCCGCAGAAGAGTTGCTCCATTCACTCTGCCCTCATCAGTCGCCTGCGGCGACAGCTTCCCCCCGATGGGGAAGCCTTTTTACTTTTCCAGTCCCGCCAGCATCCGCGTCTCGGCCTCAATGACTCTGCCCAGCCCCGTCTCAATATCGACCTGCGGCTGCCAGCCGTAGACCTCGCGGGCGTGGGTGTTGTCGCACTGGCTGAACTTGTTGACCTCGTGGTCCAGGATCTCCGGTTTGATGCCGTAGGCCCCGCCGTACAGCTCGGGGTACTTGGCCCAGTAATGGCTGCTCGGGCAGTATTTGGCCTCAATATTTTTGCCCATCAGGCGGTTGGCAATGGCGTACAGCTCGCGCACGGAATAGCTCTGGTTGCTGGACACGTTCACCGCGTCAAAGCCCTTCTGCGGGTGTTCGACGACGCGCAGCGCCAGCGCGATCAAATCATCCACGTAGATGTAATCGCGGCGCTGGTTGCCGTCGGAGTGGAACTCCGGCGTGCGGTCATAGTACAGCTCGCGGATCATATAGCCCACAAACGGCGGCTGCTTGCGCAGGCAGTCGATGTGCGGGCCGTAGACGTTGGCAAAGCGCAGGCAGGTCACAGTCATGCCGTAGGTGTCGGCAAAGCTCTGGGCAAAGCGCTCACCGCAGTATTTCGTGTTCGGGTAAATGAGCGTCGGCGGATTGAACTTACCCTCCACCGTCGGGAACTCGGTCTCGTTCTCGTACATGGCGTTGGTGGATGCCTGCACGAGCTGTTTGATGCCGGTGCGGCGGCCCGCCTCCAGCAGGTTGACCAGGCCCAGGGTGTTGACCTCAATGGCCTGCACGGGGTCGCTCTGGCAGTCCGGCAGCGGCGCAATGCCCGCAATGTTATACACAACATCGAACTTTTCCGCCTCGAACAGAGCCAGCATCCCGGCCTTGTCGCGGATGTCCATTCTGCGCACCTCTGCGCCAAAATCATGGTCGTCAAACTTCAGGTTGTCCAGATTGCCGTAGGAGAAGTTGTCAATGCCGACGACCTCGTCCCCGCGCTTCCACAGCGTATGCCACAGCTGGCCGCCGATAAACCCGGCAGCGCCCGTCACCAGAATCTTCATACCAAAGCCCTCCTTACAGGTTGGAAGCTACGACTTCGTAGCTGTAATCTTCAATGATTTTCTCGCGCCATTCGCGCTCCACAAAGGCCCGCGGCCCGGCCAGATACTTGCCGCAGAGCTTGAGCAGGCTGATGCCGAAGCTCGTCAGCTTGTTGTTGCTGACCTGGTCCTCCTCCCGCCAGCTGATGGGGAAGAACAGCACCCGCTGCTTCATCTGGCAGAGCGCCAGGATCATGCAGTCGTTAAAATACAGCGTATCCGGGAACTTTTTGTAGTACTCGTTTTTCAGCGGTTCCACGGCATACAGGTTCAGCCCGCTGCCCAGATCGGTGATTTTTTTGCGGGCCACTAAGCTAAAGAGCCAGTTGAAGCCGTAGTTGCCCCAGGTGCGCAGCGCACTGTAGCCGCCGGTCTTGCTGCCCTTCATAAAGCGGGAGCCAAGGCAGCAGTCGTATTTTTTGTAGGTGCCGTCGTTCAGAATCGGCAGCAGGTCCGCAATAGCGCCCTGGTCGTCGCCGTGCAGCACGACCAGATGCTCGTACCCGTGGGCCGCCGCGTAGCCGAACGCGACCTTGTGGCTGCCGCCCAGACCGTAGTTCTGGTCATTGCGCAGCAGGCGGACCGGCGCGTCGGGGTGGCGGGCCATCCAGTCCTGCACGGCGGCCTCGGTGCCGTCGGCAGAGCGGTTGTTTACGACGATGCACTCCCCCACCCACGGGGCAATGCGCTGATCCAACAGCTGCGAAAGCACCCGCGTGACCTGCTTTTCGCAGTTATAAGCAGGGATAAAAACCAGCAGTTTTTCCATGGAAAGCTCCTTTTCTGCACACAGTTCTACATAATAAAGATTATACAACACCGCGCCGCCAATCGCAAGAAAAAAAGCCCCCTCTTGGAAAAAGAGGAGGCAATTTTTGCGGGTCAGGACAGCGCAGACCTCCGCGGGCGGATACGGGGTCCGCCCCTACGTCTGTAGGGGTCGGCGTCCCCGACGACCCGTACCCGTCTGCGGCGCGGAAAAGCACGTGGGCCTGTATCGGCATACACCTTTTCGTGCGGGCGGATTCTACACAATGCCGTCTGCCGCAAAAGGATTATTGTATCGGCATACACCTTTTCGTAGGGGCGGATTCCATATCCGCCCGTGCCCGCTCACGATACCGCAAACCTGACCCTCTGTGCATCCAAATTCCGATACAGCACATACCCCACCGGGCACGCCGCGTCCGCCTTTTCCAACGCGCTCGTATCCACCGGCACGCCGTCCGCTGCCAGCACCCAGTC
>ERZ773200.2967-NODE-2967-length-11722-cov-8.273678_pt1 | contig 11722 bp, 7 predicted proteins | sample MGYA00581008_ERZ773200 | MGnify/ENA primary metagenome ERZ773200 (study PRJEB29015, sample SAMEA2737770) | human gut metagenome | biome: human gut; feature: human-associated habitat; material: faeces | place: China | collected 2012 ... | reverse complement strand
AAATGCTCGATAATACACAAAGTATTATCTGCGCTTTTGGCTTAGCATCTGCCGTGCCTCGCTCGCCGTATCGGCACTTAGAATTATGCGGTATTGCCTTAAATTTTGTCTTTGCCACGATTATATCACATTTTGCGACATTTGCATTACAAATACGGAAGAAATTTTGTGAAGGATTTGTTATTATAAAGGCGAAGAAGGGCACAATGCGCAGATTAAACAAAATATATTATACAATTTTGTACAATATGCACATTGTCTGCCAAATAACAAGTTCCACCATTCAATTATACGCAAAATAGAAAGGAGAAAATCTATGAAAGTGTGCTACACCGGCGGCGCTGTCAAGGACTGCGGAAGCTATTATTCCGTAGCCACCAACGCTGTAGAGCTGCGCATCTGGTTCCTGACCGACGATATACTGCGCATCCGCGCGGGCTTTGACGGCGACTGGGATGAAGCCTCCTACAGCCTGACCATGACCGCATGGGAGTCCCGCACCGACGAGCTGATGAAGGACTGCCGCAAGCGCGTCCAGTCCGCCGCTGCAGCCCTGACCGACGGCGACAGACAGGCCGTTATCCAGGGCGCGCGTCTCAAGGTCGTCATCGAGAAGGCACCGTTCCGCATCATGGTCTATGATAAGGACGGCAGCCTGCTGCACGCCGATATTCCCGACCTGGCCTACCGCGAGGACAGCAACCACCGCCGCATCCACGCCAGCCAGATCGAGGCCGACGACTGCTTCTACGGCTTCGGTGAGAAATCCGGCGAAATCAACAAGGCCGAGAAATACATGAATATGGCTCCCGGCGACGCCATGGGCTACAACGCCAAGGAGACGGATTCCCTCTACAAGCACATTCCGTTCTATATCCGCCTGAACCGCGGCACGAAGCAGGCTGTCGGCTATTTCTACCACAATACCGCCGAGTGCGATTTCAACATGGGCCGCGAGAAGCGCAACTACTGGCACCGCTACTCGTCCTACCGCACCGACGCGGGCGACATTGACCTGTTTTTGATCGCAGGCCCGTCCATCCGCGAGATCATCGAGCGCTACACCGACCTGACCGGCAAGAGCGTCATGCTGCCGAAGGCCGCGCTGGGCTACCTCGGCAGCTCGATGTACTACCCCGAGCTGCCCGAGAACAGCGACGATGCCGTGCTGGACTTCATCGACACGACCCGCGAGGAAGGCATCCCTGCCGACGGCTTCCAGCTGTCCAGCGGCTACTGCGCCGTTGAGACCGCCGAGGGCATCAAGCGCTGCACCTTCACATGGAACCACAAGCGCTTCAAGGACCCGGCAGACTGGTTCGCCCAGATGGAAAAGCGCGGCATCGTTGTCTCGCCCAACATCAAGCCCGGTATGCTGCTCGTCCATCCGCTGCTGAACGAGATGAAGGAGAAGGGCATGTTCCTGCCCGCCTCCGACGACAATGCAGGTCTTGACGGTCTGGCTGTCGGTACCTGGTGGGGCGGCCCCGGCCTGTTTGTGGACTACACGAAGGAATCCACCCGTCTGCACTGGAAGCAGTACATCAAGGATGCGCTGCTGAAATACGGCTGCCGTTCCATCTGGAACGACAACTGCGAGTATGACTCCCTCGTTGACAAGGATGCAAAGGTTTACTTTGAGGGCAAGGGAAGCACGATTGGCACGATGAAGCCGGTCATGAGCAACCTGATGTGCCAGCTGTCCAACGAGGCCATCGAGGAGTATGACCCCGACTGCCGCCCGTTCTCGGTCTGCCGTTCCGGTCATGCGGGCATCCAGCGCTATGCGCAGGTCTGGGCCGGTGACAACCTGACCCACTGGGATACCCTGAAATACAACATCGCCACGATTCTGGGCATGGCGCTCTGCGGCGTGTCCAACCACGGCTGCGACATCGGCGGCTTCTTCGGCCCCGCGCCGGAGGGCGAGCTGTTCGTGCGCTGGGTGCAGAACGGCATCTTCCAGCCGCGCTTCTCCATCCACTCCACGAACACCGACAACACCGTCACCGAGCCGTGGATGTACAGCGACAAAAAGCAGTACATCAAGGACGCGATTGACTTCCGCTATAAGCTCAGCCCGACGCTGTATTCCCTGATGGAGCGCGCGCATGAGAACGGCCTGCCCATCTGGCAGCCGACGTTCAGCGTTTTCCAGAACGACCCGGCCACCTACGATGAGGGCGTGGACTTCATGTTCGGTGATTCTCTGCTGGTTGCGAATGTCGTTGAAAAGGGCCAGACCGTCCGCCCGGTCTACCTGCCCCGGACCGAGAACGAAAACGAGCGGTTCTACGACTTCTACACCCGCGAGGAATACGCCCCCGGCCAGACGATTGAGGTGCCGGTTGATATTGCCAGCATCCCGCTGTTTGTGCGCAGCGGTGCCATTCTCCCGATGAGCGGCAACAAACTGCACAACCTGATGACCGAAAAGACCACCGCGCTGGACATCCTGATGGCCCCCGATGTGGATTCCGAGTTCACGCTGTACGAGGATGACGGCCACACGAACGATTACCGCAAGGGCGCGTATCTCAAGACGAAGATCGCCGTCAAGGCAGGCGTCAAGACCGTCGTGACCTTCACGAATGAGGGCAGCTACGAGACCGCCGTCGAGAGCATGTACCTCGATATGATCCACCGCGAGAAGTCCCCGTTCTATGTGCAGGTGGACGGCAAAGAGCTGCCGCACTTCCTGCACCGCCGCAAGTTTGAGGAGGCCGAGAGCGGCTGGTACTACAGCCAGCGCCTCAAGAGCGTCCAGATCAAGTACCCCAACCCCAAGAAGGATCACGAGGTACTTGTCTCGTTCGAACAGTTTGATTTGATCGGGATGTAACCCAGCTTCTTGCCTCCCCTAGCAGGGAAGGTGCCCCGTAGGGGCGGAGGGGTTGAACCTTGCCGCAGCCCGAAATATTTCGGGTAATGGCACGGTTCTCTCCCCCAGCCGCTGCGGCGGCAGCTCCCTCTCAGAGGGGGCCAAGGGGAAAACGGCATACATACAAGAAGGAGAAATACTATGTTCAAAAAATTCGCAGCATTGGCTGCTGCGGCTGCGCTCAGTCTGGGTGTTATGACCGGCTGCGGCGCGTCCGGCACCACCGCCGACTCCACCGGCTACAGCGCCGAGAATCCGCTGGTGCTGACTCTGGCCCACGGCCTGTCCGAGACCCACACTGTCCACATCGCCATGACCCAGTTCGCGGACGAGGTCGCTGAAAAGACCGGTGGCCGCATCCAGGTCAAGATCTTCCCCAACGGCCAGCTCGGCAGCGAAAACGAGAACCTTGAGCAGCTGCAGGCCGGCGTTATCGCCATGACCAAGGTTTCTGCACCCGGTCTGGCTACCTACAACGATGCCTTCAACACCTTCGGCCTGCCCTATATCTTCAACGATACCGATGACTTCTATCATGTCATGGACTCGCAGGAGATGCAGGACTTCTTCCTCTCCACCGGTGACGACGGCTTTGTCACGCTGACCTATTACACCTCCGGCGCACGCTCCTTCTACACGAAGGATCGCGCCATCCGCACGCCCGCCGACCTGAAGGGCCTGAAGATCCGCGTACAGGATATGAAGAGCCAGACCGACATGATGAGCTATCTGGGCGGCATTCCCGTCGCCATGTCCTACGGTGACGTTTACACCTCGCTGCAGACCGGCATCATTGACGGCACCGAGAACAACGAGACCGCCCTGACCACCGGCAAGCACGGCGAGGTCTGCAAGGTCTACTCGGTGGACCAGCACGCCATGATCCCCGACGTCCTCATCATGAGTGAGAAGGTCTGGGAGACCATCAGCCCCGAGGATCAGGAAATCATTCTGGAGGCCGCCCACGATTCCACCGATGCCCACAAGGTCATGTGGGACACCGCTGTGGAGGAGGCTGTCAAGGAAGCACAGGAGACGATGGGCGTTGAGTTCGTCTATGACGTCGACAAGGAAGCCTTCCGCGAGGCAACCCAGCCCATGATCGAAGCCTACGAGGAGCAGTATCCCGGCGTCAAGACGCTGCTGGATACCATCGAAGCCGCAAGAGGGGAGGAGTAAGCCATGAAAAACACCTTTGCTGCCATCAAATTCTGGATGGACAAAATTTTGAGCATTGCCTGCGCCGTACTGCTTACCTTTATGACGGTGCTGGTTCTGATCCAGGTTTTCTCCCGCTATATCCTCAACAGCCCCGTGGCTTTCACCGAGGAGCTTGTCCGCTACAGCCTGATCTGGACCGGCTTCATCGGCGCGGCCTACGCCTTCTCCACCCGGGAGCACATGTCTCTGACCCTCATCCGCGACAAATTCACCGGCAAGGCGCACACCGCCCTGCTGGTGGCCATCGATGGTCTGATTCTGCTGATGGCCATCTTCGTATTCACTATCGGCGGCTTTAAGCTGGCTGTCTCTGCCAGCCGCGAGTTCTCGGCCCTGCTGGGTATTCCCCGCAGCCTTGTTTACTCCATCGCCCCGATTTCCGGCGTGTTCATCGTCCTGGCGCAGATCATCAACATCTATGAGGACGTCACCGGCGAAAAAGTTGAATCCAAGGAGGGTGCAGACAAATGAGTATCACCATGACCACCGTTATCCTGTTCGCCGTGTTCGGCGTGCTGCTGTTCCTCGGCGTGCCTATCTCCATCAGCATTGTGGCGTCGTCTATCGTGACCGCCATGTCCACCCTGTCCTGGGACCAGATCACCTTTATCACGATGCAGAAGATGAACTCCGGCGTGGAGAGCTTCTCGCTGCTTGCTGTGCCCCTGTTCATTTTGGCCGGCAACATCATGAACAACGGCGGTATTGCCAAGCGCCTGGTCAACTTTGCCCAGCTGTTCGTCGGCAAGATCCCCGGCTCCATGGCGCAGGCCAACATCCTGGGCAACATGCTGTTCGGCGCACTGTCCGGCTCCTCCGTTGCTGCCGCATCCGCCATGGGCGGCTGCATCAGCCCCATTGAGGAAGAAAACGGCTACGACCCCGCCTACTCCGCCGCCGCCAACATTGCCTCCGCCCCCACCGGCCTGCTGATTCCCCCGACGTCTGCCTTCATTGTCTACTCCACCGTCGCGGGCGGTGTCTCCATCTCCACGCTGTTCATGGCCGGTTACATTCCCGGCATCCTGATGGGCCTGTGCTGCATGGTCGTTGCGTTCATCGGCGCAAAAAAGGCTGGCATGAAAGCCACCGGCATTGACCACAGCCAGAGCATTGCCAAGACCGTCTGGGACGCCGTGCCGTCTCTGCTGCTGATCGTCATTGTCATCGGCGGCATCGTCTCCGGTATCTTCACCGCCACTGAGGGCGCAGGTGTCGCGGTTCTCTACTGCCTGATTCTTTCCATCGTCTATAAGAGCATTGACTTCAAAGGCTTCCTTGGCATCCTGCTCAACTCCGCCAAAACGTCCGGCATCATCCTGTTCCTGATTTCTGCCTCCTCTGCCATGTCCTTCGTTATGGCCTACTCCGGCATCCCGGCAGCCATCTCCAACGGCCTGATGAGCCTGACTGAAAACAAGTACATCATCTTCCTGCTCATGAACATCATCCTGCTGGTCATCGGCATGTTCATGGACATCACCCCGGCCATCCTGATTTTCACCCCGATCTTCCTGCCCATCGCCACCAGCTTTGGCATGACGGAGATCCAGTTCGGCGTTATGCTGATCTTCAATATGTGCCTGGGCAACATCACCCCGCCGGTCGGCTCGGTTCTGTTCGTCGGCTGCGGCATCGGTCATGTCTCCATCGAGCAGGTCACGTCCAAGCTGATCCCCTACTTTGTGGCACTGGTTGCCGCCCTGCTGGCCGTCACCTACATCCCGGCTCTGTCTCTGGGCCTGCCCAGCCTGATGGGCCTGATTTAAATATTGGCTGATTAAAATAGTACAGCCCCCGCCAAGCTCTATGAGTTTCTGGCGGGGGCTGTGCTGCTTTTTTATTCCTTCTATTTTTATATGCCGTCCCCAAAATCTGCATTGCATCCATGATGGGACGCATGGATTCGCCTAAGTCGGAGAGAGCGTATTCCACCCGCGGCGGCACTTCGGGATAGACGGTACAGGTAATGATCCCATCTACGGCGGCTGCAACTGCGGCAACTGCCACCTGAAATATCTTGGAAAAATTGGACGATTCGCTCGTAAAAGGTTGACGCGGCTGCGTTCGGGGGTATATCATATTTGTATAGATCCTTGCGCGGAGGGAGGAACGCACGATGATCCGAATCGGCATTGTGGACGATGAAAAACAAGAAAGAGACCAACTGAAACAGGCACTGGCGCGGTTTGGCGCGGAGAACGGCACAGAACTGAACGTACAGGAGTTCGACTGTGCGGCAGTCTATCTGGCGGCGCAAGACCGTGATTTTGACATTTTATATCTGGACATTGATATGCCGCAGATGTCCGGCATGGAACTGGCCGAAAGAATCCGGGAGACAGATCAAGACGTCATCCTCATTTTTTGCACGAATTTGCAGCAATTCGCGCTGAACGGGTACAGTGTCGGCGCACTGGGCTTTATTGTAAAGCCGATACAGTGGTACTCCTTCCATATGTATCTGACGCGGGCGCTGAAGGTGCTGCAAAAGCGCGCCGGTCAAAAGACTGCGCCGCCGCACATTGTCGTCAAGGACGGCACCGTGACGCGGCTGCTGGATGCAGCAGAAATCGCCTATGTGGAGGTGCGCCAGCACGACCTGCTGTACAACCTGTGCGGCGGGGACGGTAAGACCGAGATCATCAAAAACCGCGGTTCGATGCAGGAAATCGCGGCGCAGCTGACGCCCTACGGCTTTGTGCGATGCAGCGCCAGTTATCTTGTGAACCTGCGCTGTATCACGGCGGTAAGCCGTATGAATGTCTATATCGGCGGGGCGGCACTGCCCATCGGGCGCACCTACAAGGACGCCTTCACCGAAGCATTCTCTCGATATATGGCAAAAAAGGAGTGGGAAGACCCGTGCCGGTCATAAATTGGATACTGAACCAGCAAATCCAGCTGGGTATGATTCTATGCGCCTGCCTGTTTGTCCCGTGGGGGCAGCGCCGCAGCTGCTTCGTTCCGCGGCTGGCGGCGGGTGTATGGGCCTTTCTTGCGCTGACGGACACCCTGGCATTCCTGCCGCTTTGGGCAAAATTGCTGCTGTATACGACGCTGCTGTTTGACCTGATATGGTTCAGCTTTGACTGCAGCCCGCTGCACGCCCTGTTTTATACAACCTGTGCCTACGCGGTGCAGCACATTGCCAGTAAGCTGGCCTATATGCCCATTGGTTGGCTGGTTCACCATGGGCGCACGGACAGGCTCGATAGCTTTTTCATTCTGCTTTTCAGCAACCTTGTGGTCTGCCTGGTCATCTACCTGCTGTTCACCCTGCGCATCCGGCGCGGGTGCCTGCTGTTTGACAATGTCAAGACCGTGCTTTACTCCGGCTTTTTCCTGATTGCCGCGGTCTACCTGAGTGTTGTGCTGGAGGATGTCCTGGACAGCAGCGCAGAGTCCTACCTGACCGCCTATCTGGCGCTGAATGCGTTCTGCATCCTGTTTGCCATCACGATTCTGGCGCTGGAATTTTCAAATTGCAGCATCAAGAGTCTGGAACACGAAAATGAAATGCTGGCGCAGCTGCTGGAATGTGACAAGCAGCAGTATGAGCAGGCAAAAAAAGACATGGAAAAAATCAACATCCGCTACCATGACCTGAAACAGCAGTATTCCCGCGCCACAGATGAGGAACGCGCCCGTCTGGAAGAAGAGATGAACAACCTGAACCTGCGCTATTTCACCGGGAATAAGGCCCTGGACATCACACTGACCCAAAAGTCGGCACTCTGCGGGCGGGCAGGTATTCAGCTGGTCTGCTCGGCAGACGGCAGCTGTCTGGAAAATATGAAGCACTACCATATTTACTCCCTGCTGGGCAATGCGCTGGACAATGCCATTGAGTGTCTGACGCAGGTAAACGATGCGTCTAAGCGAGTCATCACACTGGACATCAGCCGCTGCCGTGACATGGCGGTCATCCGCGTGCAGAACTACACCCCCGCACCGCCGACGCTGCGGGACGGTGCTATCGTCACAACCAAACAGGATACCGAGGAGCATGGCTACGGCATAAAAAGCATCAAAAGCATTGCCGAGCTGTACGGCGGCACGGCAGACTGCTTTGTGGAGGACTCGATTTTTTACCTGGTGGTCACCTTCCCCTGCGGGAAAAGCCAAAAAGAAACTGCATAACCCAAAAGCGACTGCCGAAAGGCGGTCGCTTTGCTTTTTGTCATTTGTGCCGTGTTTTTTGGCGTTTACGCCAACTCCATTGACCGGGGCAACGCTTCCCTTTATGATAGTTTTGTGAAAAAGATACGAAAGGTTTCTGCAAAAGGGAAATGCGCAGCCCTTGGCAGCAAGCGCATCGTATCATTCATCTGTGACAGTTTAGGAAGGAGAAAAACCTATGGCACAAAAGGAAACCTCAAGCAAGTCCCGCCGTTGGCTGGGCTTGTCCGGCGCGGCTGTGCTGGTGGCCAACCTTGTCCTGACCGGAACGACCATTGCGTTCCAGCAGGAAGGCGAAGTCAACCATGCACTCGGCATCGAAGGCTCTGACGCATCTTACGGCGGCACGGAGTTCTCCGCTGACGGCACCCTGTCTGACGCTAGCTACGCAAAGTACATCGAAGCCGCTTATCAGTTCTGTGAGCAGGAAGAAGAAGAGGGCAGCGTGCTGCTCTACAACCGCAACAATGCCCTGCCGCTTTCCGAGTCTGAGCGCAACGTCACGGTCTTTGGCCGCGGCAGCATCGACCCGGTGTTCCGCAGCACCGCAGGCGGTTCCTCCACAAACCCGGATTACCAGAAAACCCCCGTTGACGCCCTGCAGGATGCCGGCTTCAACGTGAACCAAACCGTGCTGGACGCCTACGCTTCCGCCGCCGCGCCGAAAGAAAGAAGCGTTTCCAGCGTGGGCGAATATGACCCGGCGCTGTTCACCGGCAGCGTCACCGACTCGTTTGCGTCCTACGGCGATGTCGCGTTTGTTACGCTGTCCCGCTTTGCCACCGAGGGCAACGACCTTGCGATGGTCAACGACGAGGGCAAGCGTATGCTGGAGCTGGACGACAACGAGAAGGCGATCTTCCAGAAAATCAAGGACTCCGGCAAATTCAAGAAAACCGTCGTCCTGCTGAACTCCGTCTTTGCGATGGAGATGGACTGGCTGGACGAGTACAATGTTGACGCCGTGCTGTGGGTCGGCAACCCCGGCTTCTACGGTATGCCCGGTGCCATCCGCGTTGTGACCGGTGAGGTCAACCCCTCCGGTCACACCACCGCCACCTTTGCCGCCAACTCCCTGTCCGCGCCCAGCGCCGAAAACTTCGGTCTGCACGCCTACAACTACGGCAGCAAAACGCCCCGCGCGGCAGGCGACAGCTTTGTCAGCTATAACGAAGGCATCTATGTCGGCTACCGCTACTACGAGACCCGCTACGAGGACACCATCCTCGGTCAGGGCAACGCCGATTCCACGGTTGGCACCAAAGCCTCGACCGACGGCTGGAACTACGCCGAGGAGGTCTGCTTCCCCTTCGGCTACGGTCTGTCCTACACGAACTATGAGTACAACCTTGACAAACTGGACTACAACAGCGACACCGACACCTTTACGGCGACCGTCACGGTGAGCAACACCGGCGACAGGGACGGCAAGGCTACGGTGGAGTTGTACGCACAGACCCCCTACACCGACTACGACAAGCAGAACAACGTCGAAAAGTCCTCGATCCAGCTGCTGGGCTATGACAAAATCGACGTGGCCGCAGGTGCATCCGAGACTGTCACGGTCGATGTGCCCGGCTACTTCCTCGCGTCCTATGACGCCAACGGCGCAAAGGGCTACATCCTCGATGCGGGCGATTACTACTTCGCCGTCGGCAACGGCGCACACGAGGCACTGAACAATGTGCTGGCCGCCAAGTGCGGTGACGCCGTCGCGGGCAAGCTGATCGATCAGGACGGCAATGTCGTCACCGGCAACACCGCCGCCGTGGCCACCTGGACCGCCCCCAACACCGAGGTCGATACCCAAAAGTACCGCAACTCCCGTTACAACAGCGATGTGGAAGTCACGAATACCTTCGACGACGCTGATGTGAACTACTGGGCGAACGACGACGAAAAAATCACCTACCTGTCCCGCAGCGCGTGGGATACGACCTACCCCACCACGCTGGAGACCCTGACGGTCAACGATAAGCTGTACAACGGTCTGAATATGCAGACCTACGTCAAGGCAGCCGATGCCAAGAGCGTTTCCGACTTCAACCTCGGCGTGGAGCTGGATGAGAAGATCAACTTCAGCGATATGATCGGCGTCGCCTTCGACGACCCGAAGTGGAACGACTTCCTTTCTCAGCTGACGCTGAGCGATCTGCTCATCAATATGGGCGACTCCAAGGGCATCAAGGCTGTCAAGGCTGTCAACAAGCCCGGCTGCACCATCGTCGATGGTCCCGAGGGCATGAACGGTCAGTTTAAGTACGGTGACCGCCGCAACTGCACCGGCTGGGCTACGCTGCCCATCGTCGGCGCAACCTGGAACCACGATGTGCAGACCCGCTTTGGCGAGATGTACGGCGAGGATGCGCTGTATGCGTCCATCCCCATCGCCTACGCGCCCGGCGCGGACACCCTGCGCTCTCCCTACTCCGGTCGTACCTCTGAGTATTTCTCCGAGGACGGCGTTCTCAGCTACTATGCTGCCAAGGCCGTTTCCCGCGGTATGCGCAACAAGGGTCTGATCGGTACGGTCAAGCACTTCTTCCTGAACGAGCAGGAAGCCGGTCGTCAGGGCATCTCCACCTTTGCGAACGAGCAGTCCATCCGCGAGATCTATATGCGCGCCTTTGAGGGTTCTCTGGCTGAGGGCGATTCTCTCGGCGTTATGACCGCTTACAACCGTATCGGCGTTATGTACGCTGCCGCCAACCAGGGCATCCAGCACATCCTGCGCGACGAGTGGAACTACGGCGGCTACATCATTGACGATGCGCTGACCGCGTCCGAGTATTCCTCTGCCCCCGAAATGCTGATGGCAGGCAACAACATCTTCTGCCTGGATACCGCCCGCCCGAACGAAATCGAGAAGCTGATCACCAGCACCGATGACGGCGACCTGCTGCAGAAGGTCATCGACTCCAACCATTATCTGTACTACATCATGCTGCAGTCCTCTATGGGCGGCTCCGGCGCGGAGGACGTTGTCGTTTCCGACGCAGCCCCGTGGTGGCAGACGACCCTGCGCGCCCTCGATGTTGTGTTCTGCGCACTGGCCGTTGCCGCTGTCGTGATGTATGTGCTGCATACCTACACGGACGTTTTCTCCGAGGAAAAGCGGAAGAATCGTGCCGCCAAAAAGAATTGATGGAGGTGGAACCCGATGAATAAAGGCTTGAAAAATAAAGGGCTGGGCAGCTGGTTCTGCCTTGCCGCAGCGCTGGTCGCGCTGATCACCGGCATTGTATTCCTGTTCACACAGGCCACGGCCGCCCCTCTGGGTCACTCCGGCACGATGCCCGGCGTGGTGCTGCTGGTCGGCGCTGCCGCTTCGCTCGTTTTCTTCTTTGTTTCCGTTCCGTTCAGCGCACTGATTCAGGCGGTCATTTATAACATTGCCCTGTATCTTGTCGTTGTGCAGTTGTATTTCGTCTTTGCCGA
>ERZ773200.2965-NODE-2965-length-11728-cov-4.268825_pt1 | contig 11728 bp, 9 predicted proteins | sample MGYA00581008_ERZ773200 | MGnify/ENA primary metagenome ERZ773200 (study PRJEB29015, sample SAMEA2737770) | human gut metagenome | biome: human gut; feature: human-associated habitat; material: faeces | place: China | collected 2012 ... | reverse complement strand
GAGCTTGCTCAATGTATTATTGACTTGTTTTTTGGGGCGGAATAGCCTTTCATTTTATAGCACATACAGGCGAGCACCCCACAAAATATTCCAACGATAGCACCCGCTAAAACATCACTCGGATAATGCACACATACATATATTCTCGACAAAGCCATGAGTATTGCCACCACGAGAGCCACTATTCCAAGCCGTCTTGTATTTCTGTCAGCCAGTATTGGCACTACTGCAGCAAATGAACTTGCAGTATGCCCGGACGGAAATGAATAGTCTGGCTGTGGCTCTATAAGACATCTTATATCCTTATAGGCATCATAAGGTCTTGTTCTTGCAAATATATTTTTTAATATTCCATTGCATATCACCAGATCGATTATGAGTGCAATAGCACATACGATTCCAGTCTTTCTTGTCTTTTTGCAAACCAAAAGAAAAATCGTCAACAATATCCATATCAGTCCATAATTTCCTAAAGATGTAAATACTTTTACAATGCTGTTTAATAACTCATTTCTAAAATGCCCCTGTATATAATATAGTATATTTATATCTAAATCTGTAATCCAAGAAAACATTTTTTCCTCCATATATAATCTATGTACTCTCGAAATTCTTCATTCAAAAAATTCCGAGAGTACATATCTCTATTTTTTAACCAGATGGATATTCGTGGTATGCTATGTATGTCACTTGCTCATAACACTATCAGCCGCTATTAAAGCTACATAATATTTAGACGATAATCTTTTTTACATTTGCTTTCTTACAACCCTGTACTCATCGCCATTCCTGTAATAAGGACAGGCTTCCCATTTGCCTGTTATAAACCTTACATAATCGTCCTCATCCATGTTTACATCACACACATACTCTTCATACTCCTCATCATATGTATAATTTGCACATGTATCACATTCCGCCATTGTTTACCTCCATCTGTTTTCTATGTACTCTCGGTATCTTCTCAAAACGAATACATTTTTACTGTTTGAAATGAATGTCAGCTCATATAATTTTCATAAGTATAACATAATCCACATAATTTTTACAATAATAATGTCCGCTATCATTTCGCAAGCGTACAAACCCTACATAATTTTTACAATAATGACGCTCGCTATCATTCCTGCAAGCGTACAAACCAATGCCCCCGGCAGTATCCAGCCTGTTTTTTGAAATGGTTTTTCTTTGTTGTTTCCTGTTGCCAGCAGATATACTGATATTGTGTAAAATATCGTTTCAGAACAGCTCATCAATATTGATGCGAGCAGACCCTCATATGTATCTGTACCAAATTTTTTAAAAATATCCAAAAGCAGACCTGTTGCGGCAGATGATGAAAACATTTTCACTAGCGATAAAGGAACCAGTTGTGACGGAAATCCTATAACTGAAAGTGGCTTTGCAAGTATATCTCCCACCACATCAAGTATTCCCGAAGTTCTTAAAATCCCCACGGCAAGCATCAATCCTATAAGTGTCGGCAGTATCTCATATACAACCTTAAAACCATCTTTAGCTCCTTTGGTGAATGCAGCAAACATATCAATTTTGGTGCTCAATGCTAAAATCACAATACCAAATATGACCATCGGTATCATTAGATTTGACAAATACGCTATCATACGCCACTCCCTCCCGGAATTCTCTAATAATTCCATTGCAAAAATCTACTTCCTTATGTATAATAAATACTTGAGTGATTACATTTTTATGATAAAGGAGGTCCCATGAATACAGTTTTTATCGCAGATGATGAATTAATAATAAGACAAGGTATCAAATGTATTATTGATTGGGAACAACTTGGTTTCGAGATAATAGGAGAGGCATCAAATGGAGAAGATGCCCTTAATTTTATTTTGAATAAACAGCCTGATCTGGTACTTATGGATATTCGTATGCCTAAAATGCTTGGACTAGATGTCGTCGAAGCAGCCAGAAACAAGGGGTTTAACGGAAAAGTCATAATACTAAGCGGCTATACGGATTTTAAGTACGCACAGGCCGCCATTAAAAACGGTGTCGATTACTATCTTACAAAACCTATTGACGAGGATGAGCTTTACGAGACAGTTGATTCCATCCGCTCACAGATAAGTAAAGAAGCAGAAGATAAAGAAACCTTAAGCACTTATCGTGATAAAGCAAAAAACATGATTCTTTTTGACATACTTACGGGTACTTCGACTATAAATAATATAGATGACATGAACATAGATGCCGACATATATCAGGTAGTAATCTATGAAAAATACAGTCATCACGCTACTGAACTACCTTATAAGTTTTCTGATCTTTTAAAAGTAACAAACAAGAGAAACAGTTCTTATGAAAGTATCGAAATTGATCAAAATGAAGTCATACTGTTAAAGGGTGCATTTACTTTACACAAATTCCAGGAATTTTTGGATCACTATAACAGAGAACAAAAACCTCAGGAAAATTCACCTCTTGACTCCTTATTTATAGCATATGGAAGCGAAGTTCATTCTATCGAAGATGTTCACATTTCTTACCAGCAGGCACATAAGCTCCTGCAAAGAAGATTTTTCTGCGAGGACAAGCAGCATACAATAGGCTGGGACGAACTTCCGAAAGAGGAATATGAAAACACTTACGACATTTCCGATGAACACCTTCAGGAATATTGCGAAAAACTTACAGGTTATATTCAGGCTTCAAAACGTAATCAGATTGCCGAGACACTTCATGAACTTGAACGAAATCTGTTTTACTCGACAAGTGATATTTCAAGGATAAAACTTTTCCTCACAGATTTATATCTGTCAATAAAGGAGAAAATATCACACTTATATCACAATGCTAATATTCCATTTCCGGGCAACGCAGAGATTATAGACTACATTGGTGACAAATACTATCTTTACGAGATTATGCTCTACTTCACCGAGCAGTTTGACATGATAACAAGAACTATCGGCAATCCGACAAGCGAAGGTGTCATGGATGACATAATCCACTACATAGAACACAATTATATGGACAATATCAAGCTCGAAAATATTGCTCCTCTTTTTGGATACAACAGCTCCTATCTTGGAAAGATATTTAATAAAAAAGTGGGCGAGGGCTTCAATGTCTTTGTAGACAAAGTAAGAATAAAACATTCAAAAGAGCTTCTTTTGACAACAGATTTAAAAGTTTATGAGATTGCTGAAAAAGTCGGCTACAAAAATGTTGACTATTTCCACACAAAGTTTAAAAAATATGTCAAAATGAGTCCTGCCGAATTTAGAAAAAAGAGTAAAATTGAAAGAATATAATCATCAACATATTTGACAAAAAATAGTCACTATGTTATTCTTTTATACGATATTTTAAACTTACAATATCATGTAGATGCGGATGTGGTGGAATTGGCAGACACGCAAGATTTAGGTTCTTGTGCCCTGTGGCGTGCAGGTTCAAGTCCTGTTATCCGCACTAAAAACCCCCTGTGAAAATCACAGGGGGTTTTTTTGTGCGGGTAGAGACCTTGAATCTGGATTCAAGGTCTCCGCTCCGCTTCGGTCGGTGCATTACCATCGTCCACCGGACGATGTGCACCCTGTTATCCGCACTTGATAAATCCGTAAACTACACACTTGTTAAGACTATAAAAGAATTTACAGGTAATAACTCAAATAATGAAAATGAATTATCTCAGGTAATTATAAATATTGAAGCACAAAAAGATGAACCAAAGAAATATCAAATCATAAACAGAGCTGTTTTTTATATAAGCCGGCTTGTATCATCACAAAAACAAAGAGATTTTATAAACATGAACTATGATGATATTAAAAAGGTTTATTCGATTTGGGTATGTATGGGTATGAAAGAAAATACAATGTGTCATATACATCTCACAAAAGATGACCTCATAGGAAAACATAACTGGCGCGGCAACCTTGATTTATTATTGTAAATAATAATATTATTGCAAATAATAATATTATTGAAGAACAATTCTTAGTTAAAAGTCCCCTGTTTTTATTACTCTACGCAATAAAAGCAGGAGACTTCCATAATAGTGTTTTTTATGACAACAATTCAGCCATCTTTACATTTTTTCTACGCCAAGCATTACTTTCTCGCCATTTATATTCCACTCTTTGGTGAATCCAACAGCTCCGTCATACTTAGTTTCATTCGCAAGCACCTCTGACTTAATCTGCTCCTCGTTTTTCTTTACGATGTCAGCTATCTTGTCATTGTCCTGCATTGATACACAGATATGGTCCATTACCTCAAATCCTGCGTCTTTACGCATTGTCTGGATTTTACTAATAACCTCACGGACAAATCCCTCCTCGATAAGTTCAGGTGTGAGATTTGTGTCGAGTACGACTGTTATTCCGTGGTCTGTATCTGAAATGTAACCCTCCATCTGTGCCGCTTCGATGAGAAGATCATCTTTTTCAAGCACTTCCTCGTTTCCGTCAACCATGATGGTAAGGTTTCCTTTTTCGTTAATCTCTGCCATTGCTTTCTGACCGTCAAGTCCTGCAAGGATTTCCTTTACATTGTTTATCTGTTTTCCAAATCTGCGGCCGAGTGTCTTAAGCTGTGGCTTGAAGCTGTATGTTGTAAGCTCGCTTACATCCTGTGTGAGTACGGCTTCTTTGACATTAAGCTCGTCCTTGATAATGTCCATATAGAACTCTGAAAGCTCTGCATCTGCTTTGATATACATTTTTCCGATTGGCTGACGATTCTTGATGTTTGCTGTATTACGGCAGGCACGACCGATTACTACGGCTTCAAGTACAGTCTCCATATCTTCTTCAAGTTTCTTGTCGATATGAGCCTCATTTACCTCAGGGAAGTCACAGAGATGTACGCTTTCAGGTGCATTTGCATCAAGAGTGCATACAAGGTTTCTGTAAATATCTTCTGTCATAAAAGGAATCATAGGTGCTGCTGCCTTTGAGATTGTTACAAGTGCCGTATAGAGCGTCATGTAAGCATTTATTTTATCCTGCTCCATTCCCTTTGCCCAAAATCTTTCACGGCAGCGTCTTACATACCAGTTACTCATCTCATCAACAAAGCTCTGGAGTGCTTTTGCTGTCTCAGGAATACGATATGCTTCAAGATTTTCATCAACTTCCTTAACAGTGCTGTTAAGTCTTGATAAGAGCCACTTATCCATTACCGAAAGTTTGTCATAGTCAAGTGTATATTTTGTTGCATCAAACTCATCAATGTTTGCATAGAGTACAAAGAATGCATATGTGTTCCACAGTGTACCCATGAATTTACGCTGTCCCTCCTGAACTGCCTTGCCGTGGAAACGGTTTGGAAGCCACGGAGCACTGTTTATATAGAAGTACCAGCGGATTGCGTCAGCACCGTATTTATCAAGTGCATCAAATGGATCTACCGCATTTCCTTTTGACTTACTCATCTTCTGCCCATTCTCGTCCTGAACATGACCGAGCACAATAACATTCTCATAAGGAGCTTTGTTAAACAAAAGTGTTGACTCTGCCATAAGTGAATAAAACCATCCTCTTGTCTGGTCTACTGCTTCAGAGATAAACTGTGCAGGGAACTGAGCCTCAAATAAATCTTTATTTTCAAACGGATAATGATGCTGTGCAAATGGCATTGCTCCTGAATCAAACCAGCAGTCGATAACCTCAGGTACTCTCTTCATTGTCTTACCACAGTCAGGGCATTTAAATGTCACTGCATCAATATAAGGTCTGTGAAGTTCAACCTTTGCATCGTCAGGATTTCCACTGCGCTCTGCGAGTTCCGCACGGCTTCCGATAGATTCCTGGTGACCGCATCCCTCACACTCCCAGATATTGAGTGGTGTTCCCCAATAACGGTTACGGGAAATACCCCAGTCCTGAATATTTTCAAGCCAGTTTCCGAAACGGCCTTTTCCGATTGAATCAGGAATCCAGTTTACCGTATTGTTGTTGCGTACAAGGTCATCTCTTACCTCTGTCATCTTGATGAACCATGACTCTCTTGCATAATAGATAAGCGGTGTATCGCATCTCCAGCAGTGAGGATAATCATGTTCAAACTTAGGTGCTGCAAAAAGCTGTTTCTTTGCATCGAGGTCTTTTAATACCTCAGGGTCAGCTTTCTTTACGAAAAGACCTGCAAACGGTGTCTCCTCTGTCATCTCACCTTTTCCGTTTACGAACTGTACAAATGGAAGGTCATAGTTGCGTCCTACATTTGCATCATCCTCACCAAATGCAGGTGCGATATGAACGATACCAGTACCGTCTGACATAGTTACATATGTGTCACAGGTAACGAAAAATCCCTTTTTGTGCTGCTTGTCTGCACACTCTTTTGCACAAGCGTAAAGCGGCTCATACTCTTTATGCTCAAGTTCTTTACCTGCAAATGTCCCAAGAACTTCGTATGCTTTTACACCGTTCTCCTCGTCAGCGAGCTTACCGAGTACATCGTCAAGAAGTGCCTGTGCCATATAATATGTGTAACCATCTGCTGCCTTTACCTTACAATATGTCTCATCAGGGTTTACACAGAGGGCAACATTTGATGGAAGTGTCCACGGTGTTGTTGTCCATGCAAGGAAATATGCATCTTCATCTTTAACCTTAAAACGGACTACTGCTGAACGCTCTTTTACAAGCTTGTAACCCTGTGCAACTTCCTGTGATGAAAGAGGTGTTCCACAACGAGGACAATAAGGAACTATCTTAAATCCTTTATATAAAAGTTTCTTGTTCCAGATTTCTTTTAATGCCCACCACTCTGACTCAATAAAGTTGTCATCGTATGTTACATATGGGTTATCCATATCAGCCCAGAAACCTACTGTACCTGAGAAATCTTCCCACATACCTTTATATTTCCAAACTGATTCTTTACATTTCTTGATGAATGGCTCCATACCATACTCTTCAATCTGCTCTTTGCCATCAAGACCAAGCATCTTTTCAACTTCAAGTTCTACTGGAAGACCATGTGTATCCCATCCTGCTTTACGCGGAACCATGTATCCTTTCATAGTCTTATATCTTGGAATCATATCTTTAATAACACGCGTAAGCACATGACCGATATGAGGTTTTCCGTTTGCTGTAGGAGGTCCGTCATAAAATGTATAAGTAGGGCATCCCTCTCTTGCTTTCATTGATTTTTCAAAAATCTGCTGGTTACGCCAGAATTTGCCGACATTTTTCTCTCTGTCAACGAAATTTAAGTCGCTTGAAACTTTTTCGTACATAATCATTTTCCTTTCTTAAATAAAGTCAAGTGGATATTTGCAATCCACTTTGCTGCTTTCCTTAATAATGTTAAAATAAAAAAGCTCCCATCCCCAAACAGGATGAAAGCGTAAACTATCATTAACCACCTATTCTGATGCACATTGTCTGTTCCAAATCCACTGCTGTTCACACATATAATATAACAACAGCACAAATCCTATACAGACAGAATACATGACCCATATAACGGTAGGAACCGGCTCAGTGTACTCAAATATTTTCCACCTGCAACTCAGGAGTGATATTCCCATTTTGTCAGATACCCGGTTCGCACCATCCCGGACTCACTGTACTCTTTCCCAAAAAGGTACTGTCTCCGTCTCAGTCTTTAACATATGTGTTCATTTTATATTGCATCTTAAAAAAAGTCAAGTAGTTGTGTTCTCCACATATATTGCATTGCAAAAAGGTCAGGCATTTATGTTATCTAATCACATTCAAATTTCTCATAAACTGATGTAAAGTCATTTTCAACGACCGTATGAGGTGCTATCGTAACACTTATATAATCTTTATCATTATTAAGGTCAATGTCTTTACCATTGCTGATAAGTCTGACGATAGGGCGAAGCGGATTTGACGAGTTTGCCACAACTAGTGCTTTCTCGCCATTTGTCATGGTAACTTCTATTCCTTTTGCATAGACCGGAACAGCCTCAAGAAATGCCTCAACTGCCTTTCTGTCAAACAGCACATTACTTCCACCCATAAGATACTCTATCGCCTCTGACAAAGCATACGGCTTTTTGTACGGGCGTTTTGAAGTGAGTGCATCATAAACATCTGCAACATGAATTATCTTTGCATACGGAGGTATCTCATCACCTACAAGTCTATTAGGATAACCCGTCCCGTCCTCATTTTCATGATGGTGGAGAACACCCTGTTTTGTCCTTGCCGGCATAAGCCAGTTCTGGTCAAGAATATCATACGAATATCTTGCGTGCTCCTGAACCAGTCTGTATTCTGCCATCGTAAGTCTCGCCGGCTTATTTATTATAGCAGGGTCTATCTTTGTCTTTCCAATGTCGTGCATAAGTGCCGCAAGACAAAGTTCATATAAGGATTCCTCGTCATAGGACAGATAAATACCTATTATTGTTGATATAACAGCGACATTAACTGAATGTTTGTATGTATAGTTGTCATAAGTTCTAAGATCCTGGATGTCAATGGATATACTTTTATCTTTATCAAGAAGCTGACTGACAATATCTTTTGCTATTGTTTTAAGGTCGTCTATATTTCCGTCTTTTACCGCCTGTGCTCCTCTGTTTCTCAGTTCGACAGATATTACTTCTTCTATCTTTATTCCTCTCGATAATTCATCCTCAATATAAACTCCCTGATAACCTCTTATAGAAAGTCTTGTGATATACTCTTTTGTAAGTTTTGTATTAACTGAAAGAAGTATTCTGCCTTCATCATCAAATACCTCTTTTCCTAAAATCATTCCCGGTTTTGTTTTCTCAATGCTTATGTATCTCATTTATCTTTATCATTACCTTTCCTGAATAAAAAACTTACCATATATTTCCACAATACCAAAGGCTATTATATCCACTGTATTCCTTAAAATCAACCACTACTTCCAAATATTTTAATATTATTAAAAAAACAGTCATAATAATTTCACATTTTGCTGTCGAACACTGTCTGTTCATGGTATAAAAATACTTTTTAAGCATATCTACAGTCAAGCGGTTATTCGCATTCTTCTCTGCCGCTTGCGAATAACACTATCACAGCATATCAGAAGATGGCTAAACCCATACTTGATAGCGTTAAATTCCAAGTTTCTTTAAAAATTCCTGTGTTCTCTGGTTTTTAGGTGCATCTATCACCTCTTCAGGAGTTCCCTCCTCTACGATAACTCCTCCATCCATAAATACAACCCTGTCGGAAACCGCTTTTGCAAACTCTATCTCATGGGTGACAACTACCATTGTCATTTTTTCCTCAGCAAGACCTTTCATTACTCTTAAAATTCCCGCTGTTATCTCCGGGTCAAGTGCTGATGTTGGTTCATCAAAAAACAACATCTTAGGTTTTAATGCAAGTGCCCTTGCTATCGCAACTCTCTGCTGCTGTCCTCCGGAAAGTTCACACGGATATGCATTTTCCTTATCTTCAAGACCTACCTTTTTAAGAAGTTCCCTTGCTTCCTTAAACACTTCATCCTTTGCCCTTTTCTGATTGCATATCGGAGCATCTGTTATATTTTTAAGTACGGAATAATGCGGAAAAAGATTAAAATTCTGAAAAACAAGTCCGAAATTCTGCTGTGCTTCTCTTATAATCTTTTTTTCAGGATATATGGCAATGCCTGTCTGACTTTTTACCACTTCCTCCCCGCAGTAGGATATATCTCCGTCATCTGCCCTTTCCAGGAAAGTCGCACACCTGAGCAATGTTGATTTACCGGAACCTGACGGTCCGATTATTGATACAACTTCTCCCTCTTTCACACTTAAACTTATATCTTTTAAAACCGTTTTTTCATCAAATTTCTTTTTGATGTGATTCATTTCTAATATGTTCATATTTATCCAAACCTTTCACATATTTCTATCTGCTTACAACACTTAAACACCTGTCTTTAACCCATACAACAGCAGTTCTGCCATATTCCTAAACTCCCACCGGCAAACTTTTTCTTCTCTATCTGTAATAGTCAAATTTCTTCTCTATCAGTTCCATTGCATATGCCACGATAAAATTAAATATATAATAGAACAGACCGGCTACAAAAAGCGGCATAACAGATGCCATACTTGACGACACCTGTTTTGCAACGGTAAACATCTCCGTGTAAGCGATTGCAAATGCCAGTGAAGTATCTTTTACAAGCGTGATAACCTCATTTGTAACAGGCGGCATAATCCTCTTTACCATCTGTGGGAATATTATCTTAAAGAATGTCCCTGCCTTGCCATAACCGAGCACCTCTGCCGCTTCTCTCTGACCTACAGGTATGCTCTGTATTCCAGAACGGTAAATCTCCGCAAAGTATGCTGCATAGTTAAGTGCAAATCCTATGATAACGGCATAAAAACGATACGAATACGGAAGTTTGATATTAAACAGATAATGCGGTCCGTAAAATACAACAAGAAGCTGGAGCATAAGTGGTGTACCACGCATTATTGATATGTAAATCTTCGCTATCCACTGTATTATCTTTATCCTTGACATTCTCATCGCCGTAAGCGGAAGTCCGAGCGGCATTGAAAATACCAGCGTGAGTAAAAATATAAGAAGGGTTGCACCCATACCCTCTGAAAGCCGTAATGCAATATTTATAAATCCTTTTTTCTTTGTATTTGAAGAACTCTCAGGTGCAGCCGTTTCATTCGCATTGTCTTTCTGCGGTGCAGGTGTAATCTTTGCTACCTTAGGAACTTTTCCACCGTCAATATATGTCTTATCGTCAAGACTGAGACAGGCACTGTCCTCAAGTTTCCATTTTTTAACTATAGTATCAAATGTTCCATCCTGCAGCATTTCAAGAAGTGTCACCTGAACTTTATCACGGAGTTTTGTATTTCCTTTCTTAAATCCGATACCATACTCCTCCGACGAAAGTCTTTCATCAAGCATCCTATACTTGTCCCCTGAAGCTTCAAGTTTGTACGATGCAACACCTATATCCATACACACCGCATCTACCATGCCACTTTCAAGATTCATAAACGCAGAATTGTAATCTCCGACTTCCGTTATCTCTTTCATTTCGCCGGCAAGCTTTTTATTCTCATCTGTCGCATCATCTCCCTTAAGAGCTGCAAGTGCTGAAGAGTCCGCCTGCACACATACAATCTTTCCTTTAAGGTCACTTAATTTCTTAATATCGGAATCTTTATTTACAATAACTATCTGTGAATTATCCACATACGGAGTTGTCCATGTGTATAATTTTTCCCTGCCATTCATGGTAAAACCATTCCATATGCAGTCAATATTTCCGACCTTTAACTCAGTATCTTTAGCATCCCAGTCAATCGGCTGTTTAACAAGCTCCCATCCATTTCTCTTTGCCACTTCTGCAGCAAGGTCAAGGTCGAATCCCACATAATCACCGTCATCACTGAGATAACCGTAAGGCGGAAAACTTGCGTCAAATCCCACAACAAATTTCTGCTTAGCATCTGCTTTTATTCCCTGTCCGAAAATAAACATAACGGCTGCAAAAAACAACATAACCTTAACTATACTGCCGGTCTTAAAAAATCTCTTGTCCATCATTTCCATCCAATCTGTTTTTATTTTTGTTATTGCTAATCATTTGAAAAACTCCCTCTTTTGTCCGGTATCTTTTTCAATATACATTACGCATCTTTCATATCATAGCATAGTTTTAATGTTATGTGAATTTTTTTTCATTATTTATATCGCTATACAAGTAACAGTTCAGCCCAAAAAAGATAAGTCAATAATACATGAGCTTGCTCAATGTA
>ERZ773200.2964-NODE-2964-length-11734-cov-3.266204_pt1 | contig 11734 bp, 10 predicted proteins | sample MGYA00581008_ERZ773200 | MGnify/ENA primary metagenome ERZ773200 (study PRJEB29015, sample SAMEA2737770) | human gut metagenome | biome: human gut; feature: human-associated habitat; material: faeces | place: China | collected 2012 ... | reverse complement strand
TTATCCCGGGACAATTTAATAATATGGTAAATCCAAAGACACATGAAGAAATTACGGGACCTGAGATTTGGAAAGAAGCAGAGGGAAAAGTAGATGTTTTTGTGGCAGGAGTTGGTACCGGTGGAACGATATCCGGTGTCGGAAAATATTTAAAAGAAAAGAATCCTGATGTAAAAGTCATTGCTGTTGAGCCGGCTACTTCACCGGTTTTATCAGAAGGAAGATCCGGTCCGCATAAGATTCAGGGAATCGGATCAGGCTTTATTCCTGAAACATTAGATACTACTATCTATGATGAAGTCATTAAGGTGACAAATGAAGAAGCATTTTCCATGGGACGTGAAATTGCAAGAACAGAAGGTGTTCTGGTCGGAATTTCTTCCGGTGCTGCGTTGTGGGCAGCCGTGGAAGTAGCAAAAAGACCGGAATGTGCCGGAAAAAATATTGTTGTATTTTTCCCGGATACCGGTGACCGTTATTTATCAGGTCCGATGTTTGAGTCTATTTAATGGAAAATAGTTTAATCATTTTTTGCATAGTCTATTGAATAAAAATAGTTTGATTTTTTAGGCTGGTCTATTTAATAGAAATGCTATTTCCATGGACGTACTTTCTTAGTCCAGCCTTTTTGCTGCCAATAAGACGCATCGGCTTCATTTAAGCCATTTCGCTGTGCAAAGTGCATCAGATAAAAAAATGCTTTTGTTTTAAAGGAGGGTGTTACATGCCCTTCTTTTTTGATGATCTTTTGGGCTAAGCGGTTCAGCTTTTTATCAATCTTATCTTTTTTCTCTTGTGGGACAGTATTCCATGAGGTGCTGTGAATTGCAATACCATAGCGGTAAGTCTTTCCGACGCCCCAGAAAAATGTACTGTCCGCCATATCTTTGTTGGTACTCTTTGTTCCGGCTCCGGCAGCAGTGGAGATACAGACAGCCTGCTTGGTGAACATGGCTTCTTCCGGGCGATGTACAAGCCAGCGCCAGCCGTAATGATCTAAAAAAGCTTTCATTGATCCGGTTACGTGATAGACATAAACCGGACTTTCGAGAATGATAACATCGGCTTCATCGATCGCTTTTGTGATCGGTGCTAATTTTTCATAATGAGGACATTTCTTCTCTGATTGCATAAAGCACTGTGTGCAGCCGACACAATAGTTGTCAAAATCTCTGGGAAGAAAAAATTCAGTGATACTGTTTTGGGCAGAAAGAGTATCATTCATGTTATCCATATTGTTTCTATCATAAGATTGATAGGTATTTTGGCACAACTTTTCGGCTAAGTTGTATGCGATATGGTAAGTAGAACCCTTGTGGCTCTGTCCATGTATAATGGTTACTTTCATAATAAAAACTCCTTTTTGAAATAATGAGCTAAAAAGAAAAGCAAGCGACAGCAAAGCCGGCAGTTGCTTTTCCGGATGAATGAGCAAATTTTTTGCAAAGCAGAAAGAGAGGTTCTGCAAGAGCACATTTGTAAGCTTGTAGCGAAATGCATGATATGATAACTCCAAAATCCAAGCATTGCATCTGTCGCACTTCGTGATTAATGATTTCATCGTTCATGAATTCTGCACAAGAAAATAAGTTTTTTTGTGTTGCAAAATTCATGATGTGATAACTCCAAAATTCAAGCATTACATGCTTGACGCACTTCGTGCTTAATGATTTTGTCGTTCATGAATTCTGCACAAGAAAACAAGTTCTCTTGTGTTGCGAATTCATGATATGATAACTGTAAAATCACAGATCAGATATATACGATTAAAAGATCACCAAAGGAAACTTCACCGTAAATTCGCAGGATCGGTGTGTCCTGTGCTTCTGACATACCCTGTTCGCGGACTCCGGCAAAAGAAGCTTTGGTGTGGAATTCGACATTCCATGTCTTTGGAATAAAGAGAACCATAGAACCAAAATTATTTTCTACATTGATATCTGCCATTCCCTTATGGATGATTGCATTATCGAAATAAACTTTTAGTTCACCAAAATTATTTTCCAGGTTGGCATATTCAAAAGAATCGGTATTTACATATTTGATACTCGAACCAAAAGTGTTTTCAAAATGAAGCACATTTCCTGATTCATTTTCAAAAATCTTTTTACCACTATCAGTATAGTTCTGATTAAATTGCCCATTGCTAAAAGAACGATGCGATTTTGGAAAAAGCATGGAAAGTCCGATGCTTGCGAGTAAAGCTGCTCCTAAGATCGTAGAAGTATTGATCGGGAAGAATGAAAAGATCTTATTGTATTGTATCAGCATAAAAGCAAGTGCAAAAACAATCGCAAAAAAGTTCTTATGCTGAAGCCCCTGAATGAGCATCCAGAGAAAAAACAAGGTAAAGATCGCACCGGTTACGGAAATGTTATATACATTTGGCCAGAAGTTGAACTGGTTTAGCACCAGACCGGCAGCAGCTAATAAAAATAATAATCCCCAAAATGCTTTGTTAAAAGAAAATCGTCTATTCATAAAAATCCTCCTATTGTTGTGTATGCTTTTTCATAGAATTTGTGATATAAATTACCCGGTTTGAGTGGTATTTCTCTTTTCTTCCAGTTTATTCTTCAATGGCTTGTAATAATTACGGGATACATAGACCTGTTTATAGGTATCTTTGAACTCGATCAGACTGGAAGCGGTAAGATTCCGATTGATCGCATAGACCTTGTTCGTATTCAGGATCGCAGACTTTGAGATTCTCATAAAGATACCGGGCAGAATCTCTTCTAATTCATACAGCTTTCTTTTTGTCTGAAAAATATCATCTTTGGTATGGGCCTCTATTCCATTGATCCCGGTTTCAAAGAAAAGAATATCATCTAACTTCACATAATATTCCGTCTCTTTCTTATAAAGAACCATTTTCTCCTGTGCATTTTCAATTTCGGAAAGTGCCATCTGCATTTTCTGTACTTTTTCGGAAATCGAATTGCATCGGATGATGACTTCTTCTTCCGTGAGCGAATCATCCAGCTCAATTCGTATTTTCATGGGCTTCGTATCACCTCTTCTCCTCATGCCCCTCTCGCAATATTCTTGACAATGCTTATTATAGGGAAAGACATTCTTCTTGTAAATACGAAAAAGGTAAGAGGTAAGTTTTGGAGAGTAAGAGGTAAAAATAGGGGGCGAACGAGGCAAAAATGAGGTGGTAAACGTGGTGAGAAAAAGTAAAAATGGTGCAGAAAAAATAAAAAGTCATGCACAGTAAATTGCACATATTGTCTTATGGAATGGGCAGTGGATATACTATTTATAGTTAGCGGATTATGTGTATTTTGAAATTTCTGATATCAAAATAGTCATAAACTTTGCTATGAGAAACAATGACTACAAAAGATAGGAAAAAAGAGGAACAAGCGGATGAAGACTTGTAAGAAAAACATTGCAATTGTTTTGTCATTTGTGCTGGCAGCAGCAAGTATTGCAATGCCATCGACAGAAAGTAAAGCAGCTAAGATGAAATTGAACAAATCATCAGTTACGGTTGCAGTTGGCAAAAAGGTAAGTTTAAAAGTTAAGGGAACTACGAAAAAGGTACGCTGGACTACGAGTAAAAAGGCAATCGCCAGCGTCAGCAAAAAAGGTGTTGTAACAGGGAAGAAAGCCGGAAAGGCAACCATTACAGCAAAGGTTGGTGCAAAGAAATTCCGTTGCAAAGTGACAGTAAAGAAGTCATCGAAGGTAAAAAACGTATCGACAACGAAGCTGGCATCAAAGTGCTCATTTACTGTGAAGAAATATAAGAAGGGCGTTTTGCTATGTGTGAAAAATAATAACTCACAGACAATTGATGAATTACGTGCAGTTTATACATTAAAAACATCAAGTGGTAAAGTTATAGAGACTGGAAGAGATGGTTTTGATTTTTTAGAGGCTGGAAAAACAAGAGATATAGTAATAAATCTTGAACAAGAACAATTGTCAGTGATAGATACATCAAAAACAGTCGTCAAATGTTATGTGAATCAAGAAGCTGAAGGAAAACATTATAAAAATATAAATAAATACATATCACAATCTATATCAGAAACATTTAATGAAGCTACAGGAGTAGATTCATTTAATTGTAAAGTAACAAATACATCTTCGAAATATGTAGAAGTATCTATGTATTTATATTTTTATGATGAATCGGGAAATATTGTAGATGTATGTAATTTTAATGGTATGAGTTTAAACCCTAAAGAAAAAAATAATCAGCTTTTTGACGGACCATGTATTGATAATGGTAATAATGGATATACAAAAGGGTATAAATCCTATAAGCTCGTAATATATGCACATGATAAAAGGATACAATAATTTATATGTCATAATTACATTTTTGTAATTATTATCTGAATATTTTTTAGTAAATTTTATTTACGAGAAAGGAAGAATATGAAGAAACGATTTATAAAAAGTTTTGGTTTGGTTTTGTGTCTGATCGTGCTTATCGGGATGAGTGGTACAACAGCATCAAAAGCAAAGTCAAAAAATACGATTAAAGTTACTTTAACAGTAGGAAAAACGTATCAGTTGAAAGTGACAGGTACGAAGAAAAAGATCAAATGGAATACCAGTAACAAAAAGGTAGCAACGGTTTCGAGCAAAGGAAAGATCAAAGCAAAGAAAGCAGGTAAAGCTAAGATTTATGCAAAGATTGGCAAAAAGAAGCTGATCTGTTATCTGACAGTAAAAAGCAAGAAAACGAAAAAAAGTAAAAATTCGAAAGCAAATACATCAACAACGAAAAAGCCGGCTAACACAAATACGACAGTGCAGCCGAGCGTAACGCAAACTCCTGCAAATACAGTTGCACCAATTGCACCGGTAAGTCCAACAGGAGTACCCGGTGTTACAGAGAAACCTAGTGCAACAGTACAGCCGGATGCAACACCGATTTCTACACCACAGTATACAGATGGTCCACAGCTGAAACAGACATATCATGCGAATTTGTCTTTTCTGACAGATGATTGGACATTTGCCAGAAAAGATGAAAAAGGATATATAGCAAATACTACAAATGGATTTTATTGTGAAGACTCATTAGGAAACTATATTGCGGATAATAGATATGTAGTTCAAAATGAAGAAGTAACTATAGATCATCCAGATAGATATTCTTTTAAGATTAGTGGACTAAATAATATGTTACAAAACGCAAAAGATTTTAAAACATTATATATTGATACAGATATTGGGTTAAATAAAAATATTAAATGTAGAAATCTAGAATTATATATAGATGATAAATTGGTAAAGTATGTAGAAGATGTGGAAAATATTCCGGCAGAATCATACTATATACAAATTAAAAATATATGGAATCCGTCAGCAATATATTCTTCATCAGAAAAAATCCCAATTCCTAAGAATAGCATTGAAATTAGATGTTATTTGGATCCGGGACAAGATACTGGCGTTTCTTATGAAAATATGATAGCTAATTATAGCAATCTAAAAAAATATATTGAAAATTATGATGACCTAAAAAATTATGTTGGATATGAATTTATAGGTGAGGAAATTGCATATGAAGACGATCAATATTTATATACAATTTCAACGCATATAGATCAAGAAGATGGTGGTTGGTATTTCATGCAGTATGATAAAGAAACGAAACAGTGCAAAGTAGATTTAAGGTTAGCAAGTAGTTTTTTTTATGCAGACGTATATATCAAATCCGAAGATAACTTTTGGAGTTCAAGTATAAGCAATATTATGAATATTACCACATCAAATCCATTTGGGTATGCAGAAAATAAATTATCTACCAGTTCCTCCATCGACACCGAAATTAACCAGGAATTTCAGCGTTCTTTGAAAGGATGGAATCAGTTGTTAAATGAAAGACTTCATATGAGTTTGAAAGATTTTGGCTTTGTATCCTATGAATAAAATGTGATGACACAGTTACAATTATTGGCAAAGAAAATACAAAGCTGAACAATTAACACACCAATCATATATCAATACCCCTACTGCCCCTGTTCCTCTCTGGTATGCAACACCAAAGAGCAGCAGGGGCAGTATTGTTATGAAACAACTACTTTGGATAATTGTTCAGATTGCGATATCGTTGTTAAGATATATTGTTTAGGGAACTTTAATGGTATAAATTGCAAATAAAGTTCCCTAAAATTGTGTTTATAATTTAGGGAACTTTTGTTATAATAATTATATAAAAAGTTCCCTAGGAGTGATTATTATGAGTGAATTGTTACAAATGCAGGAATTATTGAAGGAGAAAGCAGATTGTCAGGCACGATTAAATTTGATACCATATGATGGTTCGCCTGAAATAAAAGAACAAAGTGGAAAAAAATATTTATATGTTAGAAAGAGAATTGCCGGTAAACTGACATCCACATATGTTGATATTTATTCCGATGAGCTTTATCAGTTATTGTTGCGAAATGCAAGAGATGCAAGAGCTTTAAATAAGCGAATACGCCAGATAGAAAAAGAGTTGTCTAATATCGGATATGAAGAAGCAACTTTATCTAACAGGGTACATCAGAATATTGATTTTGCCAGAGCAAATATGAAATCTAATATTTATGATCAGGCGGTATTAGAAGGTGTTGGAACATCTTTTCCTCAAACAGAAGAAATAATAAATAATGGGATTGTAAATGGTGTAAAAGCATCTGATGTTCAAAAGATATTGAATTTAAAACATGCTTGGGAATTTATTCTTGATAAGGATGTCATTCAGAGTGACTCAAATTTTTATATGATAAGCCATATTGCAAAGTTAGTAAATGAAGGGTTTTATATGGATGGTGGTAAGGTTCGTAGTGTACCTGTCACAATCGGTGGAAGCAGTTATGTTCCGCCAATTCCTGTAGAAAATGTTGTAAAGGAGAATATAGATGGAATTGTGGCATCAGGGAATGAGCCTATAGACATAGCTATTGAGTTATGTTTGTATTGTATGAAAACACAGATATTTATTGATGGAAATAAGAGAGCCTCTGTTCTTTTTGCTAATCAGTATTTGATAGCGCATGGTCAGGGTTTTATTGTTATTCCTGAGAAAAAAGTTCCGGAGTTTAAGAGACTGCTTGTTGAGTATTATGAAGGCGCAGATATTTCAATTATAGGTGCCTTTTTAAAGGATAAATGCTGGAAGAATTTTTAAAAATTAGCCTTCATAGAAAGCCAATACCCCCACTGCCCCTGTTCCTCTCTGGTATGCAACACCAAAGAGCAGCAGGGGCAGTGGGCATAGGCAAAAATATGTATTTATGATAGAATCCACAGAATCACGGGAAGATTCCTTTGATATTTTCGGCATAGACTAACTTTCGCAATGCCACGATATAAGCTGCCATACGGCAAGTACAGCTGCATTCTTCTACGACATCCATAATGTCTTCGAAAGACTTTTTCATCAGGTTTTCTAACATTTCATTTACCTGATTGCGTTCCCAGGTCAGTTCCTGAATATTCTGAACCCATTCAAAGTAAGATACGATAACACCACCGCTGTTTGCAAAAATGTCGGGAACGACGGTAATGCCACGTTTTTCAAGAATCGCATCGGCTTCCTCTGTAGTTGGTCCATTGGCAGCTTCTACGATAATAGAACATTTCAGATCATTGGCATTGTCTGCTGTGATCTGGTTCTCAAGGGCGGCAGGAACCAGAACATCACAGTCACAGGCAAGCACTTCTTCATTTGAGATGTGGGAAACACCATCTGCATTGTAATCTTTCAGGAGTTTTCCGGTATCTTCCATAAAGTCACAGATCGCATCAATATTTAATCCGTCTGCACAATATAATCCTCCGGAAATGTCGCTGATCGCTACAACACAGGCATTTCTGTGATAGAAAATCTTTGCGGCATTGCTTCCGACATTACCCATACCCTGAATGGCTACTCTGGTGTTGGCAAGTGTCTTGTCTTTCTTTTTCAAAATGAGTTTGGTGCTGATCACAACACCACGGCCGGTTGCGGAATTTCTTCCGCGTGAGCCTCCAAGCTCAACCGGTTTGCCGGTTACGACACCTGGACAAGGTTTTCCTTTTAACTGGCTGTAAGTATCCAGTACCCATGCCATGGTTTGGGCGTTGGTATTGACATCGGGTGCCGGAATATCAGTATCTGCACCGATAATAGGTGCGATAGCGAATGTATAACGTCTTGTGAGGTTGCGAAGCTCTCTTTTTGATAAAGTAGACGGATCGACTTTGATACCACCTTTTGCACCGCCATATGGAATATTTGCTACGGCACATTTGAGTGACATCCAGGTTGCTAAAGCTTTGACTTCAGACAAGGTACAATCCTGGTGATAGCGGATACCACCTTTGAAAGGTCCTCTGATATTGGAATGCTGTACACGATAGCCTTCAAATACTTTGACTGTGCCATCGTCCATTTCTACCGGAAGGTAAACTTTTGTTTCTCTTTGCGGGTTTTTGATGATCTCAAACATTGTTGTATCAATATGCCCGATTTCCATTGCTTTGGTCATAACGTCTTGAACGTTTTTAAATGGATCATATGTTTTCGCCATAAGAACTCTCCTTATTATGTAAAAAATGTTATGTGAAAAGTAGTGGAGTGCTTAAAAGCAAGTCGCTGGCTTTTCTAGAAACTGCATTTCCGGAAAATGTATACATGTATTTTTGCATGTCGCAATCATATTTCTTTTTAGTAAAATGGTCAATAGTTTTTGAAACAGAACAAGAATATTTATTTTATTAAATGAAAATGGTTAAAAATAATATGTAAATACGAAAATGAGTTAATAATATTAAGTTAAAATCTTTTGCTAAGTTGACACAGCAGAAAGGAAGTGCTATTTTGATAATGGAGAGAAAAATGGACAGTAAAAGTAAAAAGAAACAAGAATGCTGTATCGGATATAAAAAGAAAAACAGCAGGGACTATTGGAAAACAATAAAATGCAATACTCTGTGTTTCTATAAGAGGAAAAATACAGGGGAAGCAATATAAAATAGTAACAGACAACAACAGCCAAAAGAAAGGCAGAGGGCTTTTTGGCAGCAGGACAGACAGAAATGAGGGATTACTATGAAAAATAACGAATTGGATCACATTGACAGAGAAATACTCAAAATGCTTCAGGAGAATGCAAGAATGTCTTTAAAAGATATTGCAAAACAGGTCTTTTTATCTTCTCCGGCGGTATCCGTACGAATTGATAATCTGGTAGAAAGCGGATACATTGAAGGCTTTCATGCACAGATCAATACAGAGAAGATGGGATATCATATCAAGGCTTTTATCAATCTCGAAGTGTCACCGGTAGATAAGAAAGATTTCTATCCTTATATAAAGAGCTGTAAGAATGTAGTGGAGTGTAACTGTGTGACGGGAGATTATTCCATGCTTTTGGAAGTGCTTTTTCCAAGTACCGATGAGCTGGATCAATTCATTGGTGAATTACAGGAGTATGGACGTACAAAGACGCTGATTGTCTTTTCGACATCCGTGGAACACAGAGGATTGCAAATCTGATCCGGTACGGCAAAAAGTATTTGCAATATGCTATCGGAATTGCAAATGGTTTCATAGAGCAATTTTTTATTGCATTTGGACTAATGAATTTAACATAGAATTGACAAGAAGATTACTCATTTCTGACATACGAAAAGAGTAGTCTTCTTTTTATACAGTGAGAATAGACAGAGTCTTCTTTTGATAAGAATTGTGGGAACAAAATAAATCAGAAAGAGGGTGATATCTGCCGGTCAGAAAAGGATGGGCATTCTATTCTTATAAATGATGGCATTATTTAGATAAATTGCACACTGAAAATATTAACAAGATATAAAAGAATATTAATATAATAGAAACAAAACAGGGTTGTTTTTTTATATTTTTAGTGCTATCATCACTTTGTACTGTAAATTTGAATTGAATGAGTTTATCTCAGGAAAGGAAGAAGAAAATGAAAATAGCAGGAAAGAAACTTGGTATTGCTGCTTCTCTTTTCGCTGCAAGTATGATGCTTTGTGTTGCACCGGCTGATGCTAAGACAATCAAAGCAAAGAGCTTGAAGCTTACAAAGAAGTCAGTATCCGTAACAGTAGGTAAGACAGTTAAATTAAAATCAAAGGTAAAAGTAAAACCGGCAAAGGCTAAATTAAAGTGGTCTTCTAACAAGAAAAAAATTGCAACGGTTACCAGTAAAGGTGTTGTAAAAGGTAAAAAAGCAGGTACAGCTAAGATTACTGTAAAGTCAGGTAAGAAATCAGCTAAATTTAAAGTAAAAGTTAAGAAAGCCCCTGTAAAAGTTGCCGTATCTAATGTAGAAGTTCTGACATCTAAGACAGTTCGTGTGACTTTGAACAAAGCACAGAAGGTAGCTGCTTCTAAGTTCTCTATCTACAGAAAAGCAGATAGTAACGGTACAGCTCAGAAGAAATTAAGTATTGCAAAAGTTAATAATACAGCAAATAAGACATATGAGCTTGTACTTTCAGAAGTTCTTGATGATAATGACAATGATAAGAACTGCATCAATGATGGCGATTTTGTTCAGGTTACTGTAGCAGGTCTTGCAGGAACGAAGACAAAGACAGCTAAGTATGTATATTGTACTACACCAAGAGACAATTATATGACAGGTCTTGTTGATGAAAGATTCTCATCATCTGTTTACTTTGGTGATTATACAACAGGTTATTCATCATTTACAATTGGAGCACTTCCTGCAGGTTTAAAAGCTACAGTAAATGATTATTCTGTATCAATTACCGGTGTTCCTACAGGTGTTTGCAGTGACTTCAAGACTGTGATCACAGCAAAAGATGAGATGAAGAAGACAGTTTCTATTACAACTCATTTCTATATCGGTAGTGAAAATCAGATGGTAGGTTATGCGTTACCAAAGTTAGCACCTGCAGGAAAATCTGTATGGAACAGTAATCTTGTTTATGTAGGTGGTAAGGCTAGTGACAGCAAGACATTTACAACAACTCTTCAGAATGCATTAGTTACTGTAGATGATGAAGATGGTGATGTTCGTCTCGCTGAGACAGCACCTACAGGTGTATATGATGTACCTGTTACAGTAGCTGATAAATCTGGTCACGCTATTACAATTAATGTTCAGACAAAGGTTGTTCCTTCTGTATTGATCACAGGTACTGTTAAGAATGCAGCAGGTACGATTGTAAAGAGTGCAAATGTAACAGCAGATTTCACAAAATATGATCCTGAATATGCAAACAGTGCTTCATCATTCTCTGCGTCTACAGATGAAAACGGTGTATACAAATTATATGTACCGGCTTCAAAGACGTATGATATTACAGCATATGAGAATAATGCAAGAAAGACAGTTTATAATACAACAGTAGGTGCTACGGGAACAGTTCCTGCAGACTTCGTATTAGACAAATTATTTGCAGTTACTACAAATGTTACAAAACAGGGTTATCTTTCATGGAAGGATTCTGTTTCAGGAGATTATTTTGACTCATATAACGGTGTACTGAACTTAAAGGCAGGTACATATAAGCTCACATCCGGTGAGGTTTATGTAACAACTACAGATGCTGCAGGTAAGACTACTACAAAGAAAGAAGTTTATACATTAAATATTACTGTAACAGGTAATACACAGGCAGCAGTTATTGTTAAGAGTTCTGTAGATGTGACAGAAAATAATAAGTTGTAATATTTGCTGATAAAGAATGCTTTGAAAATAGATATAAAGAATTCTTTTATCGGATGAGTGTTCAAAAT